>MDTE01164889.1_pt1 | contig 11448 bp, 7 predicted proteins | sample 811231 | NCBI WGS metagenome assembly MDTE01 (sample SAMN05326651, study PRJNA326480) | marine metagenome | isolation source: seawater | place: Indian Ocean: Red Sea | collected 2010
CCTTCAACAGTGGTAATTACAGATCCTTGAGCGTCTTGGGCCATGGTCAAACACGATAATCGTGGTTGCCCGTCTATCATTACCGTACAACAACCGCATGTACCCATGTCACATCCACGTTTTACACCCAGGCAACCAGCCTTGTCTCTTAGAACATCCAAAAGTATCGCATTTGATGGAGCGAGTACCTCACATGTTTGCCCATTTACCTCTGCAGACCATACTTTAGAGGGTGCTGCTGGAATCATTGAAACATGCTCTTCACCGACCATCTTTGACACCAACTCATACGTGCGAGTGTGAATCACCCTTTCAGCATTGGCACTGAAATATCGATAATTTATATTCCGATTGGCAATTTATCTATGCGCGTAATCGTACAACTGTAAAGTCGTCTTTCCCTGGTTTTGGATCTATCCAATCCTCATCACCAGGCAATACCAATCCATCTCCAATTTGAACCAAATCCGATGCTAATTTTCTTTGCACATTACACAAAATATCCCAGTCGAAAGAAGGATTACGCCATTTTGCCCACAATCGCATTCTTCTCCAAGAAGACTTGCCCTTGGTGTATAATTTGATCTGAAGTTTTCCTGCGGTTGGCATCCACCACAGCATTATTGGAAAAATCAATACCGCTGGCAGTGAGAATAAGAATTCCAAAATTACGCTGTAATCTGAAAAATTTGAGAGAGGGCTGGAGTCTGAAAGTAGAGCCCAAGTGAAGGCACCTGCAGTAATTATCCACCAAATTGGATAAATTACCACGGCACTGTACAATTTCAGAGCACCTCTGTCGATTTCTTTCATTTTGTTTCCTATCCATCTGTCGATTAGAACAACTAACAAAAATGGTGGAAAAGAGCCAACTATGGCGCTAAAAGTCACGAATCCTAACATAAACGACCATGCAAATAACCACAGGAATATCGATTTCGCAAATCCTTTGTTTGTCACTGACTGAGGGCGATTATCAACATGGTGTGGCTTTAGATCCAACTGTTCTAAATCGGCCATGTGTTTCTTGGTCCTTTGCTCTAATTTGGAGCATTTTTCTGAATCGTTTTTTGCTAGCCATTCCCATGCTGCTCTAACTCTTCTAGCACCCAAAACCCCATCTCCGTAAGTTGAGATTTTCTCCAAATCCGGATTTTGCCTACTCCTCTCCGCTTGGATAATGGATCTAGCTTTCCAGATTAGTTCTCTATCCTGCCAATCATCTCTTAACAATGAGGCCCGTGATATTTCACCAGATATGACTTCACTCAATTCTTCGGTTGTGCCCGATATCTCAATCGGCCTTTCGATTGTCAGGGCAACTCTTTCCCTAAAATAATGGCCTCTGCTGTAATGCATTCCAATTGGAATAATCACCGGCTTTTTCTCATCTGCTAAATCAAATGCTCTTAGGGCTATTCTTGCAGCATTATCCTCTATTTCTTTTGCATTTGATGATGAATGCGAGTCGCCCTCTGGAAAAACTACTATGCTTTTCCCTGTAGCAACTTTAGTTGCCAATTCTTCCAAGTCATTTTGGTCATCAATTTGCCCGTCAAAACTAATTTGTTCGATTGGTAGAAGTCCCTTTGTTAGCATCTTATCAAAAAGTCCTCCTGGATGCCAAGAGACTATTACACAGCCTCTGTCTTTTGGCAAATTGTCGATATCGATTATCGAAATTTCACGGAACCACGTCGACATCAAAACTCGACTAAACCAGTTTTGAATGCCCATGATAACCCCAAAGTGGAATCGGTTTTGGTTTCTGTGATGATTTTGTATTCAAGCATAGGATTCAAACACTATCGCTGAGTCGCGCGGAGCGCGGTGAAGAAGATGAGCAGCCTAAAGAAAGGATTCGGAATTTTTGGACTGATGATTTTAGTTACCCCATTACTGGTTGCATCTATACCTGTTTCAGCGAGCCAATCCGATGACGGAGAGCCTCAAGGATGGTGGACTGAGACCACTGTAGATCGAAACCAAAACAAAATTGGCGACATGGTTGAACTTCACATCGATAACCCCATTTTCTTGGATGAAGACAACACACTGCCTTTGATTATTGATTTCTACTATACTCCAGGAGAGGAAGAAATTGAGATGTTAGAAAATGAAGTTGACTATCAACACCAATTCATTCTTCACGGAATTGATGCTCTTGCCGGACGAGTTCCAGTCACCGAGTTACTTACCCTAAGAGAACTCCCTGGAGTTGTAATGATAGAATTGGATGGGATTCTAACAATTGCAAACGGAGATGCTCGTGCAGGTCACGGCGTAGACATAGCATTCGAAGAGACTGGCTACGATGGGTCTGGAACTACAGTGGCAATAATCGATACGGGTTTGGACGGGAATCACTCAAGCCTTGATGATCAGGATGACGACCCAAGTACGTACGATCCGAAAATTCTAGGATTCTATGACGCAGTTAACGCACCAGGTAATACCAACGGTACAATATTCCCATACGATGACCAAGGTCATGGTTCGCACTGTGGCGGAACTACAGCTGGAACTGGGGCTCCAACATATGAGCATCCAGGAATGGCCCCACAAGCAAACTTGGTTGGAGTCAAGGTACTCGATGAAGGCGGTTCAGGTTCCTTTGCTGGCGTAATGGCAGGAATGCAGTGGACAATTGACACTATGCACCAGTACAACACAAGAATCGCATCTATGAGTCTTGGAGGACCTGGAGCCATTGAATGGACTTCATCTGAAGAAGACAGTGTAAACAGACAAGCGAATGAAATGGTCAGGGCGGGAATCGCCCTGTACATCGCTGCAGGAAACAATGGCGTGAGTGCACAGATAGGAACCCCTGGGTCTGCTGAAGATGTAATCACAGTAGGTGCACTTGACAAAGATACTTCAATTGCGATTTATTCAAGCCAAGGGCCGACTGAAGAAGGAAGGATAAAGCCTAACATCGCTTACATGGGAAGCAGTATCATGTCTGTTGCTTACAACACAGGTGACCAATATACTGCCATGAGTGGAACTAGTATGGCAACACCAGGAGCAGCAGGAGTTGGAGCTCTGATGCTTCAAGCAAATCCAAACCTGTCTCCTTTCGATATTCGTAACATCATGCAGGAAACTGCAACTTACAGACAGTGCCACTACATGGGAGCTAACGAGCCATGTGTCGACGATTTGATCCCTAAGAATAGACAAAACAATGTCTATGGACACGGACATGTAAATGCTCTAGAATCTGTTATTGAGGCTGCTGAGTACAATCAACAATATACAATTGATACAAACATCACTCTGGAGGCTACAAATTCATTAAATGAAAATGGCAACATTATACTTGGACCTGGTTCTGAAATAGAAATTGACATCAGCCAAAGTCTCGATTCGGTTCAATGGATGAGCAATGATCTTAGAGATTCATGGTCGAATATTCACTCATACAATCACGAAGAACAGGTCACTCTAACATATGATGAGATTGTTCATGAATTGGAACATTTGCCTGGTACCGAGATACATAGCGTACACACTCTCTCCCTCAGAGGAATAGATGGAACTTCATCAAGTCCTCTATTATCTGTTCAAATAGAACTGACTGAGGAAGTTCTTGTCGATGTTAAATCTGATTCTGAGGAGTCGTTTAATTACATTATTTGGGGATCTGTAATATCAGCAATTATCCTAGTCATCGTATTCGCTGTCCTAATGGCTAAAGGCGAATCTGAAAAGGAAGTTATGAAACACTCCGATTTTGATATCGATGAAGTGGTTGAAGCAGAATTGCTATGATAACTTGCTAAAACATACCAAATACCGGCTCAACATTGAAAAGCCCTACCGCGATTTTTGACACGAGTATTATGGTGAATACCGCATCTAGACCTCAACGCCCAACCAACCAAAGGAAGTTATCGCAAAGAATCGGAACACTCTCTGCAAATGCAGTACCTACTGCTAATGTGAAAATGGGAGTAATTGGAAATCCAACTAACTTGGTTGATTCAGGATTACAGAAATTTGCGCAATTAATACTATTCGGAATCGCAATGGTCGCCATATGGGCAGGATTGCTATCCATCGCTTTTGGTAGCGAAGACACTGGGCAAACCGAGTTTTTAGCCTTGACAATCGGAGGGTTACTATCAGGATCTCTAGCGATTTCTCTAGTTGAATTCCAAAGAAGAAAGGGCAGTAATGAATTACAGAATGTTCATGATTACATGTTAGGAGTAGCATTTTTCTTCCTAGCGGTCGGAACTCTATACGGTTCGAGATGGGTAGTTGGACTATTAGCAGAACAAGGGGTTGAATGGTTTATCCCAGCGGGTACAGACCCAACTAGTGTAGATTGGAACCCAACAGCGAATGCAATCTATGTACAAATGGCTGCCACTTTAGCACTAGCCTTGGCTCAGACCGCTTATTTGATGAGACTTAGAGGTGTTACAACATTTGGATGGTCTGTAACAACATTCACTCCCTTGATTGTTGCATTGATCGGATCTAGCATTTGGATGGAATGGTCAGACAATATTGTATCTTGGGAATTGGGAATTTCAATGATAGCACTTACGTCTTTGTCGATGTGGCTATCTCTGAGAGCAAATAGTGGGATCATATTTTCAGTAGTTGCTGTAACTTCGGGTTTGGTACCACTTCTTTACGAATATAACAATGATGATGTCGGTGCTGGTGGAGCGATTTCTCTCCTTGTATTCATTATCGCAGTACAAGGTTTGTTGGCGGCAGATAAGAGATTGCGTCAAGACTTGATGCAATGGACTTCTGCTTTCTTAGTCGGCGAAGTTATCTTGGCAATGCTTATTGCAAGAGAGAATGACTTCGAGTTAATTCTTGGTCCAATCAGGCAATATGATCTACCGATCTTAGACCAATATCTAACCTTGCAGGTTGGACTGTGGCTTGCCGTTCTAATCGCTTATTTCCCTGCTACATTAATGCGAAGAATTCCATATATGCCAATTGGATTGGCCGCGAGCCTATTCCTGATTGAGCCTAGTGCTGGCCTTATCCCTTGGATTGTAACGCTAATTATGCTACCATATCTATTGGTGATTTCTAAAGTAACCAGAAATTGGGTTGCAAATTGTACGATGATGGCTGTTGGCTTCTCATTCTTTGCTCAATCTCACTTCATGGGAGGTTTCGAGCCTGCCTGGTTAGAATTTACAATTTTGATTGTTGTGCTAATGAGTGGAGAACTAGGAAGGCAGAAAGGACACTTATCTGACTGGGCACACTTTGTTACCCTTGGATTGATGGTCCTATCGAAATCCGTTCTATTTGGAAGCGACCCATACACTCCGTGGGCTCTATTCCTTTACGCGATAGTCTCTTCATTCATGATGATGCTTGAAGCAGAAAAAACTGGAGATAAAGACAAGGCATTCGAAGCATCAGCTGCTACTGCAGGTTCGATGTTCATCGCTATCATTCTATCAATATTCGATAGACTTGAAGTCCCTCTGCCGAATAGTATCGAGTCGAATCTAGATGGATTCAATATCACATTGGCACTAGTTGGTCTGATAGTTTACGCTACAATGAGAAAATTCAAATCGATAGAATTAGACATTGGAGTACTAATCAACTGGGTAGACGGTAAAAGAAAAATGATGATGCCTGTTTTCGATTCTGAAAGCAATGCTTGGGTTCTCCCTGAAAATAGTATAGAACATGATGCTATGGATTATTCTTGGGGACCACTAGGTAGAATGAGCCTGATTGGTCCAATGTTCCTCTTCACTATATCTTTGACAGCTGTTGGATTAGAAGACCTTGCAAGTAACCTAATGTGGACTATATTGATGACAATACCAGTCGGAATAATTATTGCAGAAGTTATCGCTGAAGAAAAGGCATCTTCTGCTGGCAGGATGATTGCTACGCTAACATTGATTGTCGTTTCTGCGCCGATGGCGCTTAGCCTCAACAATGCTCGCCACGAAATTGGAGAGGTATTTGCTTCAATGATTTTCTTTGATCTATTATTGCTTGCAGGTCCTCTGGGAATTTCAGTCATGCTCGACAAGAAAGGTCTCAATGACGACTCTCTAAACCGTAATGCGGATATTGTTACTTTGATTGGTTTGCTAATTCTAGGCCTGTTTGATACAACAGGAGGGTTGCTATTCTTGCCAATGTATCTGTTGGTATTCCAAAGAGCATTAAAACACAGATTGAACTTTATTCTATGTGCTGCACCAATAGCCATACTATTATTCGGAAACGGAATGGACGGTGATCGCTTTGTCAGCGACGGGGCAGTTATGGCTGAAATCTTGGCAGCAATTGACATTACTGCATACGACCCTGCCGAGATTACAATCCTAGGTTTGAGCCGATTTGCATTCATATTAATGACTCTAACAAATCTTGTGATTTTGATCAAAGCAGTACTGGATAGAAGATTCGGAGAAGATTTAGAATTTGAAGCCCCAATAGCAATTCCTGCTATCTGGTTAACTCTTGGAATCTATGGGCTTTTACCCGAAGCGAGTTGGTTATTGCTATCGATGACCGTTTTGCTTACACTCTACTCTTGGTTAATAGGAAAATTAGAACTTATTCCATTAACACCAGTCTTGGCATTCGTATCATTCTTTATTGGATTTGTAAACGACCCGAATTTCAGTAATTTCGCACCATTTGACTATGTATCATATAGCCTTCTGGGAACTGGAATTTTCACTTTGCTACTCAATCAGGCTAGTGCCTCTGGTATTCTTTACAGATATGCAGACGAGACAGATAATGTCGACGTTGGTATAACAAACGAAACAATGGTTACCGTATTCCAACTAGATTCTGATGCAGCAAGAGAGAGACTTACCTCAGTTATGCGTACTTGGACAATTATCTGTCTGACTTTCTCCTGGACTGCTGTCAAAGGATTGGGAACAATAATTGGTGCTGCATGGGCAACATATGACTCATTTGTGAATGGACAAAAATACTCATTACTAGCTCTACCACTACTACACGCATTTGCAATTTGGAATGTTCTTGAAAGAATGGAAATGACCGGAGAAGTGCAAGACATACTGGTAGGAACTGTTCTGATGCTTAGTGGAATAATGATGACTGTAATTGCATCAAAAACCGAGATGGCTTGGAATTGGAATATGTTCAACTGGGATGATGAAATTGAATATTATGGCTGGATCGATCGAATCGGGCAACTCGGAATCGTTTACTTCTTGACAGGAATTTCTTGGGCGATTGGAGATGCCGATCTCGACCAAATGCTATGGGTAGTTTGGGCGGCATTCCTTTCAGGAATCGCAATTCAAGGATTCAGAGACGAAACCGAGACTCCATGGAGAAGAGGTATTGGTTCGATGGGAACAATATTTGCCCTATTCATGTTATCACTTACCTTTGATACAGATTTGTACGCACACGTCACATGGATGTTCATGGGTGTTGTTGCACTCGGATTTGGATTTGCATATGTCGCACGAATGGGAGAGGTTTCAACAATCTTTACAGAGAACTTTACTCAAGTAAAAGAAGCGATAATAGAGAGAGAAAAAGGTGGGAATCAAACAATCAAAGCAATACCTGAACCGGTTACATCACAAGAAGACTCAGAAGAGGAAATACCGCAAGAAAGCGACTTGGACGAACTTGAAGAAGATTCAGTCGATGATGAGGAAGTTATTGACATCGATGAGGATAAGGAGTTAGCGGAGATAGAGGCTATGCTAGAGCAGGAAATTGAGAAGAAAAATAGCAAAAAGACAGCGGAAATCAATGAAGAAGTTGTTGACCAGAAGATGTTCGAATATGATTTACTCCTTGACCCGTCTGTCACAAATGCAATTCAGAAATCTCTTGCAAATACGCCTCATGAAGGTTTCAAACCTGTTGTTTCAATCGCTCCAAACGGTAACCTAAAGATCGATTTCGTGCCATTGTAATCTTCCGCCACTATGAAACACCTCTCTCTACTGGAGAGTTACATGGCGAAGGAAATGGTGTGGATAGACCTAGAGATGACTGGTCTAGACTTGGAAAATGAATCTATCATCGAAATTGCCACTTTGATTACGGATGCAGAATTGAATATTATTGCAGAAGGTCCAAACCTTGCGATAAAGGTCGAGGAAGAATTACTTGAGAATATGGATGAGTGGAATACAACTCACCACAATGCATCTGGCCTCGTAGATAGAATTCGATCAGAAGGCGTAAGTCTTGAAGATGCGATTGATCAGACTTGCAAATTTTTAGAAGGAAATATAGAACTTGGTACAGCGCCACTTTGTGGCAATTCCGTACACAATGATAGGGCATTTCTGGCAAAAGAAATGCCTGAAGTTTTAGCAATGTTACATTACAGAATTGTTGATGTTTCTACAATTAAGGAATTGGTTAGAAGATGGTACCCTGAAATCCCTAGATATCACAAAAAAGAGGCTCACCGAGCCCTAGATGATATTATTGAATCGATAGAGGAGTTACGCCACTATCGCAGACTTGTGTTCAAAGATTGATCCCTTTGTGTGCCGCCAAAATTTCAGCTAAAACTGCTATTGCAATCTCTTCTGGGCTTTCAGCACCTATTTCCAAACCAATCGGACAGTTGACTTTGTCAAGCACTTCTTGACTTATCCCCGCCTCCAAAGCGACTTTGGTGAAGGCTTTCCACTTAGACTTGGAACCAATCACCCCCAAGCGACCACTATATCCTGCGAATAACAAGCCTAACAATCGCTCCTCATCTTCTTTCCAATCATGCCCCAGCAAGAGAATATCACTAAACCGAGACAAACTTTCCTGATTCTCTGCCATTAGGAAATCCTTCGGGCATGAATGATGGGTTTCAACAGCCCCATCCAATTGTGCATATTCTGCTCTGGAGTCTTGAACTGAATAATTCCAATCAAGAGGCTTACAAGCCTCAGCAATCGCTTTAGCACAATGACCACCTCCCATTAGCAGTATGTGTGGCATCGGAATTAGGACCTCCAAAGCGACCGTTACTCGGCCGCCACAGAGACTGTCCAGGGGTTGTACCTCATAGCCCTTAGCCCCTTTATTCAAACCAAAAGTTACAACCTTGCCACAAGGTTTCGATGCATCTGAAATCAATTGCTTGAGTTGGGATATCACCTTCATCTCTAGGCCGGCTCCACCTACTGTTCCTACAATCTCAGACTTTGAAATCGCAAGCCTAGCGCCTACTTTTCCGGGAACAGAGCCTGAGGCCTCAACTACACTAGCAATGCCTACTTTTTGATTAAGAGCAAGTTGGTTTAGGCACCATTGCAAAACTCTCGCAGTCATTGAAGTGCCTCCAAATCCGCGGGTGTGTCGATATTCATATGCTCACCGGGAGCATTTATTCTTTGAATTTGGAGATTTTCACGCAAGGATGCTTCTTTTGGCAGAGACAATACTTTCTCTAGATCACAAAGCAACAATGGATGACCACTCGGAATTGGCGATGTGTTCTGATTACAATCCATCAATACACCGACTGTCTCTTTGGTCCATCCACATCTATCCACTGGGCAGACCAAGACTCTCCTGGGCGTTCTGCCTAATTCACTAATCAAAGATATCAATCCTACCTGTAACGAGCCCGTCCTACCATCTTCTGGAGATTGATTAACCACAACCATGGTATCAGGACATTCTAGCATTATATCCACTTGCAATTCAATCCTAGTTACAACTACAACTGGATTGCAACCACTCTCCTTCAATAATCTCACAGACCTGCCAACCAATGTTTCCCCATTCCAATTAACCAGTGCTTTTGCTTGTCCTAATCGCTGTGACGCTCCCGCAGCCAAAACAATGGCTGGGACACCTTTTGACATAGCCTCACAGGTCCTTGGTGATTTCACGGCCAATGATCATACGCTGGACTTGGCTACTGCCTTCATAAATTTGCATTACTTTCGCTCCACGCATCAACCTTGCAACAGGATACTCTTCCGAGTATCCATATCCGCCATAGACCTGGACCGCATCGGTTGTTACTTCCATTGCAGTATCGGATGCAAATCTCTTAGCGTGGGCAGCAGACTCGGTATTTCTTACACCTGCATCGCCATCAGCAGCAGATTTCCAAGTCAGCATTCTTGATGCTTCGATTTTTGTTTTCATATCTGCAAGCATGAACTGTATCGCTTGATGCTTGTGAAGAGGTTTACCGAATGTTTGTCTCTCGTTTGAATATTGCAAAGCATGCTCATAGGCAGCTCTTGCAAGGCCTGTTGCGTGGGCAGCGATATTTGGTCGAGACATGTCGAAGGCCTTCATTGCATTCATCCAGCCACCGGATTCGGAACCTCCTACCAAATTTTCAGCGGGAACTCTCATGTCGTCAAAAGAAATTGATCTTGTATCCGAGCATCTTTGACCCATATTGTTCTCTTTCTTCCCTAAGGATAATCCTTCAGAGTCAGCATCGACGATGAAACCTGACATTCCACGATAACCTGCATCAGGGTCTGTCTTTGCTAAAACGAAAAACCAATCCGCCTTTCCTGCACCTGTAATCCACATCTTTGAACCGTTGATAACATAGTCATCCCCATCTCTAACCGCTAGAGTTTTACAAGCAGCGACATCTGAGCCAGCACCTGGTTCGGTTACAGCGTAGGATGCTAATGCTCCATCTTCTGCCACCATGCGCAAATATTTGTCCTTCTGCTCATGTGTAGCACCTGTAATTACGGGAGCGCAAGCAAGGCTAGTAGCATATGCGGCGGTTGCAAATCCGGGGTCTCCCCATGCGAGTTCTTCATTGACGAGGACTTCTTCCATTATTCCAAGTCCTGGACCACCATAATCTTCGGAAATGTGTAAATTCAAAATTCCCATTTCATGGGCTGAGTTTATCGCTTCTTTGGGATATTCGGAATTTAAGTCCCAATGCTCGGCATTTGGACGAATCTCATCAACTGCAAATTCATGAGCAAGTTCACGAAGCATCTCTTGCATTTCATCGAGTTGGAAGTCGACCATGATACCCCCACAAAGCCATGCAGCATAAGCAGTACTGTCGATTATATTACCATGTAGCCTTGCCTTTGTAATTCAAGTGCTACTATGAATAGCACATAGAAAGATATCAAAATACTTCCTTCCCAGCGACTGAACTTAAATCCAGTCCACATCATTGCCAAACAGATTGATACTCCAAGAAGTGTTGCTGGAATGATCAGATACATGGTTAGGTCGTATGATGCCTCAGTAAGTGAAATCGGAGAGACCAAGGCTGCAATTCCAATAGATAGCAATGGGTCGGTGATGTTTGAACCGATTAGAGTTCCAATCGCAACACCTTGACTCTTTCTTACAGCAACCATAGCGACAGTGAGTTCGGGTAGAGAAGTTCCGAGACCGGACATCGTTGAACCAACTATTGCATGAGGGACATCCAATTGGTAAGCAATCTCACCGGCATATTTCACTAACTCA
>MDTE01006821.1_pt1 | contig 11447 bp, 11 predicted proteins | sample 811231 | NCBI WGS metagenome assembly MDTE01 (sample SAMN05326651, study PRJNA326480) | marine metagenome | isolation source: seawater | place: Indian Ocean: Red Sea | collected 2010
AGTCACTTATTCCTATTTGCTCTTCAGGCCCGAGTTTCGTCAACTGCTTAATAATCAAACCCCTGTAATATCTTTTTGAACCTTTAAATCGTTTTTGCTTAGGGTAATAAGGAACCGAGCTTTGTGGGTTAAGGTTTTTTGCTTCTAAAAACTCAGGACCTGCTTTACATTTGCTGATGAGAACACAATTTGAACACTCAGGGGAGCTGGATTTGCAATAAAGCGCGCCAATATCCATTAAGCCCTGATAAAAATCAGAAGGGGAGTCGAAAGGTAAAGAGCTGTCGATCAACTTATCGATCTCAGCCCTCGTCGTTGGTTTTATACCGTATGAAACACGACTCAATATTCGATATATATTCGTGTCTGCTAAAGAGACAGACTTGCCATAGGCAAAGCACGCTATTGCATTCGATGTATATCGCCCTATGCCTGGAAGCAGCCTTAATTCATTAGGGTTTTCTGGGATTTCTGCATAATTCTCTCTAACTAAAATCTCTGCTATTTTCTTCAACCTTATAGCTCTCCGGTTAAAACCCAGACCTTCCCATAATCGTATGACGGTAGCAACAGGGGCTTCAGCCAATGATTCCAGGTTTGGAAATTGTTTTAAGAATTGCAAAAACTTAGGAACTACACGGTCAACTTGGGTTTGCTGCAACATTACTTCTGAGACCAATATAGAATAGGGATCTTTTGATTTTCTCCAAGGCAAGTCTCTGCCAGATTTGCCATACCAACGAACGACAAGGTCTACAATTTTGTCAATTTTTACTTGGCTGTTTTGGTACATCAATATCTGTATTTTCCTTGATGAATTGGCTCAATTGTTCTCGTGAACTTGGGCCAGTAAATTTTGCAATAACATCCCCATTGGGATTCAATAAATACTTTTCGGGAATTCCCTTTAAACCAAAGCTAATTGCCATTTCGCCTTTGAGATCTAATGAATTTGGATATTCCACGGTATATTTTTCAATATGCCGTAAAACTTGAGCAGGAGTGTCCCAAACTGCTACTCCAATAAATTCTATGTTTGTCTCTTCATAACCTCTGTACAAATCAGCAAGCAACTGGGCTTCAGCTCTGCACGGTGGACACCAAGAAGACCAAAAGTCGACTAGCACAAATTTCCCCTCCAGAGATGATTTAGAGAGAATGGGGCCGTTGTTTAAAGTAGTAATAGAAAAATCAGGTGCACCAAATGATCCACCTATATTTACCTCACCCGGTTTTTCATTTACAGCTAGTCCCCCAGGATTTCCGTTAGTTTCTACTAATGCCAATGCCAAAATAGTAAAAAGAAGACAAAAAGGTGCCATGGCAAGCAAAAACACTAGTTGTTTTTTCTTAAAAGTTATAATTTAGTCACCCATCAAATGCAGCTATTCCAGTTAAATGCTTACCGATTGCTAATTGGTGCATATGCCTTGTTCCTTCATAAGTATTTACGGCTTCAAGGTTCATCATATGTCTCATTGTTACAAAATCATCCAGAACCCCACTTGCCCCAAGTAAATCCCTGCAAGTCCTAGCGATATCAAGTGCGGTTTGAGTGTTTCTGTATTTTGCCATGCTAATCTGCGAGTGATGTAGGGTCCCAGATCTTTTATTATCCGCAATTTGATATGCCAATAATTGGCCAACTGAAAGTTCTGTATACATGTCAGCGAGTTTGGATTGCACAAGCTGATAAGCAGCTATCGGCCTAGAAAATTGAGTTCTCTGCATAGTGTAGTTCAAAGTTTCAGTTAAACATGCTTCAGCAGCTCCCATAACACCCCAGGCGATACCAAATCTGGCGTAATTAAGGCACTGTAATGCCGACGAAAGCCCTTTGGATTTTTCCAAAATAGAATCATTGCTCAGTTGAATATTTTCAAAAGCCAAGCTTCCTGTTGAACTTATTCTGAGTGAGAGCTTGTTTTTGATTTCACTAACGGAAAGGCCTTTAACAGGCGCCTCAACAATGAATGCTTTAATTCCATCCGGGGTTTTCGCCCAAACAACTATAACGTTAGCTCTTGAAGCATTTGTTATCCAGAATTTTTCACCGTTTAAGATCCAACCTTTGGTGTTAGGTGATGCAAAAGTGGTCATGCTTCCAGGATCAGAGCCGTGATCAGGTTCTGTTAAAGCAAATGCACCTATCACTTTGCCTTCAGCCATCAGCGGCAACCAATGATTCTTCTGTTCTTCTGAACCATGCAGCCAAATTGCAGTCATAGCCAATGATGATTGGACGGATGCGAAAGACCTGATAGCAGAATCTGCCTTTTCCAACTCTTGCATTATCAACCCGTACCCAACTGGTGAGACACCTGCACAGCCGTAACCATCAATATGAGCTCCGAAAATCCCTAGACCCGCCATGCCTTTAACTACGTACTCAGGGAAAATGGCATCCCGAAAGTGTTGCTTAGTAATAGGAACAATTTCTGCGTTCACAAAATCCCTTACGCTATCTCGAATCTGGCGCTCCTCTACAGAAAGTAACCTTTCTATACCGAGCATGTCTTGATTGTTTGAATTTTCCATAAATTTATTCCGAGTATTGGTTGTATGGAGGAGTATATCGCAGCTTCATGAGTAAACGCAGTTGACAGTCATTACAATAGGTCTTAGGGTACTCCCGTGGACAATTTAATTAAATTGATGTGCTGTTGTTGTAATACCCGAGGGGCAAGTGAGTCCCTTGTGGTGAGTCCTAGTATTTTCTAGTATTACACAGGCAAGGCACGCTAAACCCCTCGGAGCTCAGCTCGCGAGGGTTTTTTTTTGAAAGGAATTCATGAGCACAATAAAAGGCTTGTTTAGAAAAATAAGCGCTGCTAGTAAAAGTATTCGACGTTCAATTGCTGAGGGCATTGACCCAACAGATACTGGCTCTAGTTGGGTTAGGCGCTAATCAAAATTCTCACTAGGCAGGCGTAAAAGCCCTGGAACTACGAGGTTACTCCCCGGTACTTTCGCTTTGCCCATCACATTGAAACCAAGTTTTTCGTAATACCCTATGTTGGTTGGATTAGGTGCAGTTAAAAAAACAGGTACCTTTTCTTCGTCTGTACGTGCCAGCATGTGTTTAATTAATTTGGTTCCTAGTCCTTTTCCTTGTAACGATGGCTCTATTCCGATAACAAATAGATACCAATGTGGCATTTTCGCAATTTTGTGATGCAGATCATCGGTAGTAGCGTTAAACAGCGAATATCTTTTTGCTGCGGGTTTTCCAAGAACATACTTTTCAAAAAATATGCCAGTTCTTAGGGATCGAAATAAAGAAATTCCTTTAAAATCTGGAGGCATCCAGATTGCAGCTCCTGCGATTACTGGGTTACCTACCGCCCAGACTTCTCCATAATGGATGCCTAGAGAAAGAACTGATTTAATTATGTAAGAAGTTTTTCCTTGTCTATTACCTTCGAATTCGCAAACATATCGCAGAAGAGGGTCGTCATAAAATGCATTTGTTAGAACTCTAGTCGCTTCAGATGAATTCTCTTTTTTCAATTTGTAGACTTCAGAGTAGCTTTCCTGAGTTGTAGCTTGATCATCAAACATATTCGAACCTCGTGCTGCTTTTCGTTAACAAATCTTAACACTGAAACGTATTCCATTAATTAGCACTTAGTGGTTAGATGTGCTATCAAAAAGGAGTTGGCATGGAAACTTTACAATTAATTGGTGTAATATTGGCCGCGGTAGGTGCTATAAATTGGGGTTTAGTTGCGCTATTCAAGTTTGATTTAGTGGCTACCATTACTGGATCAAGCTTCGGTGAAACCAACCTAATTTCACGTATCATTTACCTTTTAGTTGCCATTGGTGGAATTTTGGCACTCACTGCTTTAGGTGAACTTGGTTAGAAACTAAGTAGTTGGTCATAAAGAAGAAAGCGCCCTTGAGGGCGCTTTCTTCTTTATGTGATACATTACTCATTCATGCTGCTTCTAAATCCCACAGAACTATCAAAAAAACTCCCTTTTTACTACGGTTGGCTAATTGTTGCTGCTTATTTTCTCGCAGGCATGGCTGCTGGAGGACCACTAGTTTTTGGGTTCAGCGTGTTTATCGTCCCTATGGAAGAGGACCTTGGCTGGAGCAGAGCAACACTTTTGCTTCCTCTTACTATGTGCTTAGTTTTCTTAACAATTTTGCCACCAATTTTTCAAAGACTCATGGATCAAAAAGGCTGGCCTCCAATCATCTTGACCATATCTAGCATTTTGCTATGCACAGGGATGATACTCAATGGACTTTCCAAAGAACCGTGGCACTTCATGGTTAGTTTTGGAATAGTGACTGGACTCGGATTTGCATTTGCTGGCGGCTTTGCTCACCTTGCGCTTGTGCCTAAATGGTTTATTAAGAGAAGAGCTAGAGCTATTGCCATGGGAAGCATGGGGACCGCGGTTTCGGCTATGATTTATCCTCTATTTGCTGAATTCCTGATAAATTCATTTGGCTGGAGGATGGCATGGTTTGTATTAGGTTCATCATCTTTAGTCCTCCTTGTTCCTATTTCATTATTAGTTAGAAGGGCTCCTGAGGATTTAGGTTTATTGCCTGATGGTGAAGTTGGACTTGTTAAACCTAGTACTGCGTCATTAAGTACAGAAAATAATCACATTCGATCAAATAAAGAGTACAGCTATACCCCGAAAGAAGTGATTAAGTACAAAACAACTTGGCTAATTGTAGGAGTAATGGTTGTAACAGCACCCACTCTTGTTGGACTTACTTCAAACTGGGCTCCCCATTTCCGTGATATCGGTCTATCTTCTACTGTGGCTGCAAGTGTGATAACTACTTATGGAGTATTTTCGATTATTTCTCGTTTCTTATGGGGGTTCCTTGTCGAAAGGTTTCATATTAGGAATGTGAGCTTCGCTCAAGCCGTAGTAACGGCTTTGGCAATATTCGTGTTGCTCCAAGTCAATAATAGCTCTATGGCTCTATTGTATGGGGCGCTACAAGGAATAACACTAGGGGGAGCACTAGCCCTACAACCTCTACTTTGGGCTAATTATTATGGTAGAAACCACCTTGGTGCAATTTTAGGCGCTTTTCAACCTTTCGTGTCGATTGCTATGGCTGTGAGTCCCCTCGGAATCGGATTACTTCGTGATCGCTTTGGGTCATACGAAAGTGTTTTTATAGGACTACTCTTTCTATGGTTAATAGCAGCTCTATTCATTTTCCTGATTCGTCCTCTACCTATTCCACCTAATCAGGGCAAAAGTTAGCTTTGGGTTTTTTTATCTCTGCCCTGGAGTCGTGATGCAGCAACTAAGCAGCCAATTGCTGCTATTGTCAAAAATGCTGTCAGAGCATGCAATCGTACAAGGTCAGAAAAACCTGATGACCCCAAGCACGCTGCTAAAAATGTAGTGCCTATTATAGCTCCAACGTATCTCATTGTTGGGTACATCCCAGCTGCAGCACCTGCAAGTCTAGGAGGGAGAGATTCCATAGCTGCTGCTTCGGTTGGAGCAGAAACACAAACTTGCCCCATTCCCCAGAAACACATCATCAAAATAAGGAAAGGCCACGATGTTGTGTCGGTCAATCCGTTGCCCATAAGCGCAGAAACTAAATATATTGATGCTCCGACCAATACGACAGGTTTCCTACCTACTCGATCCGAAATCAAACCTGTAATAGGGGAAAAACCGACAGTGAAAATTGCAACTATTCCTAGTATAAATCCAGAGTTTCTTTCAGAACTGCCAAGAACATCTTGGATATAAATAGGTATATATGCGAGGCTGGTAAAAGTACAGATGCTCAAAAGTAGTATCGTGATTGCTCCTGGTAAATAGCCTGAACGTCTATCAAAGATTTCCATATTGATCAAAGGATTATCAGTATGGCGTTCCCAAAAAATAAAAACAAAAGCGCATAGGACAGCGAAAATTAAGTATTGATAGCCTGAAGTAATGGTAAATGTTTCTTCAGAGCCCAAAAATCTACCAAATAGTAATAAGGATGCAAAAAACCCGACCATAAGTAACGGGCTTCCTATTTGTAGTCTACTGCTGTTATTTACTTTTTTGTCACGAGGCATGCTTCGAAGAGCCAAAATTAATGCAACTAAAATCACAGGGAAACTTAGTGCGAAAACCGACCTCCAGCCCCAGAAACTTATAGTAAGTCCGCTTAATACTGGCCCTATACCTGTTGCAACACCTATTGCTGCAGCTACTAGACCAAAGCTTCTACCTCTTGTTGCAGCCGGTCCAAATTCACGTAATTGCGCAATTGCATTTGGAACAATTAAACCTCCTGCAATAGCCTGATTTATGCGAAAAAACAATAACAATTCAAAAGTCGGTGAAATTGCAGCAAAGAATGAAGCTAGTCCCATGTAGACTAGGCCGATTATAAATACGCGTTTGCGTCCCCAAATATCACCTAATTTGCCGCCAACAGGTTGTGTTGCGGCACTGCCAATAAAGTAAGCTGTGATAAGCCAAGCACTTAATCCAGTAGAAATATGAAAATGGTCTCTGATTGGCACCAGGGCAACAAAAATTAATGCTGAATTAAGCGGGGGTAATGCTGAAGCCAAAGCTGCAGTAGCTTGTAGAGCATATTGTTTTTCCTCTATATGGCTAGAAATTTGGGAAGTCATGATAGATTAATGGTATATGAAATGATCAATTTGGACACGTTAATCTCATAATATCTATAGAGGGGAAATGCAGCACGACTTTTTCAACCCACCAGAACTTTACTCACCTCCCAAGGGGATGTACTCGCTGGTCGCTAAGTCGGGGAATTTATTGCACATTTCAGGCCTTCTTCCGTTAGACCAAAATGGAGAGGTCGTTGGACTTAAGGATGTAACTGCGCAGTACAGGAAAGTCTGGGAGAATATACAAATTGCTTTAAAGTACGTAGGTGGAGACTTAAAGGATCTTGTTAAAACTAGCACCTATATTGTTGGCAGGGAGAATATTGAACCAGTAAGAGAAATCAGGCAAGAACTAAACCCCAATCCGCCACCCGCTAGTACACTAATACTTGTAGCGGGACTTGCTAATGATAAATGCTTAGTAGAAGTTGATGCTGTTGCAATAATAAATGGTACTGGAGAATAGCTATCAAATGAATGAACTAGCCGAAAGAATTATTAAAGAAGGTAAAGTTTTTGATGGCGGAATGATAAGAGTAGACAAGTTTTTAAACCATCAAGTTGATATAGGTTTATTAAAAAAGGCGTCACGGGTTTTTGCAACACACTTCACACAGATGATGCCAACGAAGGTAATAACTGTAGAAGCATCAGGAATCATTCCTGCAGTTTACACAGCTGATTTTCTAAATATTCCATTAGTTTTTGCAAAAAAAGTTGCTCCTGAAACGAACACTGAAAATAGGCATTCTTCAATAGTTTATTCATTCACAAAGAATCAAGATTCGCGGATATCTATCGCCAAATACCTAATAGATCCCGAAGATAGATTACTGATAATAGATGACTTTTTAGCTAGGGGCAGCACCCTTAAAGGGTTGTTGGAAATTGCAAAGTCGGCCAATGCAACTGTAGTCGGAACTGGAATAGTCATTTCTAAGCTATTTCAAGGTGCTGCTGAGTTAATCCATGATCCTCTTTTGAACACTTTCTCTCTAATTACAGTAGAGGAAATGGTTAAAGGAAAGTTCACCATGAACACAAGTGATGGTCATCGCTATGAATGCAAAATATCTGAAGATGGGTCCTTATTGTTGGAAACATCTTCAGACATTTCCCAGGATTTAATTTCCAATGGCTAAGTCCAGCGATACCAGCCTTAACACGATATCCTCATTTATTAGTGCAATAGGGGGTATAGAACATTCTTTAGACCCTTCATCACTTCGTAAGGGCTCTCGGGATTTTTATTGGTTTAGCCCTATTCTGAAAGAAAAGCTTCAAGGAATACTGGCTGATGTAATTGTTTTTCCTTCAACAGAGGAAGAAGTGATAGAAATCATAAAAGCGTGCGTAGATTTGCATTTACCTCTCACAATAAGAGGCGCTGGCACCGGTAATTATGGCCAAGCAATGCCATTAGAAGGAGGAGTGGTATTAGATACTAAACGCCTATCAAGTGTGAAAGAAGTTCGAAAGAGTACGGTATTAACTGAACCTGGGATTAAATTGGTAGATCTTGAAAGAGAAACACTTAAAACCGGCCAGGAATTGCGGCTATACCCTTCCACAAAAAGAACAGCAACAATAGGTGGCTTTATTGCGGGAGGTAGTACAGGAGTTGGCGCAATAAAGCACGGTTATTTAGCAGACTCAGATAATATTAAATCTCTACGCATTGTTACCATGGAAAGAGAGCCTCGTATACTTACGCTGCAAGGTAGAGATATTGGCAAAGCTGCCCATGCTTACGGAACAAATGGAATAATAACAGAGTTAGAAATAGGCCTAGCAGAAAGCAGAGAGTGGACTGATGTAATAGTGTCTTTCCTTGATTTCAATCAATCTCTGTATTTCACTCAAGCATTGGCTAATTCAAACAGCATCAATACTAAAGAAATTGCAATCTTTGAAGCTCCGATAACAAATTACTTTCCTGATTTCAGCATCCCAGCAAGTGAACACTCATGCTTTGCCATGGTTCAAAGTTCAGATTTAGATCACATGAGAAAACTAATAGTTCAGTCATGTGGCACACTGGTCTACGAAAAAAGTAACCCTGAAAAAGGCAAACAGCGCCCTCTATACGAATTTACCTGGAACCACACAACCCTCCATGCTATCAACAGGGATCCTGGTATTACTTACCTGCAGTCTCTTTTCTTAGTAGATGATGACTTCACAATGATTAAGAAGACACAAGATTATTTTAAAAACGAACTCTTAATGCACTTTGAGGCTGTGTTATGGAATGGTAAATTTGCACTTGCAGGCCTTCAGTTAGTTCGTTATACATCGGAAGATAGATTAAACGAAATAATTAAGTACCACGAAGAAAATGGAATACCTATTTTCAACCCGCATACACATATTTTAGAGGATGGGGGGATGAAAGTAATTGATCCCTTGCAGCTAAATTTCAAAAAAGCAGTCGATCCGAAAGGCTTAATGAATCCAGGGAAAATGAGAGGATGGTGGGAAGGTGCACAAGAAAGTGGAACCAAAAGAGCTATTTTTAAATAGGTTCAATGCTCATGGCACATAATTTCCGGCTCGCAGATCTAAATTACAAAGACGTCAAGGGCCGCTATGACTCAGTTGCGATTATCCCCGTAAGTGCTATAGAAGCACACGGCCCTCATTTGCCGCTTGGTGTAGATGCGCTTTTAAACGACTCCTTATTAGATAGAGTGATTGAGTTAAATCCATCTAACAATAAAATTTTGGTACTTCCAAATACAAATTTTGGCATGAGTATTGAACACTCAGCGTACCCCGGAACCATATCAATTAAAGCAGAAACTCTAATTGAATATTGGATCCAAATAGCTGTATCTCTTAAGAAATCAGGGTTTAGGAAAGTATTGTTTTTCAATAGCCACGGTGGCCAAGTTGGAATAGCCGATATTGTATTAAGAAAGTTACGTGCAGAGCATAATTTACTTGCTCATTCATTACATTGGTTCAAGGTACAGCCGCCCGAGGGCCTTTTCGAGAATGAAGAGTTAAAGTATGGAATCCACGGAGGAGAAGTCGAGACCTCACTGATGCTTCACAAGTGGCCCTCATTAGTGAAAATGGAATTTGCTCAGAATTTCGATTCCTTTGGTAAAGACCTTGCAAAGAAGTATAAGTTTGTTAACCCTACAGGCAGTGCACTTTCATTTGGTTGGCAAACCCAAGACCTCAACACCGAAGGGGCGGTTGGCAACGCTGCAGCTGCAAACGCAGAAAAGGGAATGCAATTTTTTGAATTTATTGCAAAGGAAGTAAGTTCAATGATTTCAGAAATAATTGAACTATCACCTGAAGTTCTAAAGAGCCCTGTGGATTTAGTTTAGCTTGTAAGAGAGTCAATTAATTCAGATAAGTTCGTCAGCGAATCAATATTGTCAGCAAGTTCAAATGCTTTTGCGGACTTCCCTTCAAGGACCGATTCAATATTCACTTTGAACTTATCGACAACTTCGCTTTTCGCCACTGCCTCGCCTCCAGGATATGCCTTTGGCCTGCGTAGTGAATCTGTAAAAACCGCTCCGTTTTTCATATGTATGCTGACAACACAGGCAGGAACATCGTGAGGGTCAGAGAATTTAAGAAATTCAGCATGCTCATATGGCTTAACTTTTTTTCTCATTGCCGCTATTTTCGGGTCAGCAACCCCAGCCTCAGAGAATTCTTCTATTCCGGCATTTCTCTTGACAACTGAGGCTGCAATTGCATGAGTCATACTATATTGGGCTTCTGGTGAGTTTTTTGGATCATCAAATGGAACAATCCCGCGGGCTACATGCATATATCCGTAATCTATATGATCAACTTCATCAGGGTCGATGTTATTTTCTATTGAAAGCTTAATTGCAGTTCCTATTCCCGCTAGAACTGCACTGTTACACGGATGCAATTTAATACCGACTCCAGGGTCGTCCAAATAGAATCTTTCAACATTTTTTACAGCTTCTTCTGTCAATGAAGGATTGACGTTATCTGCACCTGCCATTAGTGACCAAAATCCATACCTATGCTCGAGGATTTCTTGATTACCAGTAAAACCTGAACGAACTAAATTGGCACTCATCATCCCATGCAAAGCTGCCATACCCGTATGCAATGCTTTAGTGAATGTTCCAAAATTGCCCCTCATTCCTCCAGACATGGAACTCGCGACTCCTAAGGTCGATGCAATTTGTTCAGCGTTGAATTTCATGAGCTTAGCAGCAGCTAATGCAGATGAAAGAGTGGAAAGGGTTCCAGTTGTGTGCCATCCATGAAGGTAATGCGTTGGCATAATTGCCAACGCTAAACGCGCTAAACCTTCGTGCGCGTATACAAAAGCCTCAATCACATCCTGGCCGCTTGAATTAAGCTCTTCAGCTAACGCCAAAAGGACTGGAACTGCCGATCCGCTTGAGTGTGCCACAGTCAAAAATGATGTGTCATCGTAATCTAAAGTATGAGCGCTAACTCCATTCGCTAAAGCAGCGAATGATGGAGCAAGTGTCAGTTTTTTTCCAACAACATGTGCTTTTTCAACAGAATTTGAACCTAATTTAATTGCATAATCATGAGCAATATTAGCTGCAGGCAGATTTGAACCGGCAACTGCAACTCCTAGTGTGTCCATGAAAAGAAGCTTGGCAAAACCTAAAGCACTGCTAGGTATATTTTGGTATGAGCCACTGGCTACGTAGTTAGCTATATCGTTAGTTGCACCCATGATTGCCCTCAAAGTAGATAAAATGAAGATTCATCAATTTTGAAAAAATGGAGCGGGAGATGGGGATCGAACCCACGACAATCAGTTTGGAAA
>MDTE01013083.1_pt1 | contig 11445 bp, 14 predicted proteins | sample 811231 | NCBI WGS metagenome assembly MDTE01 (sample SAMN05326651, study PRJNA326480) | marine metagenome | isolation source: seawater | place: Indian Ocean: Red Sea | collected 2010
ATCGATTATAACAATCCTTCTGGAGTAGAAAGATTGCACGTCTAACCAGATTCTTCTCCTCACGAGTGAGGATCGCACTTTGAAGTAACATGGTCCCTAATCTCCTACGGAGTGACATAACTATTTAATGATAATGGGTTAGCGAGAAAGCGCAATGTTTCTCCAGATTTCTTTAACTGTCAGGGGATCAAAACCTGCGATCCCTCTATCAAATACTGGTTGCATGTTATTCATCTCGTAGTCAGTAAATAACTTCTGACGTGACACACTATCCATATATTTGAAGGTCATAATATATCGATTGTGCTTAAACTTGGGCGTTGGTGGTCTACCAGTGTGAGGGATTCGCCCATCAAATATACACACACGCCCTGGTCTTGGTTGCACTAAGTATCTCGCATCTAGATCATCATCAAAGAATACAGTTTCACCACCCCATTCAGGATCCCAGGCAGCATTTAGATAAACAATCACAGTCTGATTGTCTGGCACAAAGTATGGTGCATCACAGTGAATACCAGGAGAGTTTCCCTCTCTCAACACGTTAATGTAAGCAGAATAGAGATTCTCTCGCTTGGGATAATCAGGCACAGTTGCCTCTAGATAGGTGAGAATATCCTTATACATTGGATGCTCACTGCCTTCCAATCCTGCATTTTGGAAATACTCAGGATCATCAACTGGACAGAAATTATATAACTGATGAGTCCAATATAATCCAGCATCTTCTACATGTCCATCCTCATTCTGTGGTGGCACATCAGTCCTAGTAAACTTATAGGGCAATTGTACAACATCCTCATACAATTCCCACGAGATGAGTTTAGTATCGTGGACTCTAATTGTTGACATAATTACCCATGATGTTGAGGGACATAACGTATCTATTGTCTTTGCTATGGTTGACTTCAGTTTTATGTGTCAACCATCCAGGAAAGAATAGCACATCATTTGTCTTCACTTCAATATACTCCCAATCCATTCTTTCATCGTAATAGTTATAACACAGTGGTTCTCCCAGTTTATACATTGCGAAGGGATTCTTCACCATAAATCTACCACTATCCTTTGGCACATCTAGATAGGCAGCAACAGCAACTGTGACATTTTGATGATGGTGCTCTGCTGTCCATGCTCCTGGTGGATGCTCATTGATCCAAGAATCAGACAGATGTTTATTCATTGGTTGCAACTTCCAGTGCTCCCAAATGTTATCAACCTTCTTGTATAACCATGGTCTAAAGTCTTCAAACTCATCCCATACATGAGGAGGAATAATCTTATTGATAACCACACTTGTGGTGCCACCACCTTTCTCTAATGTGTCAAACTTATTTAACTCAATCTGCTCACGAGCAGCAGCAATATGTCCCTCAACTTTACCTCGTAAGGTCTTATCAAAGTTGAAATCATACTTACATTTAATAATATAAGGGAATGGATTAAGGGATTTCATAATAAGTCCTGTCTACTTTCTTGAGGTGAGGTAACATATGTTGCATTGGAATGCTTACACTTAATCGCTTCTCTTTTGGTTGAGCATAGTGATAACAACGGGCAGGAATAAACAATAGATCTCCTGGGCGTAAGATTGTATCAATAGCACAATCTAAATCGTCTTCTACTATATCATAACTTACCTGTCCCACCATGTTACTAGCACGATTATTGTAGACCTTCCAATGTGTCTCACCCTCTACTTGTAAGATGAAGTTGTTAGCATAATCCTCATGAATCTTGAATGATCTACTAGCATCCAGTCCACAGTAAATGTGTAGTGATGCTCTAATCTCAGGGAAGAATGTCTCAACCTCTTCGCAAATCTTTAGTTTATCCTTACCAACCCACTCAAAGTTATTGATAACAAGTGAGTGACCATCACTGAATATATCCATGAGATCTTTCACATCTGCTGATGGTTTAGACCAACATCTTTCATGGATAGGATACTCAACGTAAGTATTTGTATACTTGTTGATAAACTGCATGTCAAAGAATTGAGGATTGTTTAGGCAATACTCTACCTCTTTCCATGTAGCATATTGTGATGGATTATCTACAACACCTTGCCATAACTGTGGTGTGTCATCAATAAACCAATGCTTCTCAAGTTTGGGGAGAAAAGATGTCATAGTCAGACGTGAAGTTGAGATTCAAAATAACACGATAGGGATTGGTAGTTGGATTAGATGATGAGTGGAATTGATGCCCATCAAATGCAAACAATCGATTTGCTTTTGGTGTCACTCGTTTACATTCTGTGTATTCTTGTGTGCGTGCTCGTAACCATCTTTGATCTACTGTGCCACTGTTAGGATCATCATATTCATTGAAGAATACAGTATCACCACTTGAATCATGAAGATAATATAAAGCAGCATAATGATCCTGCTCGTTATCAGTATGGACACCATTGTGGTGACCATTGCCATTATTTAATTGCAGTGCAAGTCTCACCCTAAAGAATTCAATAGGGTATCCAATACGATCCTGAATGTTATCTAACAGTGGTTGAAATACGGGCAGAAATGGACTCTCAATGCCATCCTGATCTAACAATAGATGTGTGAAACCCACAGTCTTTTGTTTGTCTGGCATGTCCAGCAGTTTCAGATCACCAAACTGTATGCCATCACTACTGTAAGCAACATCTTCAGACAAGAAAAACCAGGGGAATCCATTCATCCCCTGGGTCAATGTCTGTAGTCGTTTGAGATAACTATTCCCGATTATGTTGTCGTGTTGGATATATTTCATGATAATGATCAGAGTGTGCAATGATATTAAATGAGATGGAGATTCTATCTTCATCCGATGAAGACTTTCCAACAGCGTGCATCGCCCACGAAGGAAATAGCACCATATTGTCTGCTACTGGATAAATGTCATACTCATTCATATTCATACCTTCCCACGACTCAAAGTTATTAGCATTACCCCAATGCTCTTTGAGTTGTTGATCTTTGAAGTCTCTCACAATAGTGAAAGGACCAGAGCAACATTTGGGGACATCCACATAGTATACACCAGAAAGAATACATCCAGGATGTGTATGAAGGCGATTCATTGCTCCCCTTCCATTGATGTTAATCCAGGAGTTTGTGATCTTCAAACTGTAATGTTTGAATCCCCATTCATCACATGCTCTTCCTGCAATTTCATAGATCTTATCTCGTAACTCAGACAGTGCATTATCCTTCATGACATCATCAATGAAGTCCCAGGATTGCCATCCACCCTCGTTACTTACTTGTCTACCTTTGGGGTCTTCGGATTTAACAAAGTAGGCAAACTCTTTGAGTTTGTCAAAATCAACGCCACACTTATCTTCAATCCAGACAGGTGTGGCGAATAACAATTCAGTCCTCATTCTTCCTCAAACGTGAATTCTTTGTCAGTTACATTAGGATCAACGTGCTTCTTATACAGTGCCAGTGCTTCAATAGCACCACACAATTTGTTGAGATGATCTTTCTTCAACTGCAATTCTTCCAGTGAGATCTTGGTGATCGTAGAAGTGTAGTGCATGTTATCCAACGCCTCTTGCAGTTTCTTATAATCTGCCTTGGCATCTTCGTGCTGTTGAAGGAAATTCATCACCAGTTGATCAAAGGTGATGAGACCCTCAATCTCAGTCTCTTTGTTTTCTTCATTCAACTCACTCTGGGTTTTAACTCCTGCTACATCAGCAAGACTAACCTCTTTTACTTCTTCAGACATGTTACATAAACCTCTTGATGTTTTTATTTAGCGCAAGAATTGTTTTCTGCGTTTTGATTCTATCCTTCAGAGTATCTAACTCCAGGAATGATTTATGGCGTTGATATTCCATAATATCATTATTCTCCTGGTCCCACTCATTGGCAGTTTCGACAACAACATCCCAACCGCCTGGTTTCAGGAAATCACGATTAACAGGCACCCACTGACACAATGGTGTCCCTGCCTTAATAACATATTCACCCTCTTCTAGTTTATGCCAGAAGAGTTGAAGATTGATCTCATAAGAATATGAAGGATCGACAATACCTGTGGGAGGTGTAAATCTATCTTCATCCCAATATGGAATAGGCATTTGAATAAAGCACACATCTGGATGTGCTTGCACTCTCCAGGGTAACTCTAGTTTGATTGTATAATCTAGGACTTCTTTAGTTTGATCAACCAACTGACGGACACCTTCAGTCTGCTCAGGAATATGTGCCTTGACATATCTATTATTGCGACCAAATACTGCCTGTGAGATCCACTCAAAGTTGACACCAGTGCCATCAACTCTAATCAGGATATCTGCTGGACATTGTAATACATAACCACTGTCCATGATACCAGTAATTGCAGGGCAAGTTACGGCATGTGTGTAATACTCAGCAGTAGACTTTTCACCTCTTAATTCTGCCATGGATCGCTCCCATGCAGATTTGACCTTTAGATAGGGGCAACGTCTTTCCTTGGAAAACTGTTGCTTCAAAGCATCAGTCCTCCACTTACGATGTAACTTACGAGCAGGAATCCATGGGTGCAGATCAGCAACACCAGGATCAATGGAATAGAATCTAACCCACGGTTTCTTCTTCTTGAATAAATTCATCAGTCCCATAGATATTCTCCAGTAGATATTCGTAATGTGTGGGTTGATCTTCCGACCATCTTAGCATGATTTTGAGATCTTCATTCCACTTGTGATGAATATCTTCAAGAATATCTAGGCGATACTTATGCTCATGCTCCACCCTTTCCTTCCATAGGAATTCATTGATGGGTCTATATCCCATGCCAGCAGCAACATATACTAGACCCTCAACCGATGCGTCAATGTAGAAACTATTCTGAGTGCCATTAAGCAGACAGTTAATATCATTGAATGCATTGATTGTAGACACTGGTGCAGTGTGATCTAGATCATATGATACTGTCTCTGTGCAGTCTTGCCAATACTTATTATCTTGACGCTGACTCAATGTGTAGTGAATAGAGATGAAATTCTTCATCGATTCAATCATATTATCTGTGGTCCAATTGAATGAATCCACATCCATCTTCGAGATGAATCTATTGCGTCGTGCTAGTGCATCACACAATAGGATAATGTTTTCGTGTGTAGTCATTAGACCTGTAGATTCCAGAGGTTCTAAGAATCCAAACGCAAGTCCTATGCCAACAACATTCTTAACCCATGCTTTCTTATGCTTGCCATGCTTAATCCTAATCGGGCGCATTTGGGCAGAATGGGCAACTTCGGGCGAATATCTTTCTTCTAGATACTCACGAAACTCACGCTCTGCCTCTTCATCTGAGATATATTTGCTACTATAAACATATCCTGTGCCCACACGATGCCATAGTGGGATATTCCAAACCCATCCAGCATTCATTGCAACACAGTCAGTATATGTTTCCATCTGCCGTTGTCTGTCAACGTATGGAATCTGTGTTGCTAGTGCTCTATCATTAAACAATTTATCATGTGCATCGATAAACTCAACACCCATGTGTTGCTCAAGTAATAGTGACTTGAATCCTGTGCAATCGATAAACAAATCAGCACTGACAATGCCACCATCAGTGGTGATGATAGATTCAATCGATCCATCAGGACGCTTCACCACATTCTGAATGTCACCCAACAGATGCACAACACCATTAGGAATTGCAAACCTATCTCTTAGAAACTTACCAAAGAGATCAGCATCTAAATGATATGCAGTGTCCTTATTGAAGTTAAAGTTTGATCCAGGAATCTCCTTTGCAATCCTACACTCCTCAGCAAGGAAGGTATTGTTATTAACAAAGCGAGCAAACTCTTCGGGTGGATACTCTTCCATCCCATACTTACATTGCAACTCAAAGAAGTCAATGAGTCCCTCTTTGTATTCACTGAAGTCATAATCTCCGAAAGGATATTGAAACCTTTCACCCTTACCTTCCCTGAAGTTTTTGAATGCAATAGATGTCTTGTATGTTGCCATACATTCTTGCATCCAGTCACTATCCTTCAGTCCTAATCTTCTTAGGAATCGATTGAAGTGCCCTAGTGTAGATTCTCCAACACCAATAGGTCTTTGAGTTTCTGATTCGATCAGTGCAATTTCAAGATCTGGGAATGAATGAGAGAGGAGAGATGCTGCCATCCATCCACTACTACCACCCCCAACAATAGCAATAGATTCAACCTTCATACAAACTCTTCCTGTAATAATCATATGGTGTCGGCATATTATCTATGCCTTCCCAAGGTGTCACATTAAACCTAGCAAGTTCACTATTGGGATCAATACCACCATGGAAATCAATCTCAGTATGAATATAATCTGTGAATGGATTCCACTTATGTCCTGCCATTATACACAGTCCTGCTTCATATAAACCAAACTGCATGTTAAGGTTGAATGTTGTAGGTGATGCAGTATATGCCTGTTTGATCCAATCAAGCAGACCAACATCAGGATATCGGATCTTACTAACTGCACGCCAATAATCAGTATCATTACGCTGTGTGAGAGCATAATGTGCTGCTACAAATCCTGAGAATACATCAAAACCTTTGGTGCAAATATCATTGAATGCATCACGCATATACTGTGTGAATTTCTCTCGCTTATCTACCACACGAATGAAATTCTCTAGGAATTGATGCACTGATAGCAGACCATTTGACTCTAAAGGTTCGATAAAACCAGCAGATAATCCAATAGATACAACATTCTTATTCCAGATCTCTTTACGTCTTCCAGTCTGATATTCTACCAGACGGAATCTACCTTCAGCATCATCAACATCCAGATAATCAATAAACTCTTTGAGTGCATCCTCTTCAGAGATATACTTATTGCTGAAATTATATCCAGTGCCGATTCTACTCCAGGTGGGGACATTCCATACCCATCCTGATGACAATGCAGTGCAATCAGTGACTGGCACCATCTGCTCTTCGATATTCTTATACTGCAAACGTGTTGTCCACGCTCTATTGTTTGGCAGATAGTCGCTGTAATCAACCCACTCACTATCATTCAACAGTGACTTGAATCCTGTGCAGTCAAAGAATAAGTCAGCGTTGATAACTCTATTGTCTAAGTATACTTTATCATCAGCAAACTGTTGCACATGTCCAGTGATATGTCTAACACCACGAGGCACAGCATAGTTATCACGCAACCAGTTTGCAAACTTAACTGCATCAAAATGGAATCCTGTTGTCTGCCTAAAATGTTGGGCAGAAATGGGCAATTTGTTGGCATTTGCACAGGCAGAATATAACCAATAGTCATCAGCAAACTTATTGGCATCCCAATCATTTAGACTGGCATGATAAAACCATTGATCAGGACTTCCTATGTCTTGACGTGGACTGCCAAAAGGATATTGCCATGGAGTATCATCAACCTCATGGAAGTTATGGAATCTTACAGATAGTTTGTAAGTAGCATCACAATGAGGCATCCACTCCTCATCTTCCAATCCCAGGAAATTAACCCAACGCCTGAAGAATTGTGTGGTAGATTCACCAACACCAACAGATGGCACAGTAGGTGATTCAACCAGAGTTACGTCCCAATCTGGATATGCCTTGACAAGAGTAGAGGCGGTCATCCACCCTGCGGATCCGCCTCCTACAATACAGATTTTCATATAACGAAGAGATTATAAAGATATCATACAGCGGGGGGCACCCAGTTGTCAACCCAGGGATCCCATGCTTTACGACCTTCGAGTTGCACTTTCCGAGGATCTTCCACAAATTCAGGAATAGATCCAGGTGCAGTTGTAGTTGCTTTCACGTTAGCAACATGATCTCTCCAACGTGTGCCGCCATCTTGCATGTCCTTATACTGCATGTCAAGTTGCTCACCAATATCACCGTAAGCAATCATACGATCAACAACAGCATTTTCACGAAGATCTTCTGCTTCAGATCTGTGAATGACAACACCGTTGCACATATAGTGCTCATAGGTTGCATCATCAGGCACCTCACACCATTTCAGATCTGAGTCTGGACCCTCATAAATTTCAAACTTATCTGCCTCGTCACAGATATCTGTGAGTTGACCAGTAGTGCCATTTACAATTGCGAACTTTGCCATGATAGATTAAACTCCTTCGTTGTTATTTATATTAACCGTAGAATTCATAAACAACGACGACGCCTTCACGCCCTCTTGCGCCACGGTTACTGTTTCTAGCACCGTTTCCACCAGCACCCCAAGCAGCATGAGATTGATGCCTGTGTGCATAGTTTTGCTGTCTGTGTGATCCTGGTTGTGATCCTCCCATGAAAGATCTACCACCAGAATAGTTACCATAAGAGTGGTTAGATCCGTGACCATTGCCACCACCACCATATACATTCAGGTTACCACCTGATCCGTTACCACCCGTGCCACCTGCGTGCTGTTGACGACAGTTAGCACCTTGTCCACCAGATGCTGAGCAATAACTACCGAATGATGAGGAGTTACCTCCACCACCACATCCTGAATAGTTTGTGCCACCGCCAGGATTACCTACAGTAACACTAACACTAGAGATATTAGTAACATCTAGCACACGCTCAGACATACCACCAGCACCTGCTGATTCACAATATCCTGATCCCCCGCCACCAGCGCCGACTACGACGACTTTAATAGACTTAACATCAGATGGTCTATTCCATGTGCCGTTAGATGTCCATACTTGCATGGATCTAAATCCTGAAGTGCCTGACACTGTAGTCCAGGACAAGGATGATCCATTTGTAGTCAAGAATTTACCACTCTGACCACTAATATTAGGGATGTTATAAGAAGAACTACCCGAAATATTCCCGTTGATATTCAGGTTATTTACTTTCAGCGTACCCAGAGCAGTGATAGATCCACTTGAAAAGTTGAATCCACCGATACCTGCAAGGTCTCTGACTTCTGATACTTTAAGTACGCTCATTGGTAAATGCCTTCCTGTTGATATTTATCAACCATAGAACTCTTGGACTACAACTACACCCTCACGTCCTCTAGCACCTCTGTTACCGTGCTGTGCTCCGTTACCGCCAGCACCCCACGCACAGTGTGATTGATGTCGGTGGGAATAGTTACTCTGTCTATGAGATGATGGTTGAGATCCACCATAATAAGATGCACCAGCGGAGTGATTGCCATATGAGTGGTGAGACCCATGACCGTTACCACCGCCACCATATACATTCAGGTTACCGCCTGATCCATTTCCTGCTGCACCTCCAGCGTGCTGCTGTCTACAGTTAGCACCTTGTCCACCGCTACCAGAGCAATAACTACCGAATGAAGATGTGCCGCCATTGCCACCGCAACCCGAGTAGTTTGTGCCACCACCAGGGTTGCCTACAGTAACAGATACAGAAGAGATGTTAGTAACATCAATCACTTCTTCAGCAGTGCCACCTGCACCAGCAGATTCACAGTGACCTGATCCTCCACCACCTGCTCCAGTTACTCTAACGATAATAGATCTTACACCTGTAGGTCTATTCCAAGTGCCATTAGATGTCCATACTTGCATGGATCTAATGCCAGTAGCAGTTGCTGCTTCTCTCCACTCAAGACCAGATCCAGTAGATGCAAGGAATCTACCCGAGTTACCTGCCTGAGGTGGAATCACATACTGTGATTGTCCCTGAATCTGACCGTTAATGGTGATATTAGAGACGGTAAGAGATCCGACCGCAGTGATACCACCGCCAGAGAATGAAAACCCTGCGGCATCGCTCAGATCCCTCATTGAGGATACTTTGATCTTTGACATAGCGGTATCTTTTTAGTTATTTAGTAGAATTCATGGACAACAACGACGCCTTCACGTCCTCGTGCTCCACGGTTTCCATGCTGTGCTCCATTTCCACCTGCACCCCATGCCGCATGAGACTGGTGACGGTGGGAATAGTTACTCTGACGGTGTGATGATGGTTGAGTTCCACCGAAATAGGAAGATCCAGCAGTGTGGTTTCCGTAAGAATAGTGGGATCCGTGACCATTGCCACCACCACCGTAGATATTCAGAGATCCTCCTGATCCGTTACCGCCAATACCACCTGAGTGCTGTTGACGGCAGTTAGCGCCTGTGCCACCTCCCGCACTACAGTAAGATCCGAAGGAAGATGAGTTGCCACCTCCACCACAACCACTGTAATTAGTGCCTCCACCAGGATTACCTACAGAAACAGAAACTGACGAAACATTCGTAACATCAACCTGACGCTGAGCGGTGCCACCTGCACCACCAGATTCACAGTGTCCGCTACCACCGCCGCCAGCACCTGTAACAGTAACCATGATGGTTCTTACACCACTAGGTCTGCTCCATGTGCCATTGGATGTCCACACCTGCATAGATCTAACACCAGCAGCAGTGCTAATCTCACCCCAAGTAAGATTACTGCCATTCGTGCTCAAGAATTTATTTGTATTGCCTGATGGATTAGGAATCAGATATCCTGATGATCCAGAAATAGTGCCATCGACGACAATATCGGTAACAGTCAAGGTGCCATTGGCAGTAATACCCCCAGATGCAAAGGTAAATCCACCCACACCACCGAGGTCTTTAACTGCTCCAACGTTTAACTGTGCCATGTTGTTATACGGATGCTCCTAGATTATTTATTAAAGTAAGGCATCATTACCTTATAAAAGGTGCCACCTTTATTTAGTGAGTTGTTGTTTAGATCATGCCACAGATACTCAAGTTGCTGCTGAATATCAGGCATTGGAGGTGGTGCATACTTCTCCTTCAGATCCATTTCTTTTTGTATTTCCTCACACATCGCTTCAATCTTAGCGATAGGAATTGCTGGGAATTCTGGATCATCTGGAAACTTGATTGATGCAAGATTCCCTTCAGTCATAATAAAGTCTTTACCATTAGAGAGGCGACTGATCGCCTCTGCTTTCACATCATCAGAAAAATCCATTATCCTCTAATTTCCATTGCAATTAGTGTGCTGATTGATCTCATGTCCTGACTATCTCTGTCATTGATATAGAGATTTCTAGTGCTACCAGACCATGATGCTGCTGCACCTACAGTATATGTTAGCGGATTAGTTGTGTTGGGGTGGTCCATATATTGCAGATGGACATTATTCATGTGACCATCAGTATCGTCACCCGAATAGCGTGTTGCAAGACTACCACTACTGACATTACTATTACCATTCAGGTTACGAGTCAGAATACTATTGTTTCTGAGGAAACCAAATGATGTTACATGGCGGCAGGTAGAATTCACCATTGCTATCAACAAAATCTTAGAAGATGTGTGTGATGGTTGAATTGTAACCTCAAGGTTAGGAATAGCAGTGAGGTTTGCAGATCTAATCAGATAACGAATGGGAGGTGTTTCTGAATATCTAACCTGCATCACCTGACCTTCACCAACGTCGTTATCCTCACCACCAAGTAAGAACCACGACGCACCATTCTCAAC
>MDTE01046722.1_pt1 | contig 11445 bp, 7 predicted proteins | sample 811231 | NCBI WGS metagenome assembly MDTE01 (sample SAMN05326651, study PRJNA326480) | marine metagenome | isolation source: seawater | place: Indian Ocean: Red Sea | collected 2010
ATCAATCTCTTTCAAAATAAGGTGCACACGTTATACTTATGGCGGTCCGATCGGTGACTGGGTCGCCGGCCCGACTAAATGACCATTGCTTTAGGCGCCGGGGTGATGGGTAGATCGAGAGAGGAGATAGGTGCAAGATAAGGGGAGAATTCCTATGAGCCTTCTCAAAAGATTTGGCGCACTGGCGTCGCTACTAGTCATGTGCGCTATCGGGTTTGGATTCAGCACCAGCGCAGTGGCGGAGGAGTCCGAGGTCGATCAGCGGACCATCGAAGAGATCGTGGTGATCTCAACCAAGCGTGCCCGTGCTGAAGCGGTACAGGATATTCCAGTTGCTACCACCGTGGTGAATGCCGACATGATCGCCATGAACAATCTGGTGAATCTGATCGACGTGTCCCGCATGGTGCCGAATGCGCAGTTCAAGGAAACGGCGACGTTCCCTGGTGTGCAGCGTTTCTGGATGCGAGGTGTAGGCGTGACCTTCAGCGTGCCAAACTTCGACCCGGCAGTGGGCGTCTATCAGGATGGCGTATTTGTCGCTCAGAATGTGGCCGCGATTCTCGATACCTTCGATCAGGAGTCCATCGAGATCCTCCGTGGTCCCCAGGGCTCACTGTTCGGCCGGAACACCTCAGTGGGAGCCGTTAACACGCGGTCTAAGCGCCCGGGCGATGAGTTCGAGCTGGATGTGGAACTCACTTTCGGCGAGTTTGATCGCAACGACTACTCGGTGTCGATCATGGGTCCGATTACGGAGCAACTCGGCGGTAAGCTGGCTGTCATGAGCCGCAATGTTGATAAGGGCTGGCTCGAGAATACTGCCGAGGGTTTCGATGATGTTGGCACTCACGAGATCACGCATCTCAAGGGTGGGCTCGTGTTTACTCCTAACGACACTACGGACATTACCCTGCTAGCGGAGTATTACGATCGTACGGGCGACGGAGCTCAGTCGGTCGCGCTGGGAACCTGCGACAAGGGTAGAGACTGCCATGGTCTGGGTATGCCCGCGCGCAGTTGGGACGAGCTCTACGACGACGAATTCCCTTGGGGTACGCACTCCGACCATGAGATCTACAAGGTTATCCTTGAGGCGAATGTGGACGTTGGCCACGGTGTGATCACTTCGGTCACGGGCTACATCGATGTGAACGTGCATTCGGGCAGCCAGTTCGAAGGCATTCCGCCATTCATCATCACCACGCGATTGAACATCATTCAGGATCAGTTCAGTCAGGAGCTGCGCTACGCATCGACGTTCTCCGACACCTTCGACATCACGGCCGGGCTGTACTACTTCACCCAGAATCTCACCTACGGTGAGCAGCGCGCTCAGGGGAGCCGAATCGGCAGCCCCCAGCCGGGCATTACCGATCCAACCAACCCTTACGGCATCCGGGCGCCCATGCACGCGAAGCTCGACCACGATGCGTGGGCGTTCTTCACCGAGGCGCGATTTCATCTCGCCGACAACCTGACCTTGTTGGCGGGTGGACGTTTTACCGAAGAGAAGAAAGACGTGGGCCTTTGTCCTGTATACAGCGGCTCCTGCAAGGCAAACGAAACGCCGCCATTCATCGGCTCTGCTGGTTGGACCAACCTGTCGGGTCCGCTTGACGGATGGGATATCGTTGATGACGAGACTTGGACTGCATTCTCGCCCAAGGTGGCGGTAGAGTTCCGCCCGAAGGACGACATGCTGCTTTACACCAGCTGGACTCGCGGTTTCCGTAGCGGCGGATTCACCTTCCGGGTGGGTGCGGCTGAGATTGCCGCGCGCGACGCAAGCATCGCAGCGGGTGATAACCCGGTGTTCCGGCCGGCGTTTTACGACCGCGAGCGTGTCGATTCGCTCGAGGTAGGTATGAAGTCAGACTGGGCCGACGGACGGCTACGCGTGAATCTGACCGGCTTCTACCAATGGTGGAACGGCATCCAACGCAACATCCAGGAAGGACCTGTTGGCAACATCATTCAGCGCACGGCGAACGTAGAAGATTCTCACGTTTCCGGACTTGAGTTGGAGCTGAATGCCATACTAGGGCTGGATATGCTGGTGGACGGCGACAGCCTGCGTTTTGACTTTGCCGGGGGTATTGTCGAGACGGGGTATGACACCGAATGGATACTCAGCGGCGTTGATCTGACGGATCAGGATTTCGCTGCGCCCCATTCCACGTTCTATTTTGGGTTGAGCTACGATCACCCCGTTGGACCGAATGGTGCGGAGATGCGTTGGCGCACGTCCTACTTCTGGCAGGAGGACTACGCACCGGAAGGTGTTCCGCGTGACATCATTCCGCCGGCCAGCCGACAGCTCGGGCACTACGACACCATCAAGCTGTGGGACGCCAGCGTTCAGTACACGAGTGCTGACGGACAATGGTACGTGCGCGCGTTCGGCAAAAACCTGGGTGACTACAAGTACTATGTCAGCCGAGTTCCGTTTTCTGCCACCTTCGGCGTCGGTTTGCCTGCGCAACCCCGCACCTGGGGCATTACGCTGGGGTACAGTCTTAACTAGAGACCATCAAAACGGCACTTGTGCCGCATAAGATCAACGGGCCGTGTTTTCACGGCCCGTTTTTTTTGCGCCGTGTACCATAGTGCAGCAAGTACGCCAGGAGATGTGCCAGTGGTCCGCTTCAGCCTCATGCTTCCGACCTTTGTCGATGCCGCTGCGTCGCGCCCGTACGCGCGCACCATCGCGTTTGCCGAGCGGGCGGACGTGCTCGGCTACCACATGGGTACGTTTGGCCACCACTCTTTCACCCCAGAGATCGGTGATCCGGCCGCGCCATTCGCCTTGCTGTCGGCCATCGCCGCCCGCACAGAGCGGTTGCGTCTTGGCACCGGCGTGTATCTTGCACCCCTGCACCATCCGGTCACTCTGGCCGAGCAAGCGGCCACTCTGGATCAGATCTCCGGCGGTCGTGCTGTCTTGGGTGTGGGACTGGGCTACCGGCCATACGAATACGAGGGGTTCGGTCTGGATTTCCACCGCCGCGGTGGGCGCCTGGAGGAGACGTTGACGGTTTTGCGGAACGGATGGAGCACAGGGGATTTCGGGTTTGATGGTGAGCATTTCCAGATTCCTTCCTGCGCCGTCAATCCGCCCTGCGTGCAGCGGCCGCACCTCCCCATCCTGGTAGGTGGCTCCGCGCCCCGCGCCATCGAGCGAGCGGCTCGTTTGGGTGACGGTTGGTTCGCGCTGCCCCAGGAGTCCCTGGCGGTGATGCAGGCACAGGTCGATCAGTATCGTGATTCCTGCCGTGCTCACGGCCGCACGCCCTATATCTGTCTGATGCGCAACGCCTGGGTCGCGCCTACCATGGGCCAGGTGGCGTCGGAATGGCTTCCGCGCATGGTGGACTTTCACCACACTTTTGCCGAGGCTCGTGCCACGCGTGATGACGAGGTGATCGAACGGCTACTAGCTGGCGAGGCGTTTTCGCTTGAGGAATACATCGAAGCACGTGCCGTGGCAGGCACTCCCGAAATGTGTATCGCCGAAATCCAGCGCTGGGTGGACGCCATTGCGCCCGATGAGTTCTCCCTCATATTCGGTGGGTCGGATGACTACGTGCGTCTGTCCGAGGCGGTGGAGCTGTTTGCTAGGGAGGTCATGCCGGCGTTTGCGTGAGGCCTTGTAGCGAGGAATTTGCCTAGCGCCCGGGCTCAGGGCTTAATGGCCGGATGCCCAAACTTTCTATTCTTGATCTCTCGCCTATTGTTCAAGGCAGCACCCCCGGTCAGGCGCTGGCCAACACCCTGGACCTGGCCCAGCATGCCGAAGCGTGGGGATACCAGCGCTACTGGCTGGCGGAACATCACAACATGCAGGGGATTGCCAGCGCGGCCACTTCCGTGGTCATCGGGCACGTGGCGGGGGGAACGTCAAAGATTCGCGTGGGGGCCGGCGGGGTGATGCTGCCGAACCACTCGCCCCTGGTCATCGCCGAGCAGTTTGGCACCCTGGAAGCCCTGTATCCGGGGCGCATCGATCTGGGGCTGGGGCGTGCGCCGGGCACCGACATGGTCACCGCCGGCGCGTTGCGCCGGAACCTGGACGCGGCCGTGGACGACTTTCCCAGAGATGTGGTGGCGCTGCGCAACTACTTTGGTGAGCCGCGGGAAGGTCAGCGGGTGCACGCCGTACCGGGCGAGGGGATGAAGGTGCCCTTGTGGATATTGGGCTCCAGCATATACGGTGCCAGTCTGGCGGCGGCACTGGGATTGCCGTATGCGTTCGCTTCCCATTTTGCGCCAGCCATGATGGAGCAGGCCATCGAGGTGTACCGGTCTCGCTTCGAGCCCTCCGAGCAACTGGAGGAGCCCTATCTGATGCTGGGCTTTAACGTCTGCGCGGCGGATACCGATGCTGAAGCCCAATACCTTCGCAGCTCCGCGCTGCAGGCGGTGGTGGCCCTGCGCAAGGGCACGCCGGGCCGCCTGCCGCCGCCGCTGGAGGGTTTTGAAGAACAGCTGGATCCTCACGACCGCGCCATGGTTGCTCAATTCACTCAATGTTCGGCGGTAGGCTCGCCAGAGGCCGTGAAACGCGGGGTGCTGGATTTCATCGAGCGTACCGGAGCAGACGAACTGATGCTGGTGGGCCAGATGTACGACCATGACGCCCGTTTGCACTGTTTCGAAATCGTGGCCGAACTCAACGGCTAAGCGAGAGCTAGATATTCTTCTATTAATCAATAAGATGGGGCATTATCCTCGTTGTGCACTCACTCAAGAAACTTGAGTAAGCAAGCGCGCGAACAGCACCCGAACTGCAATCGACAACCTTAAGGGGTACGACATGGCTGCACCTTTTCCCAATCATCCGAACCTGGTGGGTGGGTTCGCGCCGATCCACATGGAATGCGATTACCCCGACCTGGTGGTGGCGGGTGAGGTGCCCAAGGAACTGTCGGGCGCGTTCTTCCGCAACGGCCCCAACCCCCAGTTCGCGCCGCGCGGCGATTACCACTGGTTTGGTGGTGACGGCATGATCCACGGCTTTTATATCCGTGAGGGCAAGGTCTCGTACCGCAACCGCTACGTCCGCACGGTCAAGTGGAACAAGGAGCACGAGGCGGGCAGGGCCCTGTTCGGCGCCTTCAATCCCATGGATAACGACCCCAGCGTTCAGGGAATCGAAACCGATGGCCTCGCCAACACCAACGTGGTCTGGCATGCCGGCAAGCTGCTGGCCCTGGAAGAGGCGCACGCGCCGTTCGAGCTGGACCCGCACACGCTGGAATCCAAAGGTGCCATGAACTACGAGGGCAAGCTCAAGGGTCCCATGACGGCGCATCCGAAGATCGATCCGGAAAACGGCGAGATGCTGTTCTTCGGCTACAACGCGGACGGCTTGATTTCCGAGCACATGGTTCTCCACGTGGCTGACAAAGACGGCAACCTGATTCGCTCGGAGGCGTTCACGGCGCCCTATGCTTCCATGGTGCACGACTTCATGGTCACCCGTGACCATGTCATCTTTCCCATCATGCCGCTCACTGGGTCACTGCAGCGCGCGATGACCGGTGGGCCCGTGTATGCCTGGGAGCCGGAGAAGGGTGTGCATATCGGCATCATGCCGAGAAACGGCAGTGTGGACGAACTGCGTTGGTTCCGCGGGGAGCCGTCGTTCGTCTTTCATCCGATGAATGCGCACACCGATGGCGACATCGTCACGTGTGATGTGTGCGAGTTCGAAGAGGCGCCGTTATTTCCGTTAGTGGACGGCACCCCGGGCGATCCGTCCAAGGCAGTGCCGCGGCTGACGCGCTGGACCTTCGACCTCGGGCGCAATAGCGATGACTACGGCTGGGAGCGCCTAGACGACATCGCCTGCGAGTTTCCGCGTCTGGACGAACGCCGCACCGGCATGAGCTATCGCTACGGCTACTTCGCCTGCGACACGAACCCGGAATTCAAGGTGGGTGGCTTCAACGGCATCGGTGTGCGCGACCACCATACCGGCAAGCTTGAGGTGTTCGATGTGGGCGAAGGATGCGCCACCAACGAGCCCATCTTCGTGCCGCGTGCTGAGGACGCGGAAGAGGGCGACGGTTTCCTGCTGGCCAACGTTTACAGCGAAGCCCGCAAGGCGAGCCACCTGGTGATTCTGGATGCGCGCAACGTCAGCGATGGTCCTTTGGCCACCGCGTACCTGGATCACCGGGTGCCGTTCGGCTTCCACGGCAACTGGGCGCCCATCTAACGCCCTTGGGCTCGCGCGGCTTCCAGTTCGGCGCGCAGCGCCAGGTGTCGGTCTTCGGTGAGCGGGTACTTCCAGGCGATTAGGGCCGTCAGCAGCATGCCGGCGGCCGGCCCGAACACGAACAGCAGTTTCAGCCCCGCAGTGGACCCTTCGTCCATGCCTACTTCAGAGGACGGCACGTAGCCGGTGAGGGACAGTAGGCCCAACGCGATGGCCGGGCCCATCGACAATGCCACCTTGGTGGCCAGCGACCACACGGCGAAGTACCAGGCGGTGCGGTCCTCGCCGCTCTCAAGCCGGTCCACATCAATCACGTCGGCTTTCATCGAGTTGGGAATCACCCAGAAGCAGCCGGCGAGGAAGCCGGTGACGGCGGTGATGGGCAGCATCCAGTAGAAGTCGCCGGCGCCCAGCAACAGGTAGCCCAGCATAAAGAACGAAAATACCAAGAGCGAGTAGCACCATGCCCTGTGCTTGCCCACCATGCTGGAGTACTTCACGAAGAAGGGGATGCCCGCCAGATTGAACAGGTAGTACACCATGAGCTGCAGGATGGCGTTGTCGTGCTCCTGCAGCACGCTGCGCACGTAAAATACGATGAGCGCCGTGGAGATGGAGGTGCCCAGCTGATTGATGAAGAAAGCGGCCACCAGCCGCTTGAACGGCGCGTTGCGCCACATGATCTTCAGGCCCGGAATCAGTGGCATACGTGCCGGGATGAAATCCTTACCCTCCGGCACCATGGAGACGGTGAGTCCCACTGTGAGCGGCAGCAGAATCAACGTCATGGTGCCCACCAGGAACAGAGTTTCCTCCGTACCGCCGTAGGCACAGCAGAAGATGGCGATTACCGGCACCAGCTTGCTCACCACGTTGGCGCCAAGGCCAATGGCGGAACGCCAGCCGGTGATACGTGAGCGCTCGTTGTACTCCGGTGACAGCTCCGCCGCCCAGGCGTAGTACGGAATGAACAGCATGGTCCAGCCGAACCACAGCGTAACCAACCACCCCAACAGATACAGGGCCGACACGTCGTCGGGGTCGGGCATGAACAGCTTGTAGATGGACAGCATCAGAATCGGCACGGAGGCTACCATCCAGACCCGCAGGCGCCCCCAGCGCGTGCGTGTCCGATCCGACAGCCAGCCGATGAGCGGGTCAGTCACCGCATCGAACACCCGGGAGGCCATGAGCACCAGGCCTACCGCGGCCAGACTCACGCCCAGGTCCTGACCGTAATAATTGGGCACGAAGGCCGCCACCGGAACGCCTGCCATCTGGATAGGCATGTCGGCCAGGCCGTAGTAGAACAGTCTCTTGCGCGAAAGCGGTTTGGCTGCGTCGTGCTCGCCGTCACCCGGGGCCGCGGAAAGGTTTGCGTCGTCGGTTGTGTCAGCGGGCACGCAAGGCCTCCAGCTTCGACCGAATCTCCTGATGTTTTTCCTGGGTGAGGGGGTGCCCCCAAGCGATGATGGCCGCCAGCCAGAAACCAATGGCGGGACCAAACACGTAGAGCAGCTTGATCCCCAGCAACCCGGCCTCCGTGGGTTCCGGATTAACGGATGGATCGTAGCCCATGATGGCCAGCAGCGGCAGGGCGATACCTGGACCGATGGACTGACCTACCTTCGTGGTGAAAGACCACACCGCGAAATACCAGGCGGCACGGTCTTCCCCCGTATTCAGCGTATCCACGTCGATCACGTCCGCCTTCATGGAGTTGGGCAGCACCCAGGCAGCCCCGCCCAGGAATCCGGTGATGGCGCCGATAGGCAGCATGTAGACGAAATCCCCGGGTCCTAGGAACAGATAGCCGCATTGAAAGGTGGCAAACAGGCTGAGTCCAATGGCCCAGGCCCGATGCTTACCCACCTTGCCGGAGAACCAGATCCACAGGGGGATGCCGCTGAGATTGAACAGGTAGTAGGTGAGCAGAAACTCGATGGGACGCGCTTCTTCCTGCAGCACCTCGCGGATGAAGAACACCACTAGCACGGTGGAGATGGAGGAGCCCAGCTGGTTGATGAAGAAGGCCAGCACCAGACGTTTGAACGGGGCGTTCTGCCACATCATCTTCAATCCCGGAATTAGCGGGATTCGGGTAGGCAGATAGTCGCGGCCTTCGGGCACCTTGGCCACCGTGAGGCCGACGGTGAGCGGCAGCAGGATCAGCGTCATGGTGCCCACCAGAAAGAGCGTCTCCTGGGTGCCGCCGTAGGCACAGCAGTAGATGGCGACCACCGGCACCAGCTTGCTGATCACATTGGCCGCCATGCCGATCCAGGATCGCCAGCCGGTAATGCGAGTGCGCTCGTTGTAGTCGGGGGAGAGCTCGGCGGCCCAGGCGTAGTAGGGGATGAACAGCATGGTCCAGCCGACCCACAGTCCTACCAGCCACCCAAGCAGGTAGCCGGCGCTGACCTCGGCCGGGTCGGGCATGAACAGCTTGTAGATGGACAGCATCATCAGCGGCACCGAGGCTACCATCCACACGCGCCGGCGGCCCCAGCGCGTGTTGGTGCGGTCCGACAGCCAGCCGATGGCAGGATCTGAGATCGCGTCGAACAGCCGCGTGAGCAGCCAGATGGTACCCACCGCACCGATGCTCACGCCCAGATCCTGGCCGTAGTAGTTGGGGATGAAAGCGGCGATGGGAATGCCCGCCATCTGAATGGGCATGTCCGCCAGGCCGTAGTAGAACAGCGTCTTGCGCGACAGCGGTCTGGTGGCCGACGCCGCCTGTTGTGGTTGTGTGGCCAAACGCTCCCCTCTCGGCTTGCCCCACCGGCAGCGTTCGCTGCCGGACCCTTATCAAGTATAACGTGGTTCCCTTATCTGAGGGGCCGGGCCGCGGGCTTTGATCTCGGGCATTCGGAGTGATTGAATGCGAGGTTTTCGAGGGTGGGGATGAACATGGGTTGCAGGCTCATCGGGATAGGAATGGTGGCCGCCTTGCTGACAGGTTGGGCATTAGCGGCGGAGCCGGTGGGTTGGCCCGCATACGGTGGTGGCCCTGGCGGCGGGCATTACACCACTGCCGCTCAGCTCACGCCCGACAACGTGTCGGAGTTGGAGGTGGCCTGGCAGCATCGATCGGGCGACTTTCGGCTCGGCACCGCACAAGGGACGGAGGCTTTCAGTGGCGACGATGTCAGGGCGCCTTCGGCTTTCGTAGGTACGCCTATCGTAGTGAACGACACCCTGTACTACTGCACACCATACAATCGAGTATTCGCCCTTGACCCACGCACAGGCGAAGAGCGCTGGATGTTCGACCCAGAAGTAGCTCATGAACTTGAGCACCTCACCAACTGCCGTGGGGTGAGTTCGTGGATCGATGACCAGGCAGCTGCTGATGCCCTATGTGCTCACCGCATCATCGCACCTACCCTAGATGGGCGGATACTTGCCCTGGACGGCCGTACCGGCAAACCGTGTCCGGACTTCGGCAGTAACGGCCAGATTGATCTGACAGAAGGGCTAACGGAACACGGCGCCCAGGAATACGGCATTACCAGCGCGCCGGCGATTCTGGGTGACCTGATCATATCCGGCGCCTATGTGACCGACAGTATTCGCATAGACATCCCATCCGGTGTGGTGAGGGCCTACGACGTCCGGACGGGTGAGTTTCGCTGGGGTTGGAATCCGGTTCCACCGGGGGTGTCGGAGCGCGACGAGGATGGCAATTATCGTGCGGGCACAACCAACGTATGGTCCACCATCAGCGTGGATGCCGAGCGCAATCTTGTCATCGTGCCCACCGGCAACTCTTCCCCCGACTACTATGGCGGACACCGCGACGGCGATCTGGACTACTACTCCAGTTCGGTGGTGGCGTTAAATGCGGATACTGGCGAGGTGGCCTGGCACTATCAGACGGTGCACCACGACATCTGGGATTTCGACCTGCCTGCGCAGCCCACCCTGGTGGACCTCACTATCGAAGGCAAGCGGCATTCGGCCGTGGTGCAGGTCACCAAGATGGGAATGACCTTCGTGCTCGACCGCGACACGGGCGAGCCGCTGTTTCCCGTGGAGGAACGCCCGGTGCCCCAGGAAGGCGCGGCGCCCGGAGAGTACCTGTCGCCCACCCAGCCGTTTCCGCTTAAACCCGAGCCCCTCCATCAGCTAGGCATCTCGCCGGACGACGCCTGGGGCTTCACGTTTCTGGATGAAGGGTGGTGCCGCGAAGAACTGGAAGCCATGACCACCGGCCCCATCTACACGCCCATATCGGTTAACAAGGAAACGCCCTTGTATCCGTCGGTGATTGGCGGGCAGAACTGGGGCGCCCCGGCGGTGGATCCCGACCGTCAGATCATGGTGGCCAACACGCACCACGTACCGATGCTCCTGAAGCTGATCCCTCGGGATGAGTGCACGGGCAACGAGGGCTTCCCACAGCGGGGGTCTCCCTACTGTGCCACCATGCGTCCGTTCCTGTCGCGCTTCGGCGCGCCCTGCACCAAGCCGCCCTGGGGAACCTTGGCGGCCGTGAATCTGTCCACAGGTGACATCGAGTGGCAGGTGCCCCTCGGCACGTTGAAGCATCAGGCGTTCTGGCCCCTTACCTTGAAGGAGGGCGGCATTCAGATGGGCGGTCCGATCGTTACCGCAACCGGACTGATCTTTATCGCGGCCTCTGCGGACCGGCACATGCGGGCATTCGACATCAGCAACGGTGAGGAGCTTTGGGCCCACGAGATGCCCACCACGGGCAACTCGGTTCCCATGTCTTACATATCTGGTGGCAAGCAGTATGTGGTGGTGGCCGCCGGAGGAAACTTTACCTCGCCGTCGCCCTCCGGAGACTACCTCATCGCCTATGCGCTGCCGGGCTCGGATTGAGGTCGGTTTAGCTCGTGAGCTCCTGCTGGGTTGCCTTGGCCACCTCCAGCGCTTTATCGTGCGTGTAGCCGATTGTTACTGAAGCCAGGATCAGGCTGATGTCGATTTTCGCGAATGTGCGGAAGGGAATCCGCTCGGTGGCCCTCATCAAGATGGGGTTGATCTGGCGGTAGACCAGGGCATTGAGCATGTCCACGTCTACCCAGTCCACAAACTCTCCCTCGCTGGCAATCTGATCGATGGCCTTTCGATAGGTGTTCATGCGGATTTCCGTGAATGTCCCAGTCGTTGAAGGGTCGGTCAGCAGGGGGCGTAGCGCTCGTGCATAGTCTGCGTTTTTCTCGGTAGTATCCGACACTGCATCAAGGATG
>MDTE01065771.1_pt1 | contig 11445 bp, 12 predicted proteins | sample 811231 | NCBI WGS metagenome assembly MDTE01 (sample SAMN05326651, study PRJNA326480) | marine metagenome | isolation source: seawater | place: Indian Ocean: Red Sea | collected 2010
ATTCTTGTTATTAAATTTAAGGAGGACTTCTTCCTTGATACATTTATTGAGCCCGTTGTACAAATCACACACCCTGAAAACCCCGATTTAAATGATGACAGTATTCCAGATACATTAACTGTAGAAAAACAAAGTTTTAATGCAGACAGTTGGACTGGCATTGTTCTTTTGCCAGATAACGATAGTTTGCGGTACACTGGAAAAGCAATTCAGGTACATATTTCTGGCGCACAAGATGCCCGACAGAATATGATGCAAAAAGTCTCAATCTATAAAACACCTGAGACCGTTATTTCACAATATGGAGGTACTTCTTTATCCACTAATGGAAAAGTAACTATCCTATTTCCTCAAAATAGTATTGCGCAAGATATTAATGTAAATATACTTGAATCTGAGAACGCCATTAATTCATCCTTTGGAGATAAATATTTAATAACAGAACTATATACGATAACTACTTCCCCTCAACTAAGCCTAAATAAACCATGTATTATTAGAATAAATTTTTCTGATTCATTGGCCTCTGATTCATTGTTTCCATTCATCGGAAGGATAGATAGTAATTATCAGAATATCACATATCTTGGTGGATCTCGCATTACGCTAAATCAAAAATCCTATATCCAAACACATGTGGATTCATTGGGAATGTTTGGGGTATTTATCTCAAATGAGGATTCTCTAAAAAATGATGACTACATGGACTACTCTAAACTAATCTGCCAACCAAGAATTTTCTCTCCTGGTGGTTCTGTTTTTGAGTTTCCAAAAACTAACTTCCTTTTTTATATGAAAAATGAGGAAAATGTTATAGCCCGTGTTTTTAATCTTTCCGGAAGGCTTGTATGGACCTCAAAACCAGAGCCTACTCGAAGTGGCCCAAATATTGTTTCTTGGGATGGTAAGGATAATAATAAAAATGTAGTCCCTAGTGGACTGTACATTGCAACAATAGAAAAAAATGATTTGGTAATTCGTTCTACGGTAGGTGTTTTAAATAGATGAAAATTATATTAGTTATCTCTATTATACTAAGCTTAGTAAATGCCCAAGGTTTTGACCAATTATTTGTAGGAGCGAGACCACTTAGTATGGGGGGCGCATTTGTCGCTCTTGCTGATGATGGAAATGTTGTAACCTGGAATCCTGCAGGTTTACCCCGGCTTAGGAGAACTGAGTTCACCCTAACCTACACTAATTTATACAATCTTGGAATTAATCAATCCTATTTCGGATTTACCAGACCGATCATTTACAAGGATAAAATGGCATTGGGCTTTGATTGGTTAAACACCGGGTTGGATGATGGTGAACTCGGGTATAGTGAAAATAAACTTAATTTCAGCTTAGGCTATCAGCCGCATAGAATCCTATCAATTGGAGGTACAATAAAATACCTAATGAGGGATATGTTACTTGACGGAACCTCTTATGGAAAAAGCAGCGGGACTGGTTTTGATATAGGCCTTCTAATTTCACCGTTGAAAAATTTTAAACTTGGTCTGGGGGTTTATGATATTGGTGGAACAAATGTAGAGTATGAAAATAAAGTAACTGAGACTATCCTGCGACAAGCCGTCCGATTAGGCATCGCTTACATGCCTTTAAACAATCTTACCATATCGGCTGATCTTGGAGATCGATACCATCTTGGGACTGAGCTTTCGATTCTAAACAAATTAATGCTTAGGGCTGGAATTCAAAAAAACAGATTAGAAAAAGAGAATATGCTAATCTTCTCGGGCGGTCTAGCTTTAAAATTTAAAAGCTTTATTGTTAATTATGGATTTGAACAACAACCATACTTAGATCCAACTCATCGGGTATCTTTAGTTTATCAGTTAAGCCCAGCAGTTGTAAGTATAGGAAATTCAACTATTAATTATAATCCTATTTTTAGGTCTTTGCATCGATATTACGAAGCAAACCCCTTTATGAAAGTTGGGATAAAAAATATCTCTGATGAAGACCTGCCTGTTACAGTTTCGGTATTGTTACCAACAATGATGGATAACGCCCACTCGGAAAGCATCACCCTCCCCCCAAAATCAGATGAAGAGTATGATCTAGGTGTCTCTTTCTCGAGCGATGTCTTAACATCAAAAAAAGCAACATTCGATAATTTAGTTCAACCAGAGATAAAGGTTACCTATAAGCAGGATGGAGAAGAAAAATTTGCACAAAAAAAATTAGAATCCTCATACGTACTAGGTAAAGGAAAACTAACCTGGAGTAACCCTGACATGATAGCATGTTATGTAACTCCTGCTGATGCTGTGCTAGATAAATTTACACGTAGTTTTATTCAGTATTATACACCCGTTTTAAATGATTACTTTGGTAGAACAAATTTAGGAAGAGCGATTATACTTTATGACGCTCTTGGCTTTCATGGCTTAGTATATAATATTGATTTAGAAACCCCATTCTTAGACATTGCCGATGATAAATCAACCTTTGATTCCGTAAAATATCCAGGCGATATGCTCAGAGATAAAATAGGTGACTGTGATGATTTGACTGCTCTATTTGGTTCAATGATGGGGAATTTAGGTATTGAAACAATGTTTTTAGATGTATTTAAACCCGGAGAGGGCCATATTTTCCTTATGTTTGACAGCGGAGTCAAACCAGATGATGCAGAAAAATATTTTTTAGATAAATCAGAATATGTAATTCTAAACGATAAGGTCTGGATCCCTGTAGAGGCTACTTTGGTAGGAAAAACATTTTTCAGCGCATGGAAACAAGGTGCTTTAAAATACAATGAAATGAAAGCAGGAAACTTTGTTAATGAAATTTCTGTTAAAGAAGCATCAGCCAAATATCTTGCTGGTTCACATATTACTCCAGATATGCCTATGCCAGAAATATCTGGAATTAATGATCTTCTTAAAAAAGATATAAAACAATATGGACTTTGGTTAGAGCAAATAGTTTATAATGCAGTTGGAGGAAAATTAAAAAAAGCTGAAGATTATTATGATGCTGGAGTCAAATATATGGAGTTTTCTAGATATAAAGAAGCTACCGATATGCTTGAGACAGCTGTTAATATGAAGCCTAACTTTCCAGATGCTATAAATACGCTAGGTGTATGTTACACCAAAAAAGAACAATATGATAAAGCACTTCAATATTTTAATAAAGCCATAGAACAAGTAGGTCAACATGCTGGATACCTATTAAATATTTCAATAACCCATTTTATGATGGGTAACAAAGGTATTGCTAAACAAAAATATGATGAGGCAGTTGCGATTGACCCTCTTTTTTCTGGCAAGTTAGATGATGTCTTTGGTGATGCTAAAGCCTCTGCAGATGGTAATATTTCAGCTGGTCCAAAACTAGAAATCTCTGATGATCTAGAAAAAGAATTATCTGAGGAATCTTCATCTGGATTGGTAGAGCTAAGTGAAAAACCAAAAGAAATCGAATTAGAAGATATTCCAAAAATTAATTACCGAAAACAACGCGCACGTAGTGATAATACTGTTGGTGTTACCTTTGCAAGACTCGGAAATTATTCTATGGCAATTGACTATTTTAATAAAGCTTTAAAACATGACCCTCAAGAAATTGAATATAAAGTAAATCTTGCAGTAGCGCTCTATCGAACATATAAATATGAAAAAGCTCTTGAAATTTATCAGGAAATAAAACAGAAAAAACCCGAGCTAGTATCACAATTAGATTTTATAGAGAGTATGGGAGAAAATACACCAAATTTCAGTAATTTTGATTAAATTTGCTTATATTTAGATGAAAATAATGAAGAAATACCTATTAATATCACTATTACTATTTGTTCCTCTATGGTCACAGGACGATGAAGATCTTGACCTAGATATGGATATGGACGCAATGTGGGATAACACTATGTGGACAGAAATAGAAGAAGCTTCTTATGAAGATCACGAAGTTGACAAGATCACTGCCGTTGCTGGTGTGCGTGGAGCAGAGGCAGAAGATGAAGCTCTGCACCATCTCTACTATAGACAATCAATGAAAGGTCCAAGCCCTGTTCAGTTAAACAAGGCTCTTGGAAAATTGATGAACTCTCTTTCCGCTCTTAAAAAGAAGGATAAAAATCACGCTAAAATCCCAGAGTTGACACATTACATAATTCAAATTCACAAAAAACTTAAAAATACTAAAAAAGCTAAAAATCTAGAAAAAGAATTAATTTCGATCGCGCCCGATTCTAAATGGGCGAAGTTCTATCAATAGATAGAAAAAATATTACCTAACTTCATATACCCGTTTGTTACCCCCCTTGTCTCTGATCATAAAACCACCTGTGCTAGTCTCACTTATTATTTCGCCTTCTATTTGCAATTCTCCAGTATCATACCAAAAACGGGCTTTACCCCAAGGTACTCCATTAACATAATCTATCGCCATTTCTTTTTTACCATTAGGATACCACTGCACCCAGGTACCATCTTCTTTACCATTCTCATATGGAATAACTAAACGTTTTTTACCGTCCTCATACCACTCTCTATATTTTCCATCTGGTAATCCTGCTACAAACCAAGCATGAACTGCTTTTTTTCCATTAGGATGCCAACTTAAATATTTATCTTTTTCTTTTCCATTTTCATAGGCTGCGATAACTGCTTTTGTTCCATCCTCATACCATTCCCTATAATCCCCATTCAAGATATCATCTTTAAACTTGGCATTTAATTTTTTATTCCCATTTAAATACCAATGCTTCCAAACTCCTGTTTTTCTACCATTATCGTATTCTCCCAACATTAACGGCTCACCTATGCGATTGTATTTTTGCCAAATTCCATGCCTAATACCTGCTAAATATTCACCCTCCATTTTACCAATATCTAATTGCTTATAAACACGACCAGTAAACAGATCTCTTTCAAGATACATTAGCCCTCCCACTGAATCTAACCTGCCCCATTCGATTGGTTCATTTGCATACAATAAAGAAAAAAGTAAAAAGAGCGATAACTTTAGATTCATACTATGGCTCAATTTATGAAACCATAACTAGTCTTTAGGGGTTTTAGCACGCATTGTCCTTCTTGCTCCACTTGCATCCTGTAAAATCCAATCCCCATTTGGAGTGTCACCAACGATAGTTCCTTTTGCCTGTAAACTACCATTTTCAAACCAAAAAATTGCTTCGCCATATGCAATGCCATTCTTGAAATTTAAAACCATTTCTTTTTTACCATTAGGATACCACTGAATCCACTTACCATTTTCTTTTCCATTTTCATATTCTATTTGTAGCATTTTTTTCCCTAATTCGTACCACTCCTTATAAACTCCAATAGGCTGCCCCATTTTATATTCTGCCCTAACAGCTTTTTTCCCATTCAAATGCCATTCTTTATATTCACCATCCTCTAGACCGTTGACATAATTTGCCTCTATAAGCTTTTTTCCTTTTTCACTCCACTCTTTGTAACTGCCATTGTATTTCCCTTCTATAAAATTTGCATCAATTTCTTTTTCCCCATTTGGATACCATTGCTGCCAATGTCCATTAGGCTTCCCATTTGAATAACTACATAAAAGCATTGGATCACCAATACGATTAGTAATTTGCCATAATCCTTCTGGTTCCCCATCTTTAAATCTACTCCTTTGCAGTCCTCCATTTAAATATTTTATAGCTTCACCGGTAAAAAGAACACCATTATTGTAATACAAACCGCCGAGAGAATCTAATTTCCCCCACTCCGTTGCCTGAGAAAACAATAACCCAAAAAATAAATTAATAAAAAGAATACTGGCTTTGAAAATTTTAATCAACAATTCTAAAATGTTCTATTTAACAATATATGAATAAAATACAAAATAGTTAATTCTAATTTTTATTATTAAACAAATTAAGGTGTTCTTTTCCATGTTTGTCAAAATAAACATCTATAAATTTTTCTATTATTTTTTCCCCTTCACCTACATAATTAACAGCAACAGTTTGTTTACATTTCATAGCCACAACTAAAATCTGATGGATTGTTGAAATCTGGTCAATATAATTTTTGTATTCAACTGAATTATGGTTTTCATTTGACTTTATTCTTTGTACCAAAAAATAATCTGTTAATATTTTTTGGATATTATTTGCATGCTCTTCCTTAGTTTTTATCCACCTGACCAATTGGTTTTTATCTTGCGCGCTGGATTTAGAATTGAGATTAATTATCTGACTCATCGCCTTCTCAATTGTCCTAAAATCTTCCTGGACTTGTCTAATTCGAGCTACATCATCATAGATACCACATGGCACTTGGCAATGACCAAACAATGTTGAATTAACTATCATGATTAAAGTAAAAAATTTTATTATTAGAAGTTTCATTATCAGTTTCCAATTTTTTTCGCCCATGAATTTAAAATAATGATTTATTTTACACAGGTCTATCTTTAGTTTTATTCTTTAAAAAGAATTAATATAGTTCCAAACCCCTAGCAAATTGGGAAAAACGCTCCTCTTGGTTGCATTTAATCTTTGTCTGCTAACATATCCATGGTCAATCAAAATACAGTCTGCACCTATTTTTTCTGCTACATCACTATCATGAATTGTATCACCAATAACTAAAATATCTTCACCTTTCATATGGATTGAATCTAAAAGCAATAATGCAGCATCTATCTTCCCATCAGCAAGATTATTTTTTATACCAACTATTTTTTTAAAATAATTCTCTAAATTAAAGAAATTTATATTACTAATTAGACTCTCTTCTTTGGATGCAGATAAAATTGATTGTTGCCTACCACTTCCAAGTACATTATTTAAAATTAATTCCGTATCAATATGGAGATTTACCCTGTGAAAATTATCCCTATAATATTGTATGAACTCAGAGCTTATTTTTTCAAACGATTCTTTAACAAAATCAAAACCTAGAGTCTCGTAATATTGTTTAACCGGAAATGAAAAAGTTTCTCTATAATCTTTTTTTAATACGATTGGCATTCCCCTTTTTAACAATATCTTGTTTATTGATTCAATACACAGCCATGTATCATCTAGTAGCGTGCCATTCCAGTCCCAAATAAGATGTTTATATTTCATTTAAACATTAGGAATAATAGTTTAATATAGAATATCTTCTCTAATTAATGAAATCTGAATTCATAAAAAAATTAAGTGGCAGATTAAATTCTAAACTTCCTGGATCAGAAAGTCATAAACCTATGTTAGCAAAACCAATAGATAAAAAATATAAAATCAGAAATAATTCAAAAAAATTAACACAAGCAGGTGTTTTAATTTTAATTTTTCCAAAAAACAATGAATGGAATTTTTTTCTAACTAAGCGTGCAAATAATTTGCAATATCATAAGGGCCAAATTTCTCTTCCTGGTGGCACTAAACAAAAATATGAATCAATCAAAGAGACTGCATTAAGAGAAACTGAAGAAGAGATTGGGGTAAATAAATTAGACGTAAAGTTAATTGGAAGTTTAACACCATATAAAGTCCCTGTTACTCCTTTTATAATATTCCCATTTATTGGCTGGACGAAGACTAAACCCTATACCTACCCAAATATTCACGAAGTCCAAAAAATTATAACGGTGTCCATAGATTCATTGATTAATAAAAAAAATAAAAAAAATAAAAAAACATCAATAAAGGATATTGATGTTTTGGTTCCTTATTTTGAATTGGAATCAGAACATGTATGGGGTGCAACTGGATGCATCTTGAATGAATTTAGAGAAATCCTAATTGCATAAATGGAACTTGGTCACTGGCTTAACTCATTAACATTTGTTGACCATCTGGTTATACTATTCCTATTTGTTATAAACTTATTTTTAAGCAATCAAACATTGGTTATACTATTGGATTATTACAAAAATAAAACAAAGCAAAATTTATACACAAAAGAGTTTAGAATTACCCCAGCAAGTATTATATCTATTAGCATCTTTTATACTATAGTATTATATAAACTTATTTATTCAATATTATAAAATGAAAAAAAGCTAATTCAAATCGAAATCAAATACTCATTGCTTATTTTTTATTATTATTTAATGAATAACTATAAATTGTTTCATAAAAATTAACTTTAAGATTAAATAATTTACCACCATTAGAGTAAAATCTTGAAAATAACCGAACCCAAATTATTTATTTTAGATACAAACGTCATACTTCATGACGCCTCCTGTATCAATCATTTTGAAGAAAATGAAATCGTAATTCCAATTTCCGTACTTGAAGAACTTGATCGGTTTAAAAGAGGCAATGAACAAATTCATCACAACGCACGCGAATTTCTAAGACAATTAGATAAAATATCTAATGGTATTCACAAATTAAAAAAACAAGAAGATATTGCTTCCGAAGGAAAAATAAAAGTAGTCGTGAACCATTCCTGGCATAAAAAAGTTAAAGCTTCATTTAAAGAAGATTGTCCAGATCATAGAATTATTAATTGCGCATATAGACTTTATGAAAAATATAGAAATCGTACCGTAATTCTAGTATCTAAAGATACAAATATGAGACTCAAGGCTCGCTCTCTGGGAATGATATCTGAAGATTATACGACTGATAAAATTAAAAATATTGGAAGTTTTTATAGCGGGACCAGGCTAATAGAAAATATTGAAAATAATCAAATTGAAACTCTACTAAAATCACATAAAATTGATTCTGATTTAATACCCGATCTAAAAAATTTAACAGCTAATGAAAATTTTATTTTAAGAAACGGGAAAAAATCAGTACTAGCATCGTTTGATGCATTTGAGAATAAAATAATTCGTATTAACTCACAAAAAGCATACGGTATTATTCCGCGAAATGCAGAACAAACGTTTGCTATGCATATTCTTTTAGACAATCGTATCCAACTGGTCTCTCTTTTAGGAAACGCAGGCACTGGGAAAACCTTACTCGCACTTGCTGCAGCACTAGAATCCAGATCCAATTATAAGAAAATCTATCTAGCTAGACCAATTATTCCTCTTAGTAACCGCGATCTAGGTTTCTTACCCGGCGATTTACAATCAAAGCTAGAGCCCTATATGCAACCTCTATTTGATAATTTATCAGTAATCAAACATCAGTTTAAATCAAATGATAAACGCATAAACAAAATTAACAAAATGATAGAAGAAGAAAAGTTGTTAATAACTCCTCTTGCCTATATTCGTGGTAGGAGTTTACAGAGAGCATTCTTTATCGTTGATGAAGCTCAAAACCTTACACCTCATGAAGTAAAAACAATTATCACAAGAGCTGGAGAAGGCACAAAAATAATTTTCACTGGTGATATTAATCAGATAGACCATCCATATTTAGATAAACATTCAAATGGATTAACTCATCTAAATAGTAGAATGCAAGGGGAAAACATTTTTGCTCATATTACTTTGGAAAAAGGAGAACGTAGTGAGCTATCAGAAATAGCAAGTAACCTACTTTGACTTTTTAAAATCAGAGTTTTCTTTTTTTAAATTATCCGTTTTTTTTTCAATCTCATCTATAATTTCATTTTTCGCATTTTCCAAAACACCACCCACCGCTGTTTTTGCTTTGTCTTTTACTTTATCAACATTTTCACTCAAAGAATCTTTTAATTCTTCTTTGTTTATTGGCAGATTTTGATCTGTATAATTTAAATAAATCGAATAAAGTACCAGCAAAATCCCTATTGATATAACCAGCTTTATAATTTTTTTCATTATACCATAAACTAAAATTAAAATTAAAATTACAGTGATTGCCTGGTACACAGGATTACTCCCAATTAGTTCAATGATACTTTCCATAAATATATTTTTTTTACTTTTAAAATCTAATAAATGAACTACATCAGTTTAAACCTATAGTTGGTAATTTTAAACATGTATTGGATATTTATTTTAATTAATTGCAGCTTGATTTTTGGACAACCGAAATATCCAATTGATACTTTGTTTAAATCAAATAAAGTATCAACAGTTAGAAAATTAAGTCTCCTACCCATAGCTGCTTGGCAGAGGATATCATATAATTCAAATTTATTAAACTGCCAGTTTTATCCAAGTTGCTCCAACTATGGATCACATGCTATAAAAAACCATGGATTAATTACTGGCGCTGCTATAACATCAGATCGAATTGTTAGATGCAATCCATTTGCATTATACTATCACACTAAACTTGGAAAACCCTTCCATTCTAATGACGGTCGTTTAATAGACTATTTAAATCCAAAATTAACTAACCAAAAAGAAAAATCCCCTAGGATTGCTGCATCTCTTTCAATGATTTTGCCTGGCTCTGGACGTGTATACTCTAATCATTTTTGGGATGGCCTAATGGGGTTTTGGACATTCTATATGTCTGCAACTACAACTTATTACTCAATAAAAAAAAATCGGCCTGTGGCAGGACCTGTATTCGGATTTTTGACAATTTCTGTATATCTAGGTGAAATTTATGGAGCATGGCGGTCTACAAAATATTATAGATAAAATATTTTTTTATGATAATTTTTGGAGGTAGAAATAATTTTGTCATTTTATTAGTAATATGCTTATTAATAAATATTTTTTCATGTAACTCTAGAATGAATAAAAAGATCCTTGAAGATAATATTTTTTCTCTTATGCAAGAGTTTGATGGCGATGTTAGTATTTACATAAAACATAAAACACAAAATCTTGAAATTGGATTTAACGAAAACAAAAAAATGCCGACCGCTAGTCTCATTAAGATTCCTATAATGATTAAAATTTTTGATAAAATCAAAAAAGGAGAACTAAGCCTAGATAGCACTGTTGTTTACTATCAAGATTCCATAGGATATAAATGGAAAGGTGAAGACGCATTATCTAGTTTCAAAGATGGAGAAACTATAACAATAAAGAAACTTCTAACTCACATGATTACATTTAGTGATAATCATGCAAGTCTATGGTTGCAAAAACTTGCTGGTGGTGGGGAAACAATAAATAATTGGCTTTCCGAAAACAATTTTAAAAACACCCGGGTTAATTCAAGAACAAAAGGACGAGAAAAAGACAAAGAAAAATTTGGATGGGGACAAACAACAGCTAAAGAAATGGTTAATCTAATTACAATGATTAGAGAAAGTAAGGTAGTATCAAAATCATATAGTGATAAAATGTATCGTCATCTAACTCGAATCTATTGGGATGAGGAAGCATTATCTCAGATACCTGCCAATTTTCAAGTTGCTTCAAAGCAAGGCGCAATTAACCGTTCGCGGTCAGAAGTGGTACTCGTAAACGCTCCAAAGGGGGATTATGCATTTTGTATTATAACAGATAATCAAACAGACACCAGCTGGAATTTTGATAATGAGGGATTTGTTTTAATAAGAAAACTATCTAAACTACTCTGGGGTTATTTTGGTAGTTGAAAATTTTCTGACAAATTAAAAATTTTTAAATAATTAATAGAAATTTTGCAAAGCATTATTAATA
>MDTE01082936.1_pt1 | contig 11445 bp, 11 predicted proteins | sample 811231 | NCBI WGS metagenome assembly MDTE01 (sample SAMN05326651, study PRJNA326480) | marine metagenome | isolation source: seawater | place: Indian Ocean: Red Sea | collected 2010
GCTTTTTTGAAAGCGGACGAAGTATTACAAAACGGAGTTCAATCAATCGCTGAGATTATTACATTACCTGGTTTAATCAACGTTGATTTTGCCGATGTGAATTCAATCTTATCTAAAGGTGGTTTTTCTTATATGGCTACAGGACTTGGAAAAGGTAAATCCGCTGTACAAAATGCTATTTCAACGGCTTTAACTCAGACTGGCAGAGACAAACCTATTAACGATGCTGATGGCCTGCTAATTAATATAAAAGGTGGCAACGATTTAACGTTAGAACAAATCCAATCTATAACAAGTTCATTAAAACAAAACATCAATTCAGACGCGAAAATAATATTAGGGGTAGTACAAAACAAAAAATGGAAGAACTCCGTAGAAATATCTATTTTGGCCACCCAAATAAAATCATCGTTTGGGTTAAAACAACAAAATCAACAAATCAATTTAAATAATCTTATTGGCGTAACTCCAATACCGATTCCCATACCGTCAAGCAATTCAATTTTAAACACTAGCAATTAAATCGAGTGATGTTTTTTACTCATTATTAGGCATTTGATTATTAAGAAACTTTTCCAATTCTTCTATCATTGTCTCTGAGCTAGGAATATCAGTTGTAGTCCTAAAATCTAAATCATAAGCTTGTTCCAATTTTTGAACATAAGATTTTATCTCACCTTGTATTTCAATCGCACCGTTCACTCTATCAACAAATCGGTTCCCTTCATCGATAAATTGTTGTACATCCAATTCGAATTCTGCTAAATGCATTACCCTATTTAACAAAGCTAGTGTGACATTAGGGTTAGTACTCGATGTTACATAATGCGGAGTATGTCCCCATAAGCTTACATGTTGACCATTTTTTTCGATACTCTCTTGCATAAGTACCGTATTAATTCCAGTAGGACCTTCATATTGTGAATCTTTAACACCTAACCATTCCATCCTGTCTTTCAGATGTTGATTACTGAAACGCCCAGAGATCTTTATTGGTCTCGTATGAGGAACTGAATCTAGTAAAGCTCCGAGTGAAATCATCATTTTTATTTCGAAATCAGAACAAAATGTTGATATTGAAGAACTAAAAGTTTTCCATTTCAAATTTGGTTCCACTCCCAAAAAAAACATTAACCCTTTCGTTGATTCATCCGTAGAATAATAAAATTCGTTTTTAGGCCATTCAAGTATTCTATTATTGGATTTATCAAACTTCATATTAGGCCTAACAATACTAAAATCGTAGAAATTTTCTGCGTGTATTTCAGCAAATTTTTTTGCTTTGGTTTTTTCAATGAGAAATTGGACTGCTTTAGTAGCTGTACCATTTGCATCAGACCAACCAGAAAAAGCAAATATCAAATTAGTGAATTCTACATTAGGATGTTCATATATTTTGATATTATTCATTCATCATGTCTCACAAAAATAAGCACTAGTCCTTAAAACAAATATTATTTATCCACCCTAAACCGCCAATAATTCGTATGCTAATCCAAGCATTATTTTTGCACTGACAACTAGCGTTTGAACACTTTCGGATTCATCTGTGCCATGAATATTTGTTAGCATAGGGTCATCATCAGGATGAGCTCCCATAAAACCATAAGTTTCAACCCCTAAATTTCGGGTAAATCTGGAATCAGTAAACCCCGTACATACTGCCGGCACCCATTGCAAATTATTCCTGTCCACAATTCTTTGCGTTACATCTTTCAAAATATTTATAAAAGGAGTCTCATAAGGAGAAGAATTTGGGACTGCCATGTAATCTATAGTATAGTCTACTCCCTCGATACCCTCCAATATTTTGTTCAACTCTTGCTCCAAATATATTTGATTCTGGTGAGGCAAAGTTCTTACATCACAAGTCAAATTTATTGATTCTGGAATTGAATTAGATTTAACTCCTCCATGTACTATTGTGGGAGTTATAGTCATACGTGATTGAGCTTTCAACATAGTTGCCATGTGTTTGTTTTCCGATTCAAAGCCAGAAATTATTTCATCTATATTATCTATCGTTGGATTATCTTCAATTGCCAAATTAGAGAGGTATTTAAAAAAATCAAGTGATACATCTCTTTCAGCTTGGTAATCTTCAATTCGCTTGACTACTTTGCCTAAGACAAACAAAGCATTTTCACCCTGCCAAGGCATCGAAGCGTGAGCACTCGTGCCTTTTATTGAAATTTCAACTTGCAACCTACCTTTTTCACCGACTCCTAAAAGATAAGCAGATGTGCCTGCTGCTTTTACAGCATTTCCTCCCCCTTCATTAACTGCATATTTAGCAGTAATTTTTTCAGGATGCTTTTCAGCCAACCAGCCAAAACCATACCTGCCTCCATGTTCTTCATCTGCACCTGATACGAGTATCAAATTTTCTTTCAATTTGATTTTGTTTGTCTTCAGTATTCTCATTGCCATCATTTGAGAGACTAACAAACCTTTGCAATCAGATGCTCCTCTACCATAAATCCTCCCATTTTCTAGCACTCCTCCAAAAGGAGGATAATTCCATTTTGATTCATCTTCCACAGGCACAACATCGGTGTGAGACATAAACATAAGACCATTAACTGAATTTTCACCTTGTAGGTTGGATATTATATTTCCTCGACCTGGAACTGATTCAAGAATAGATGATTGTATATTATATTTCCCCAACCATTCTCGAATATATTCACATGCTTCTGTTTCATTTCCAGTAGGCATTACACCAGTATTGACTGATTTTATTTTTACCAATTCTTGTTCTAGTTCTATAATTTCGTCAATATGCTCATCTACTTGATCTGTAAGTTCTTTAAATTTATCCATTATTTCCCCAGTTTACTTTAAAATCATTAAGAAATTTATCGTGAATTTCTTTCTACATACATCATTAACATAATTGTTTTCAAATCTTTTATTAAACCTTTATTTATCAGTTCATTTATATCTCTAATCGGATATCGCTCTACTTCAATAAATTCATCGAAATCAGGTTCAAGAGAGCTTGGCTCTAAACCAGTTGCAAGGTAAGCATACATATACTCAGTACTATATCCAGGACTCACATAAAATTCAGTCAATAATTTCAAATTAGACGCTTTATAGCCTATTTCCTCTTGTAACTCTCTTTGAGCACATTGGTTGGGAGATTCATTTTTTTCTAATTTACCTGCAGGGGCTTCTAAAAGATAAGTTTCAGTAGGATGTCTATATTGCCTCACCAAAACTACATTATCTTCAAAATCTAAAGGAAGAACCACTATAGAATGAGAATGTTTCACAACCGATCTTTCAAAAACCAACCCTGATTTTGAGCGTAACTCATCTACGTCTACGGAAAAGGCATGTCCTTTGTAAACTTCGTCCGTTTTTATAATTTCAAAATGATTATTTTCAGTCATTTTTTATAGTTTGTTTTAAAACAAAGTCAATTTGACAAAAATTCAAATAAATCCTTGTAAAATGCTTTTGGATCTTTTTCCCTCAAAAAAGTAGCCACATAAGGACTTTGTGAAACAGTCACCAAATTATTTTGAGTAATTGGAGTTTCATATTGCTTTCCATCTACAGTCATAATAGCTTGATTTGCATTTTCTATACCAACCTCAACTCTGGATCCCGCAGAAATCACCATAGCTCTACCAATTTTCATATGTGGCACCAAAGGTTGAATCAGAATGTTTTTGGCTTCAGGGAAAATTATTGGACCTCCGGCCGAAAATGAATAAGCAGTACTTCCGGTAGGAGAAGCAATTATCACTCCATCAGCCCTATATTTATCTATAAAAACATCATCTACTTTAATAGATAGATCAATCAAATTGCCAACAACGGAATGAGAAATCACCACATCATTCAAGGCATGAAATCCAGATTTTTTGATTCCAGAAATATTAACTTTCAGCATCATCCTCTTTTCTAATCTTGTTTCAAGAGCTAAATATTTACTAAGTTTAGATTTAATTTCCTCAGGTTCTATCTCCGTCATAAAACCTACCCTACCTAGGTTTATCCCAACAATCGGTATGCTATGTACAGCTGAAATTCCTGCTATTTTAAGTATAGTACCATCTCCTCCAGCAACGATAATCAAAGCGGTTTCATTTAACATTGGATCATCTTCTCGGAGTTCAGGCGAACTTAATACCCAAGATTTATTTTCTAAACCAAAATCTTCAATAATTGAACCTATAAGTTCCATTGCCTCGGAAGAATTCTCTTTATAAATAAACCCTATAAGATTTTCAGAAACCATTCGAATTAATTCTCTTCACCAAAAAGCTAGATTAAAAACTCAGTCTAGCAAGGTGCTACAAAAATTGTCAATTGAAGGTTTAACTAATTAAACCAGTTACTATACTGGAGGTAAAAGCACCTTGATTGCCTCTTCTGCCAACCCTATGAAATAACCCGGATATACTCCTAACACAATGATTCCAATAGTGCACAATATAGCTACTACCGATATCCCCTTCTTAATTGGTATGTTGTTATAATTTTGTTGTTTGTTGCTATATAAAGATTTTACAATCCTTAGATAGTAATAAGCAGAAACAACGCTATTAATGACTCCAATTACAACTAACCATGTCATTCCGTGGTCTATAGCCACAGTAAACAAATAAAACTTACCCATAAATCCTACAGAAGGTGGAAGACCTATCAAAGAAATCAAAGCTATAGTTAGCGATATTCCTAATATAGGTGAAGCATATCCAAATCCTTGAAATGACCCAATATTATAATCTCCAGTTTTACTTTTTACTATGTATATTATTGAGAATGCAGCGAGGTTCATCAAAGCGTAACCTACGAGATAAAAAATTATCGCAGACCCGCCAGTTCCTAAAGTATTTGAAGCAGTAGGCAATAATGCTAAACCAATCAACATATATCCACTATGAGCGATACTACTATATGCCAACATCCTTTTAACGTTATTTTGAGTTAGGGCCACAAGATTACCTAAACTCATTGAAGCCACAGCTAACACAAAAATTGCTTTCACCCAATCATCCGATAAAACAGATAAGTTGTCATGAAATAAGCGTATCGCTACAGTTATTGCAGCTATTTTACTAGCTATGGACAAAAATATAGTTATCGGCAAAGGTGAACCTTGGTAAACATCCGGAGTCCACATATGAAACGGAACGGCTGTCAATTTGAACCCAAACCCAACAACAACAAGTATTATAGCTAACAACATCATGTTGCTTATTGATGATTGAAGGTTTACGGCATTATTGATGTTTGCCAAATCTGTGGTACCAGTTAAACCATAAAGCATAACCAATCCATACAACAAAAAGGCCGAGCTCACCGCACTTAGAATAATGAATTTCAAACTTGCTTCTAGCCCACTATTACTACGTGTAATAGCAGATAAAGCAATTAAAGGCAAAGTGGATAACTCTAAAGCAACGTATAGGGTTATCATTTCAGTTGAAGATACTAGCAGCATCATTCCTAAAAGTGAAAACAAAAGTAGAGAATAATATTCCCCTTTGAATTTAAAGGATTTGGAAAAATACTCGCTCGATACAATACCAACAAGAATCGTGGTCGAGACTAAAAGAAATTTAGCCATCAAGCTAAATTTATCTATAGTCAAATATTTGAAGTTCGCAGATAACACAGTATTTTCATTACAAGTCATCCAAGACATAGCAAAATAATTAGCTTTACAATCCAAACCTAACCATAAAGTGCTTATCAGTCCCAAAACAACCAATAATCCTATTACCAAAATACACGTCAACAACTTTGAAACGCTAAATGTAAAAGAAACATATTGTTCATCTTTCAATAGCAAATCAACCAGCAACAGCGCTAAAGCCAAAACAATTATGACTATTTCAGGAGTTATAAATTGTATGTTTTGGATACTCATAATATATTTTTCACCAATCAATTCACTTGCACAGAATTAATTGCATTCTGCATTATTTGAATTGAAGCATCTTTAAACAAATCACTTATGATCGAAGGATAAATTCCTACTCCTATTATTACAAAAAGTAAAAGTAGCATAGGTATCATCTCAAAGCGACTAGCATCTTTGATATCAGAAAATCTTTCTCTCGGCTCTCTAAATAAAGTACGTTCAATCATCCATAAAATATAACCAGCTGTTATAACAATCCCAAAAGCAGCTATCACCGTATACCATTGCCAAATAGGGAAAGTACCAACAAATACTAACAATTCAGACACAAACCCACTTGTTCCAGGTAACCCAAGTGAAGCTAACCCAGCAATTATAAACACAATTGATATCATTGGCATCTTTATAGCCAAACCACCTAAGTCTGGTATATATCTGGTGTGAGTTTTTTCATAAATAAAACCTACAACCAAAAACATTAAGCCTGTTATAGTACCATGAGTGAACATTTGCATTGAAGCTCCTGTTAAACCAATATGAGATGAATTCACATTTAAAGAAGCTATCCCTATAAGCACCAATCCCATATGGCTTATACTACTAAACGCTATCAAACGTTTTAAATCAGTTTGCCTCAACGTAATCATTGCGCCATATATTACGTTAATCACTCCAGCAACGATGAGTATATGTCCAGCTCCGTCAAACATAACTTCAGGGAATAAAGAAACACAAAGTCTTAAGATTCCATACCCGCCCATCTTCAATAAAACACCAGCTAACATCACGCTAGCAGCAGTTGGAGCATCGGTATGTGCATCAGGCAACCAAGTGTGTATTGGCCAAACAGGCAGTTTTACAGCAAACCCTACAAATAACAAGCCGAAAATAACGGTTTGCGGTATTATAAAGACAACATCACTATTTCTGATTAACTCAGCTAGCCCATCAATATTGAAACTTCCAACGCTCAACGCTACAGCGATAATACCAACAAACATGAATGCGCTACCTAAAAATGTGAAAATTAAGAACTTCATTGCTGAATATTCTTTCCTTCCACTTCCCCACTGAGAGATAAGGAAATACATAGGGACCAATTCTATTTCCCAAAAAATGAAGAACAGAATTAAATCAAGGGAAGTAAAAACTCCCATAACCGCTCCCTGCAAAACTAGTAAAAGAGCAAAGTATTTTGGAACCTTATATTCTATCTTCCATGAAGCCATCACAGCGACGATACCTAATATTCCATTTAGTAACACTAAAGGTAAGCTGATTCCATCAACTCCTAGATGATACGAAAGGGTATATTTAGAAAATGAAATCCAATTATCGCCTTTATCTACCAGCTGAAATTGCTCTGGATGCAATCTTTCATATGAAAAAAATGCGATTAAACATAATAACAGTTCAAATAATACAAAACACAAACTCCAAATCCGCACTTTGTTATGATTACGAATAAATAAAGCAATAACCGCTGCGCCAACAAAAGGCGCAAATACAATCATCGATAATATAGGTATATTTTCCAATTTATCTTTTAAATCCTAATATCTGTTTCATCGTTTTTATTAAATTAACCAGCGCCGACTAAATACCATAAAATAAGAACCAAAAATCCGACGACCATAAATACAGCATAAAGCTGTGTTTGTCCGCTTTGTATCAATCCTAAAATCGTCCCTGTTTGAAAAGTTATTCGACTAGTTAAAGTAGTAAATCCATCAACTACGTTACGATCAAACCAATCAGTGAAGTTACAAATAACACCGTAGAATATTCTGAACACGACAATTTTTTCATACAGATAGTCGAAATAATATTTATTAAAAATAAACGAATGTAATCGATTATAAACTCTACCACTTAAAATTTGATTTACGGAATTGCTATAAAACCAAAGTGTGATTACAACGGTCAAAATAGATACAATTAATAAGCATATAGCTAATATCACATTAAATTCAGCATGATGGCCATCGGAATATAAAAATGAATTAAACCAGTGTTTTTTAACTAACCCTAATGAAATTGGTGGGTTTAGTAAAAAACCAACACCAATACTTATAAAACTCAAAATATACAAAGGAAGCAACATTAAATTTGGGGATTCGTGAACAGGTTCGTCCTTCTCAACGATATTCTTGGATTCCGGCTTCCAAAACGTCATCCACATCATCCTTGTCACATAGCACGCCGTAGCTATAGCTGCAGCTGCCCCCAATATGAAAACAATCATACTTATACCTGTACCAGCATCTAACGCATAAGCCAAAATTTCATCTTTGCTCCAAAATCCAGACAATGGAAATATTCCAATTAAACTAAAGGCCCCTACAATAAACGTAATATGAGTCTTGGGCATACTTTTTCGCAATCCACCCATATCATTCATGTCATACGTATCAGTTGCATGATTTACGCTACCAGCTCCCAAAAATAAAAGAGATTTGAAAAATGCGTGGGTCACTAAATGAAATATAGCTGGTCCATAAGCTCCTACTCCTAAAGCCAACATCATATATCCAAGCTGACTGACAGTTGAATAAGCCAATACCTTTTTAATATCAACCATTACTAGCGCCAAAATCGCTGCTAAAAGAGCCGTGACACCACCAATTAATGCCACTATCGACATTGCTGTAGCTGATGAGGAAAACAAAGGGAAAAATCTAGCGACTAAAAACACACCAGCTGCAACCATAGTGGCTGCATGTATTAAAGCACTAACAGGAGTTGGACCTTCCATCGCATCTGGCAACCAAACATGTAAAGGAAATTGCCCCGATTTTCCAACAGCACCGGCAAAAATACCAACAGCAATCCAAGTAACAGCTGTTGGAGCTATTAATCCCAGTTTGACAGCTTCACCAATATTTCCACCTAGATCAACAATAGATAATGAATTTCCAAACTGCGAAACCCCATCTGTATTAAATATCAAATACAATATAGCTAGCAAAAATCCAAAATCACCTATACGAGTTACAAGAAATGCTTTCTTAGCCGCAGATGCAGCACTAGGCTTGGTAAACCAAAATCCTATAAGTAAATATGAGCAAAGCCCAACAAGCTCCCAAAAAATAAATAATTGGATGATATTGGAAGCAATTACAAGCCCTATCATTGAAGCCGTAAATAGTGACATATAAGCAAAGTAACGTGAATATCCAGAATCATGACTCATATATGAAATCGAATAGACCTGCACTAATAAACTGACGAATGTTACAACAACCAACATTGAAACGGTTAATGGGTCCAGTATAATTCCAAATGTCACATCGAATGAACCAATAACAATCCAAGAAAATGACGTTAATCGTTCAGAAATAACTGCAGTATCAGACAAAACTTTAATAAATGCATATATCGAAAGGGCAAAGCTCAAACCTATACTAAAAGCAGTTATCACACCTGCAAGCCTCATTTGACCAATCTTAAATTTAAACACACATAAAATGAAAGAAATTACAGGGATAAAAAATATTGCCCAAATTGTAGATTCAATATTAAAACTCATAACTTATAGCTTCCTAATTATCTCATCCGCAACATGTTCTCTACCTTTGGGAACTAAAACTCTAAATGGAACCGTCTCAGACCAATCGAGTATATTACCAGTTGGCAATATATGTGTCGGTAATCCGTCCCCTTCCAACACATCTTTCCACATAGTTGCTATCATTAAATTATTCACGAAAATATAATCAACCCACATTATAAATTCTCTTCAAGATATTGATTCCTCTTAAACATATATAACTTAATTTTTTAGGATATTTGCATTTTCGACAGAAATTAATTTCTTGTTCCTATAAAAAGCGAAAACTATAGCTACACCGAGCGCCACTTCAGCAGCCGACACAGTAATTATGAACAACGTAAATACCTGCCCTACTAAAAACGTATTACTTAGCCCATCTAATTGGCTGTATGGTGTAATGTATCGAGAAAATGCCACTGCACTAATGTTTATCGCATTAAACATTAATTCTAGTCCCATCAATACAATTATCAGATTCTTTTTTGATATAACAGCATATAGTCCAATTGAAAATAAAATAGCACTTAATAAAAGAAAGTTCTCTAGATTCAACTTTTATTCTCCCTAACTAGCATCAACCCACCTATAATGGCACTTAACAACAAAACAGATACTATTTCAAAAACAATTACAAATTCATTCATAAGCAGTTCAGCTAAATATGGAATAGCATTTACATAAGAATCGTCTCCTCCAGTTCCACTTATAATTTGGATATCTAATTTAGATGTAAGAATTACAAATATAAATACAGCAAGTAAAACACCACATATTGCTATGCCAGGAATTTTCTTATTATTGGTTAAACTAGCATACTCAACATCTCGAGTCATAAGCGTTCCAAACAATAACAATACTGATATTGCTCCGACATAAATTAATATTTGTACCACACCTATAAATTCTGCTCTAAGTAATATAAATAGTCCAGCTGCACCCAAGAATGAAGCTATCAACATAATTCCCGCCCTAAAAACACTCTTGGTAGTTACAACTCCAATCGCACCAGCTAATACGATAATACTCAAAACATAAAAAGCCATGTCAACAACTATAGTAGATTCAATAGTACCCATTAACGATCCGCCCATTTACCCTGTTGGTCTTTTGAAGAAGGTCTAACATGTCTTCCAACCTGACTCCATTCAAGTGGATCATTTCCTTGTGGGTTATAACTTTCCTCATTCAATTGTGGTCTAAACCATGCACTCGGGTGTTTAGTGGATTTTTTCAACTTTTCTACATCGACAATAAGATTTTGTCGATCATAAACACCTTCCTCAAATCCACTACCCATATGTAAAGCATCATAAGGACAGGCCTCGACACACAGCCCACAAAACATACATCTACCAATATCTATATCAAATACATCAATCTTATATTTTTCACCATCTTGCAAATAATCACCACTACGTTCTGTAACTATTTCTATAATTCCAAGAGGACAATACTTCGCACAACTGGCACACCCAGTGCATCTTTGTTCATACCAAGCAAATTCTTGGCCTCTGAATCGTGCATGCTGTGGGAATTTGTCAGATTGGACTACCAATCCAAGTAGTGACTTTATTATATTTTTGGGATTTTTAAGAGCATAAAGTAAAATATTTTTATCAGCTTGTTTTGCCAAATCCAAAGGACCTAACTTGCGATCAGGATATTGATGGTGAGTAAACATCCTACTTGGAATCAAGAAATTCTTGAGAGTAATTGAAAAGGCTTTTATTACACCAAAACCATACATATTAAACTACACTCTCCTTATTTAAAACCGTTCCAGTAGTATCCTCATATTCTTGAGAAAGAGGGTCTCTATCATTTGATTTAATCATCAAGCGGGATATCAAATAAACGGTTAAACCTGCTATAACCCAATTAATTACAGCCATTATTAGTAGATATTGAGTTTTAATGCTTGGGACAACACCTACAGAATCATTAAACAAATAAATTTCAATCGCTATCACTAAAGTATTAATTATTGCCATCGGCAACAAGCCTTTCC
>MDTE01111026.1_pt1 | contig 11445 bp, 5 predicted proteins | sample 811231 | NCBI WGS metagenome assembly MDTE01 (sample SAMN05326651, study PRJNA326480) | marine metagenome | isolation source: seawater | place: Indian Ocean: Red Sea | collected 2010
CGGAACAGAAAATAACCAGCAGCGCGAGCACCAACAAAGTGCCGTACTGGGATACGAAATTGGATTGCAAGAACGTTCTCATGGCATCATACCTCTCCACCCACTGCAAGATTCATAATATCGGTCTGAGTTGCCGCTGCCACGTCTTGAATCTCTCCTCTAACCCTGCCTTCATGCATCACCAAAATCCTGTCGCTCATCCCCAAAACCTCAGGAAGTTCAGAACTGATCATAAGGATCGCTTTACCGGCAGCTGCCAATTCATTCATCAGCATATAAATCTCATACTTAGCCCCGACGTCAATTCCTCGTGTTGGCTCGTCAAAAATGATCACTTCTGCATTACGCTGTAACCATTTCGCCAACACGACCTTCTGCTGATTGCCTCCCGAAAGCGTTTGTACTAGCTGTTCATGTCCTGTGATCTTGATATTCAGACCTTCCACATGTACTTGCAGCGCGTCGCGCTCACTGCGGTGATTCAACATTCCGAATCTCGAAAATTGTCCAAGATTGGGTAGTCCAAAATTCTCTTGCACCGATTGTTCAAGCACTAGTCCGTGATTCTTGCGGTCCTCTGTCAGCAAACATACGCCTGAGGCAATCGCTTCTCGCGGCTGTCGAGGCCTAAAAGGACGACCATCCAACTGCATACTCCCGTGTGTCGGCCGATCGGCCCCAAAGATTAATCGGGCCGTTTCCGTACGTCCAGCACCAATCAGCCCTGTTAGTCCGAGGATCTCTCCACGCCGAACGGACAACGACACATCTCGGACAGATCGACCTCGCGACAAGTTTCGTACCACCAAACGTTCTGGGCCGATATCGTGGATCTGTTTGGGGAATTCCTCGTCCAAAGTGCGACCCACCATCCACTCAATCAGTTGTTCGCGCTGCACGCTACTCATGGACCGAGTGGTAACCACTTCACCATCTCGCAACACCGTCACACGGTCAGCAATCTCAAAGATTTCGTCAAGCCGATGACTAATGTAGATGACTCCAATTCCCAATACCTGTAATTCACGAACAACCGTGAACAGATGCTTGACTTCTTTCAACGTCAACGCCGCACTCGGTTCGTCCATTACAATAATTCGCGCATCTAACAACAAGGCCTTGGCGATTTCTACAATCTGTTGTTGGGCCACCGAAAGGGAGCTGCACACAGCGTCCGGATCAATCGGCACACCCATGCGCAGGAACAATTGACCTGCTTGCTCCTTTTCAGCCGCTGCATGGACCCAGCGGCAAGCACCTCCTTCCTGACCAAGAAATAAATTTTCGCGAACGGTCAATTCGGGCACCAAATTAAACTCTTGATAAATGATGCCCACACCGGCTTGGCGTGCTTCCTGTGGATTAGGTATCGTCACCGGCTGGCCATCCAAAAAGATGTCCCCAGAGTCTGGCCGGTGCGCACCTCCCAGAATCTTAATGAGAGTACTCTTGCCCGCACCGTTTTCTCCCAACAATGCGAGGACTTCTCCGCGTGCCAGTTCAAGACCGACGTCCTGTAAAGCGCGGACCCCGGGAAAGGTTTTGTGAATCCCGCGCATTAAAAGCAGTTGTGGCTCGTCGGACACGGACAACCAGTGCGTACTAGAGTCGATGGAAGGTGTTCATGATGAGCTAACGGTTCAATGCAGATCGACGGCCTGGGAAGACCTATCGTAAGGGGTTTTTGACACCGCTTCTAGGTCAAACAGACCCCCGTTTACCTATCACCTACGTGTCAGCAAGCAGATAGCTTCGATGCTTCACGACAAGCCATCTGCGGCTGCGCTACCATCTGCTACCCGTCTCGAACATGCCAACCACTTCGGTTTGCCGTTACACGCATTCGTGACTTCGGCAACGAGGCACAAGATCATGGAATTCCACAATTACTCCACCGCCAATTCGGGATCTCGGTCGGCATCCTCTTTCAAATAAAGCTCAGTAGGGATTAACGTCACCTTTTCATATTCTTCACCATTCAAGTATTTCATGATGTTTCGCACTGTTAGACGTCCCATCTGGTCCGGAAATTGGATCGGATCCGCGTAAATCTTTCCTTCCTGAATGGCCCGTTTCCCGTCAAGTTGACCGTCAAAAGCCACGATCGTTACTTGATCCGTTTTGCCCGCTTGCTCCAAAGCAGCGTATGCGCCCAGACCTGAAGGATCATTGATGGCAAAGATGCCATCCAAATCAGGATTTGTTTGCAGGGCGGCCGCCGTGGCTTCGCGTCCCGGTGGACGCAAACCACCTCCATCTAAATCCGCAACGATTTCAATCTGACCCTCCTCAGATGACGCATTGTGCTGTTCAATCACCTCTAAGAATCCTTCCACTCGCAGGACACACGAGTTGGCCTGATGGAAGCTCAAAATCAGCACTTTACCACCAGCCTCTCCCAGCGCCTCAATCATAGCCTGGCCAGCCAGCCTGCCACCTTGGAAGTTATCGGTTCCGACATGCCCGGCAATCTCTACGTTTTCTGCTACGCATTGCAGGTCACAAGTAAACACTGGAATGCCCGCTTCATTGGCCCGCCGCATCGCAGGACCAAGCGACAGCCGGTCACACGGATTCACCACAATCGCCGACACACCCCGCGTGATGTACGTGTCGATTTGTTCCGACTGAGCCTTCACGTCACGGTTAGCATCGTCGACAACAACTTCGTAGCCATGTGACTCCGCCTCTGCAATCATGTTGTCGGCAATCACGGTGAAAAAAGGGTTAGACAGCGTCAATGCAGAGAAACCGATCACTCCCACCAAGGCTTGATTGCCGTCATCCGAAACGGTCGAACTTGCAGCGTTCGAGGAAGTACCGTTAGCTGTAGTTGCCGAATGGGATTCGCTGACAACCTCCGTATCACCCGGCTCGCCATCGATGTTCACCGTGACATCGACCTGATTCCGATGACACCCAACAACCATCAACAACAAGACTAGAAGTAGTTTTAAACACCCTGCATGACGGCCTTCTAAGTCAGTAGATCCCCAATCAACCGCTTCACGGATGACTCTGAAAGGCCTTCGTCCTTGCCTGCCAAAAGTTCTTGAAACCACTTCTAGTATCCATGCGTGTCGGCTACGGAAAAACATATTGAAACTCCTGAATTAGATAATTGTCCTCATCACCGAACAATGAAGGCTCGTTGCGTCACTCCGGACTGGCAAATTCCAAGACGGTAGCCCCGGCAATTGCCTGGTAATCCGCCACCGACATAATAACTGAATCTGTTAAGAGCCCCGCGTTAAACGCAATCTTTTCGTTCGACAATACGGAAGGATCCACGTGCAAATGAAACGGTAGAATCGGCGGCCCAAATGGCGGCACACTTCCGGGTACCAAACCTGTCCGTTCCAATAATTCATCCACCGTGGCGAAACGCAGTTTCTTTGCAGAAAAATGCTTCTTCATCGCGCTGGAGTTGATCTTTCGATGAGCACTAAGAACAAAAAGAAGAAACTCTTCATCGACCTTCATCAAGATCGCTTTTCCACCCACTTCAAGCGGTTCGCCACGCACTCGAGCGGCGTCTGCTGAGGTACGAGTGGGTTCGTGATGCACATGCCGGTAGGTGATTTTCTGTTGTTGCAGCCATTGGCAAATATGGGAGAAGACGTCGGTCATGCTTAGGATTCTCGCTACTTATCCCAGGGGATCGGATAACATGGCGGACTATAAGGAGTGTCAGCTTTGGACTGTAATTCGAGATGGGATATCAGCAACGAAGGGCTAATTGTGCTAACCGGAACCCAGCCCGACTCTGCACCACAATAAGCGTTGTCAACTTCGTATCGGTTTCCAGCTGCGATGATCGTTCGGACTGCATTGAGTGGTGTCCCCACAAAATCAACACCACGGATTAGCTCTTCACGACCATCCGGAAAAACACGCGAAGCCAGATTGATCTCACCCAAAAACGCCTGGAAATTATAGGACTCGGTTGCGGTTTCCCCTCCGGTTGCAGCTAGAATACGAATACCAAACGGAAGTTTCTGCCGCCGGACTTCTTCGATTAGCTTTTGCTTCATGGTCGCATCGGACAAACCATCGTGGCTTGTCACCTTGGTGATGGCCATACGACTGATGGTACGCTCATAATGTTCGTTGCGACCATGACCATTGGAAAGGTGTCGACGTGAGATTCCTGCTCGAGATGTCAAGAAACCTCGTAATACGCCGCGTGACACCAGTTCCGCATTTTGAGCAGCAACTCCTTCGTCATCATAAGCATAATGTCCCACCAACGAAGTACCATCAAATCGTTCGAGCGTCGGATTGTCTTCGATCGACAAATACTCGGGCAAGATGTGATTCCGCAGGCTATCACGAAATGTTTGGCCTTCTCCCGTATTGAGCAGACGATTGCCCTCCAATCGGTGTCCTAACGCTTCGTGGATAAGGAGTCCAGCAGGAATTGGGTCCAACAGCACCGGCCCCGCATACGATCGCAACGACGGTGCCACCGCCAATTGGTAAAGCGTATCGATGGTCTGCCGCATGATTTTTCGATACTGCCGTGCATTGGGCAAATCCTTCGGATCAGCAACAAAATGATTGATCGTCCAGCTAAGCGCATCGCCATTCTTTGAAAGCAACCACAAATAGCAAGTCAGAGCCCAATAGGGTTGGCATTGGACAATCAATGAGCCTTCCGTATTCACGAACACTCGCAATTGATTCAGTGCACGAAAACGCAGATTGGATTCTTTGACAGCCGAATAGTCGGCAACGACCGCCGACATCCTGGCTACAAACCTCCGCCAATAATCAACATCCACATCGGGGAGCTTGCGCCATTTCGCATACTGAACGCCTTCGAGTTTCTGAAAGGATGGTAAGCTGCGATTACGATCGAGAAACGTCAACTCATGAGACTTTTTTGCCGCCATTGACTCCACGGCCTCTCGATACCGCACCTCCGCCTGGCGCCATAACCCGTGACGAATCCCATCGGCTGATGTACCGAACGGGATGTGAATGTATTGGTACGAATCATCGTCTTTTGAGTTATCGTTCAGGCCTCCATCCTGGACTTGATCATTCCGATACGAACCGACTCGAACATCGCAAAAGCAACTGCGTCGCCTTTCATACTTGTCGTTCAACAGCGCGCCAAAACTCGCACCAATTTCCCAGATCTCCTCATCGCGAGTGAGGAAAGAAATATAGAAAGGACGAGGATGCTCGCCGCCACGTATTTGAGACATAGCCCGCTCGGCTTCGCTGCGCATCAACTTGGCCAACTGGGTAGCGTCAGATTTCTTCATAAGAGATCGCTAAAGTCCTAGTAAATTTAAGAATCAAAAGCAAAGACATTAAGAAAAAGAAAACAGAGATACACCACTCCGTTTTCTCTGCTACCTCCTGTTGAAATCTAGACGGTGCAGCGTTTCTCTAAGTGAAATACAGAACTTTCTTAGAGTCGTGCTCAACCTGGAGCGGGCAGCGAACTGGCTCCCATCAAGTACTCGTCAACCGCCCGCGCTGCACCACGGCCTTCATTGATAGCCCACACCACCAGCGATTGGCCACGACGGCAATCGCCCGCCGCGAATACACCTTCCACATTCGTCGCAAAGGGTCCGTGTTCCGCCCGAAACGTCTCCCAATTGCCTCGCGGATTCTGCATTTCGAGACCTAGCATTTCTCCTACCGTTTTTTCAGGTCCTAAGAATCCTGTGGCTAACAAAACCAGATCAGCCTCCCATTCTCGTTCACTTCCGGGAACCTCGCTGAAAGGCGCTTTGTCGCCTGGCTTCGTCCAATCCAGTTCGACCGTACGGATAGCTCGAACATGACCGTTGCCATCGTCCAGGAACTCTTTGGTGAGCACAGCATAGGCTCGTGGGTCCGCACCGAATTTGGCTTCCGATTCTGCATGAGAATAATCGACACGATAGATGCGAGGCCAAGTTGGCCAGGGATTGTCGGCCGCGCGCTCTACGGGTGGTTGATCCAGCAGCTCAAAGTTGGCCATGCTGGTACAGCCGTGCCGCAAGGAAGTCCCAATACAGTCCGCCCCTGTATCACCTCCACCAATCACCACCACGTGCTTATCTTTCGCCGAAATATAAGCCCCATTTTCCAATTCAGAATCCAGCAAGCTTTTTGTATTCCGAGTCAAAAATTCCATGGCAAAATGGATTCCATCTAACTCACGTCCTGGACAACGACCAACCGGATCGAAGGGACGTGTGGCACCCATAGCCAATACCAACGCATCATGATCGTTCATCAATTGCTGAGGATCGATGAACTGCACTTCGCAACCATTTTGCTGCATGATGTTGGTCATGTGGCCATCGGCAAAATCCTCAGGTTTTCCGACGTGGGCACAGGTAACAAATCGGACACCTTCTGCTTGCAACAAATCGACTCGTCTTTGGACCACATCCTTGTCTAGTTTCATATTCGGAATTCCGTACATGAGAAGACCGCCAATACGATCGGCACGCTCATAGACAGTGACTTCATGGCCCACGCTGTTTAACTGTGCAGCCGCCGCCAATCCGGATGGGCCAGAGCCCACCACGGCCACTTTCTTTCCGGTCTTGGTTTGTGGTGGGTGAGGCTGTACCCAACCTTCTTCGAATCCGCGATCAATGATGGCGTTTTCGATATTTTTAATGGTGACTGCTGGTTCGATGATGCCCAACACACAAGCTCCTTCGCAGGGAGCGGGACACGTGCGGCCTGTAAATTCCGGAAAATTATTGGTTTTGTGCAATCGGTCCAGAGCATCGCGCCAGCGGCCGTGATAGACCAGGTCATTCCATTCGGGAATCAAATTGTCGATTGGACAACCATTGTTGGACTGGCAGAAAGGGACGCCACAATCCATACAGCGCGCACCCTGAGTCTTCAAATGCGTTTCGACAGGCTCGGTAAAGATCTCTCCAAAATCCTTGACCCGTGCTTGTGGATCGCGGTACGGCACCACTTCCCGTTCAAACTCTTTGAATCCAGTCGGTTTTCCCATACAACTTCACCGTCAACCATGTGAGCCGAACATGGCAAAAAGTACTATTTGCAGGCCATTCAAGCACCATACGGCTCATGGCACCTGCCAGGGTTAATTTGACATCGAGGTCTAACTGGTGGCCGATTGTTCCTGTTTCATCTCTGCGAGCACGCGTTTGTAGTCAACGGGCATCACCTTTACAAATTCGGGACGAACTTCATCCCATCTCTTTAAGACGTCGTCTGCTACAGTCGATTCGGTAGCAGACAGGTGCATGGCGATCAATTCACGGACTTCTGCAATGTCTTCTTCTTGATCGAGGTCTTCTAGTTCGACCATGCCCAAATTGCATTGCATGCGAAACGCATCTCGGTTGGGCGCCCAAATGTAGGCAATGCCACCGCTCATGCCGGCCGCAAAATTACGGCCGGTGGGCCCCAAGATCACCACACGTCCACCCGTCATGTATTCGCATCCGTGATCACCTATGCCTTCGATCACAGTCCTTGCGCCGGAGTTACGTACGCAAAACCGTTCCGCAGCACGACCACGGAAATAAGCTTCACCACTGGTGGCTCCATAGAGGCAGACGTTACCAACAATAATGTTCTCCTCAGCATCAAAGGTACTTTGCCGTGGAGGATAAATCACCACGTGCCCTCCGGACAAACCTTTCCCAACATAATCGTTGCCGTCCCCTTCGAGTTCCAAGGTGACGCCGCGAGCCAAAAAGGCTCCAAAACTCTGTCCGGCCGATCCGTTCAACTTGATGTGAATCGTATCGTCAGGCAAACATGCTTCGCCATAACGTTTGGCAATATTGTGGCTCAGGATAGTACCTACCGTACGGTTGATATTCACAATCGGCAAATCAATCCGCACGGACTCACCATTCTCCAATGCCGGTTTCGCCAATTCAAGCAGTTGGTTATCGAGAGCCTTATCCAGTCCATGGTCCTGCTCACGCTGACAGTACACACCAACTCCATCATGCGGCTTCACCACCTGTGTCAGGATAGGACTTAAATCGATGCCATCTGCTTTCCAGTGTCGAATGGCGTCGTCGGCCTCCAATAAGTCCACACGCCCAATCAACTCGTTCATCGTTCGGACACCCAATTGAGCCATGACTTGCCGTGCTTCTTCCGCAACCATAAATAAATAGTTCACGACATATTCTGGCTTGCCAACAAATTTCTTACGCAACTCCGGATCTTGCGTTGCGATACCGACAGGACAAGTATTCAAGTGGCACTTGCGCATCATGATGCAACCAAGCGTAATCAAGGGAGCCGTTGAAAATCCCATCTCTTCAGCACCGAGGATCGCTGCGATGACAACATCTCGACCTGTTTTGATCTGGCCATCTGTTTGCAGAACAACTCGTGAACGAAGATCATTCAACACCAAGGTCTGATGTGTCTCGGCGATACCCAGTTCCCAAGGTAATCCGGCGTGTTTGATACTCGTCAAAGGCGACGCTCCCGTCCCACCGCTGTCGCCCGAGATAAGAATATGGTCGGCAAACCCCTTCGCAACGCCCGCTGCGATCGTACCAACACCAACCTCGGAAACAAGTTTAACACTGACTCGAGAGGACGAATTTGCATTCTTCAAGTCGTGAATCAGTTGTTTGAGGTCCTCGATCGAATAGATGTCGTGATGAGGTGGTGGACTGATCAGGCCGACTCCCGGAGTCGAATAGCGAATTCTGGCGATATTTTTATCGACCTTACGACCCGGCAACTCACCGCCCTCTCCGGGCTTGGCTCCCTGAGAGATCTTGATTTGTAGCTCATCCGCATTCGTCAAATACCAAATGGTCACACCGAACCGTCCCGATGCCACTTGCTTGATTGCGGAACGCTTGGAATCACCATTTGGCAATGGCTCAAAACGAACTGGATCCTCGCCACCTTCGCCGGTGTTGCTTTTGCCGCCCAAGCGATTCATGGCGATTGCCAAGGTTTCATGGGCTTCGGCCGAGATTGACCCAAAGCTCATCGCACCGGTACAGAACCGTTTTACGATCTCTTCGACAGGCTCGACTTCGTCTAGAGAAATCTGCTCGTCCTGTGGCAACTGGCGAAACTGAAGCAAACCACGCAGTGCACAACGAGTTCGCGCGTCTTCGTTGGCGTATTTGGAAAAACGCCAATATGCGTCGGCATTATTATCACGGCCGGCTACCTGAATATCAGCAATCGAAGTAGGGTCCCACATATGACGTTCGCCTTCTGCACGCCAATGGAACTCACCCGGATTGGGCAACCCCAACGGTTCATTATTTGACGTGTGCGGATAGCCCACCGCATGTCGCCGCAGCAATTCTTCTGCTAACACGTCAAAATCGACACCTTGAAGCCGGCTGGCGGTCCCCGCAAAGCAACGGTCCATCACTTCGTCGCGCAAACCGACCGCCTCGAAAATCTGTGCACCTTTGTAAGAGTGCAAGGTGGAAATCCCCATCTTAGCCATCACCTTGAGCATGCCTTTGGCGACCGCTTTGCGATAATTTGCTACGATCTTGTTGTCGTCTGGGTTCTGATCGCTAAGCAACCCATCTCGGCGAGCCTGCCAGAGTGATTCGAAAGCCAGGTACGGATTGATGGCATCTGCGCCAAAACCGATCAACAAACAATGGTGATGGACTTCACGAGCTTCACCCGTCTCCAGGATGATGCCAATACGAGTTCTTTTGGCAAGACGAACAAGGTGCTGGTGTAGCGCACCACAGGCCAACAATGCACAGACAGGTACATTTTCCTCGGACACATTGCGATCCGACAACACAACTAAACTGTATCCTTCGTCAATCGCTTGTTCGGCCTCACGGCAGATTCGATCCAGAGCTTCAATCAAACCGGCCTTTCCTGCCGAGCGCGGCCATGTGATGTCGATCGTCCTGGCTCGCCATCCACGATGGTCAATGTGCTGTAGGGCCGCCATTTCTGCGTTGGTCAGGATCGGATGAGGTATCATCAGGCGGTGTGCATGATGCTCGGTACTCTCCAGCAAATTGCCTTCCGGCCCAATGTAACACTCCAGCGACATGATGACCTCTTCACGAATCGAATCGATTGCTGGGTTGGTCACTTGTGCAAAGAGTTGTTTAAAATAGTCGTATAGCATCCGTGGCTGGTCAGACAGACATGCCAACGCAGAGTCGTTGCCCATCGACCCAACTGGATCACGCAAATCTTCGACCATCGGCAATAGCATGAATTGCATGGTCTCGACGGTGTATCCAAAAGCTTTCATGCGATTTAAGAGCGTATCAGGGTTGAAGCCATGCGACTCGCTTTCGGTTTGTAGATCGGCTAGCACCATTCGTTGGTTCCTCAACCAATCCGCATAAGGCCGACGGGAGGCCCAGTCCGTTTTCAATTCCTCGTCAGGAATAAGTCGTCCTTGTTCGAAATCGATCAGAAAAATTTTGCCGGGCTGTAGTCGCCCTTTGTGTTTCACATTGGCTGGATCCACAGGAAGTACACCCACCTCGGACGCCATGATGACACGGTCATCGTGAGTCAGATAATAACGGCTCGGTCGCAATCCATTGCGGTCAAGCACGGCACCAATGTAATGTCCGTCGGTAAAAGCTATCGAAGCTGGCCCATCCCAAGGTTCTTGCAAACAGGAGTGGAATTCGTAAAAGGCCCGCTTGTCGTCCGACATCGACTCATGGTTCTGCCACGCTTCTGGAATCATCATCATGACGGCTTCCTGCAGCGTTCGCCCCGTCATCAACAGGAATTCCAAGGCATTGTCGAACGTCCCTGAATCAGAACAATCTGGCTCAACCACCGGAAACAACTTTGGCAACTCGTCACCAAACAGCTCACTTGCCATCACGCCCTCGCGGGCAGTCATCCAATTAATATTGCCACGCAACGTGTTGATCTCACCGTTATGGCTCATAAAGCGATTCGGCTGAGCGCGGTCCCACGAAGGAAACGTATTCGTGCTGAAACGCGAGTGAACCATTGCCAAATGCGTCGTATAATCCGGATCTGTCAGGTCGGGGAAGTAGGGCAAAAGTTGATGAGGAGCCAACATGCCCTTATAAATCATCACTTTGGAAGACAAGCTGCAAATGTAAAACAACTTGGCTTGCTCCAGACTACTGTCGCTACGCAACTGATGACTGGCTCGCTTGCGGATCAGATAGAGTTGCCGTTCAAAGGCCTCAGAGTCCAAGTTATCCGCTGCTGTAATGAATAACTGCTCGATGGCCGGTTCGCTCGCTCGAGCCGTCGGACCAACGTCAGCACCGTCCGGGTCCACCGGAACCTTGCGCCACCCCACCAATCGTTGACCTTGTTCGGCTACGATCTGTTCCACGACCGCTCGACATCGTTCACGCTCAGCTTCGATACGTGGCAAAAACACCAACCCAGCAGAGAATCGTCCGGCATCGGGCAGCTCTTGGTTCCACTCGTCTCGCGCAACCTTGCGAAGAAAATCAAGCGGTAACG
>MDTE01012528.1_pt1 | contig 11444 bp, 9 predicted proteins | sample 811231 | NCBI WGS metagenome assembly MDTE01 (sample SAMN05326651, study PRJNA326480) | marine metagenome | isolation source: seawater | place: Indian Ocean: Red Sea | collected 2010
AAAATCAGTATCACGTAGGTATTTTGCAAGAAAGTCTGATTTTTCAACGAGTTTAACCTTAAAGCCTTCACTTTTTAGAATTGAAGCTTTTGTTTTGATATCTTTCTTATGTTGAAAACCATATCCCAAAATTACGGTAAACTCAATTTCTTTAAATGATTCATTTCTTATAACATCTAGAACTTTTGAAGTGATTTTTACAGGATCAGTTCCTCCAAAACTGATTAGAATTTTTGTGACGTTTTTTCTAAAAATATTGTTAGACCAAATTCTAAATTCATCTCTAACACAAGCATAATTGCCACCATAGAATTCTTTTGTTAAAGGTCGTTTCTGTTTAAAGATTGGATTGAAAACAAGATGAGCATATTTTCGTCCAGGACCTAAATCTTCAAAATTCACAATTAAGGAATCATGTTTTTTTAATTTCTTCATATATTTTGAGGATGTGTTTAAGATATCATTGAAGATGATATCTGGCTTAAACAATTTTAAAATTTTTTCAAAGTTTGTTTCATTAGAATATAATTTTACATTATACAGTTGTTCTTTGAATTTTTCTTTACCAATATTTTGATGTTTATTTTCATTCATTACAATTAAAATTTCATGATTACGTAAGTGATTTAATATAGTTAACATGTTATAGACATGCCCCAGTCCTACATCAACACTAGCGTTTACTCTAACAAGTATTTTTTTTCGTTCTAGTATTTGTTCTAAAATTCGGAAATCATTAAATGATGATATTGAATGTTGTTCCTCAATTGGAAGATAAAGTCCATGAAATGGTTTTTTAAATTGACCCTTATTTTTAAAAAAGAATTTTACGTTAAATGATACAATTTTGGTTATTAATGTGGTATTTTTTTTAAAAGGAACTAATTTTGGGAGTTTTTTGGAATTATCAACAAGATAATTTGATTTTGCATTAATTTTTTCGCTAATTCCATAAACGGTTTCAACATCATAGCTCAGATGTTTAAATAAATTCATTATAGTATTGCGTTTAAGTAAAGGAAATTTTGGGTGTAAAATAACACATTTTTCATAAGTTTTTCCTTTTTTATCAAGATGTTTTATTGCATGATATGCAATTTTTTCTAAGGATGAATTATCTTTTGTTAAATTTTTTGGTCTATTGATTATTTCAATACCATACATAGATGCATATTCTTTTATTTCTTCAGAATCAGTTGTGATATAAGTTTCAGCGTCTTGATATTGTAATGCTGTTTGTATTATAAAATCAATCAAGGGTTTATCTTTTATTAAACGCATATTTTGTCTAGAAATAGGTTCAACACCTTGTTTTCTAGCCATAATTAGTATTATTTTTTTTTTCATTTAGAATACGATATATCATCCCATTGAATAGTTGTGTCCTCAGGTATATCAGATAATGTTACAGATCCAAGAATTTTATAGAAATATGTGGGAGATATTCCAGTTCCTGGTCGCTTTACATCAAGTAAATCTTCAGTTAACGTGGTGCCCTTTGGAATAAAATTTTTAGAAACAATACTTCGTCTAGCATATTTCACAGCCTCAACCTCAGAATCAAATTTTTGTCTTAAATTAGAACCACGAGAAATTTCGGATATTCTTAATTCATTTACTAATTTTTGAAATCCATTGGTGTCAAGTGATAGTCTATGATCAGGACTAGTTTGAAGTTGTGAATTATATGTAAAATGTTTTTCAATACATTTTGCACCGTAAAATGTTGAACATACTGGAACAATTGTTCCAATGGTATGATCAGAAAAGCCAATTACATAATCTGGAAATTTTTTAGTTAATGTAGATATCATTTCTAGATTGGCATCTTCAGGTTTTGTTGGATATGATGTAATACAATGCATTATAATTATTTGACGATTACCTTGATCTTCAATTGTATTAATTGCAAAAGAAATTTCATCTTCAGATGCCATTCCAGTAGAAATAAAAACGGGTAGTTGTTTTGATGCAATTTTTTTGATCAATGGTAAATCAGTTATATCAGCAGACGCAATTTTGAATGCAGGTACATCAAATGAATAGAGTAAGTCTACGCTGTCATTATCAAATGGTGTTGAAAAACACATAATGTTTTTAGTTTTCGCATAATCAAAAATCTCTTTCCAATCATTATCACTTAGTCCATCTAATTTCTTAAAAACATCATATTGGGTTTCATTATTTTTTCCATCATCCCAATATTTGGGTGCAGTTTTTGTAGTTAGTTTGGATGCTTTATAAGTTTGAAATTTTACACTATCTGCATTAGCCTCTTTTGCAGCATCAATTAATCTAAATGCTTTTTCTAATTCACCATCATGATTTGCTCCAGCCTCTGCAATAGTAAAACAAGGATTTTTTTCACCAATTATTGAATTACCTATTTTTATTTTAGCCATTTTTTTCGTACCACTTAATTTTTTCAATATGTTTTTGAGCTAATGAATTTATCAAATCATTATTTTGTTCAAGAAAAATTTGCATTTTTTCATTAGATATTTCTACATCAAATAAATTTCCATCATGATAAAATTCTTTATTAAATAATTTTTCAAAATAAAACCAATCAAAATCAATAGTAGTTTTTTCCATAAATTTTAGAAATTGATCTAATTCATTTATGTTAACTGATTTTTCTAAAGCTTCATCAATAATATTGTGAAGATTTTCAATGTTTTTTACTCTAAAAACTGAACTTAAATTTTGATAACCAACTTCCGAAAAAACAATTGATGGTTTATTATGAAATGCAGCTTCAAATCCGGACGATCCAGCAATGGTTATTACTAAAGAACAATTTTGAATAAGTTTTTTTGCTGGAAATGAAGGATGAATGAGAGTAACATTAGGAATTTTCATTATTTCTTCATAATCAGAAATTTTTCTCCAATCTCTACTTACAGATGCAGGAGATTCTTTAACAAATAATTTTTTCCCCATCGGTAAAGATTTGGATATACTACGTATAAGTTCAATTTGATTTGTATAATAGGGTGCAGAAATAAGTAAATTTCTTTCCATATCAACATGTAAAGGCAAATATACAAATGAAGATTGTAAGTTGGGATTATGAGTAAGATTTTTGTCAATGAATTTTTTTCTTGACTTTTTTTTAAATGAATCACGTAATGTTTCAGATATTACTTTGGATTTTGTTCTTCCAAAATAATAATAGTTATTTTTTGGATCAGATTGTTTTGAGAACAAGTATTTTAGACCTGCTTTAAAAAATGAATTGTTTTGAGAGCTATGATAATTCTTTAAAGATTTGGATATACTCATTGTATCTAGATATTTTTGTAGTTGGGAAAAATTTGAGGTTGTTTTTGTAACATCTGAAAATTCAAAAATTTGATCAGAAATTCCTGGTTTTTGAGACAATAATACTTTTGTACCTAAATTTGTTCGACTTAAAATTAATAATGGAATATTTTTTTTCTGACAAATTAAAGTTAATAAATAATGATGATGGCGAGTAGGTTCTTTGGAAATGAAAAAATCTGGTTTTATATCATCTAACACCTTCTCAAAAAATTTGCATTCAGATTCTATTATTGAGCAAATATCTTCAGTTGTAAATTTGTAAAAATTGTAAAAATTGTAAAAAATTCTTTCATTAATTGCTAGGTTCCATAAATTGATCCCATATTTACGTTCAAAATTTTGTAGATAACCAAAATCAATTTGATTTTTTTTCAAAGAAATTTCATCTGAAAAATTCCAATATGAATGAAAATCTAAAAATTTTTGATTTTTAAAAAAAAACGAAGTTTTTTCTGTAACGTCACTAATTGCAGATATTTCACAATCAAGTGATTTATCTAGTGAGTTAGCTAAACAAAAATGCGTAAATTCATTAGTAAACCAACATAGGATACGGCATTTCATAAATAAATTAGAAAATTATTGGTGATATTTAGGTTGATCGATGAAATTATTGTTAAACTAAAAATGTATCAGAAATATTTTTGTTTTGGAAAACATAAAAAATGATTCCTATGAAAAAATGTTGATATCTATAGATTAACAATATGTAAAAAAAAATAATGATATGAAATTATATAATAAGTTTAAAGATTTTGGTAAAATTGGAATAGGCGATATTTTAGGAAATATATTTTCTGCTACATTTTGGTTTTATTTAGCATCACAAATAGAACCAACCGCATATGGAGAAATTCATTGGTTTTTAGGAATAGCGAGTATTTTTAGTAGTTTTGCATTATTTGGTACAATAAATACAATAACAGTTTATACGGCAAAAAAAATCCCTATTCAGTCAACACTTAATATCATATCATTAGTATCAAGCATAATTTTATCTTTGATTGTGATTCTAATTTTTCCGTCATTTTATACTATTGATGTAGGAATTATTCTCATCGCGTATGTAATTAACACACTTGCAATTGGTCAAATATTAGGCAATAAAGAATACTCAAAATATTCTAAAATAACTATTTTACAAAAATTTCTTACATTGTTATTAGGTGTGACATTTCTATATTTTTTTGGATATGAATCAATAATTTTTGCATTGGCATTAACATATGTTTTTCATTTTAAAAGAGTTATTGAAATTTTTAAAGAAAATAAAATAAATTTTGAATTAATTAAATCAAGAATTAAATTTATTTCAAATAATTATTTAGTATCAATACTTGCTGTATCATCAGGACAGATTGATAAAATTGTGATAGCCCCAATTCTTGGTTTTACAATATTAGGCAATTATAGTCTTGCACTGCAAGCAATTAATATTGCATTGCTAATTCCAAGTATTTTTTACAAGTACTTACTTCCAGAAGAGGCTAGCGGTAGCGATACAAAGAAAATTAAGATCATTATCATTCTGATTTCAATTATTTTATCAATTATTAGCTTTGTCATATCACCAATTCTAATTGTAGAATTTTTTCCTAAATTTAATGAAGCAATAAATGCCATAAAAATTATGAGTATTGTGATAATCCCAAGTACTATTTCATTGATAATTGAATCAGAGTTCTTAGGAAGAGAAAAAAGTCAAATCGTAATGATTGGGTCATTAATTTATATGATTTCATTAACCATAGGCATGATAACATTAGGTAGTTTATTTGGGGTGGAAGGTATTGTATTTAGTCTTGTAATATCAACAATACTAAAAACTACATTATATGCTACTTTTAGGAATAAAATTAGGTCTTAATTATGAATAATACTAAATAATTAAATTCATTAATTAATAATTTTTTATAATGCAAAAAATTCTTGTTGTAGGATATGGTTCAATAGGTAAACGTCATATCAAAAATCTATTAAATTTTTCAAATATTTCTATAATAGTATACACAAAACAAAAAATTAAATCACAAAAACGAATAAAATTTTTCTCTACAATAGACGAATGTTTAAAAGAAAAGCCAAAAATCGGTTTTATAGCTAATGAATCAAGTTTACATGTAAAAACTGCAATCAAATTAGCAAAATCCAACATGCATTTATTCATTGAAAAACCTTTATCAAATTCATTACTAGGCATAAATGAATTAGAAAAAATTGTAAAAAATAAGAAACTCATTACAATGATTGGTTGTAATTTTAGATTTTTTCCTCCAATATTGAAAATAAAAAAATTGATAGAGCAAAATAAAATTGGTAAAATAATTTCAATACAAATTGAAAATGGATCATATTTACCAGATTGGCATCCATATGAAGATTATAGAAATAGCTATGCTGCAAAAAAAATTTTAGGAGGAGGAGTAACACTTACACAAATACATGAAATAGATTATCTCAAATGGTTTTTTGGAAATCCATTAAAAGTTTGTTCATTATCAGGTAAATTTAGTAATTTAGATTTAGATGTAGATGATTACTGTGCATCAATTTTAAAATTTGAGAATAACATAATTTGTGAAATTCATTTAGATTTTTTTCAACGCCCACAATACAAACGATGTAAAATAAGAGGATTAAAAGGAATAATCGAATGGGATTCTGAATCTAATAATATTAGAATTTTTTCTAATACACAAAATAAATGGAAAAATATTCATATTGAAAAAAATTATAATCTTAAAGAAAAAGAAAAAGTAAATTTAATGTACGAAAATGAATTAAAACATTTCTTGAATTGTGTAAAAAATAAAAAAAATACAATTAATTCTCTTAATGATTCGATTGATACATTGAAAATTGCACTTGCAATGAAAAAAAATACAAGTATGAAAAGAATTAGTTATTGATTTTTAATTTAAGAATTATTTTGAATAAATAATTTTGCTATTTGAAATTCAAATTCAGTATCAATCATAAGGCCCGATTCTATTGGTATGTAGAATGGAAGAGCCTTATTGAGTTCTGTTCTAATTTTTCTTTTTGGGTGAAGAAATTTTTGTAAATTGTATGTATGAAGACCATTCATTTGGTAAACCATAGGGGCTTGTTGCCTTGAAGTTGGGCGTTTATTTTTTTTTACTAATTTTAGAAATCCCTTAGAATCAGTTTCTACAACATTATAGTATGGATTTAGGTGTTGTTTGTAAACACCAATTACTAAATTTGCTTTTTTTCTTTTTAATAATTTTATAGATCCAAGAATATCTTCATTACGGATGAATGGAACAGTACAATCACGCCAAACAAATGTATCAAATTTGTAACCCATAGAGATTATTTTTCCAATAAAATCAACCAAAACATCATCCATTGGTACCGAACCACCTGCCAATCTTTTTGGTCGTAAAAATGGTACCTTGGCCCCAAATCTTTTTGATATCTTGGCAATTTCAGCATCTTCAGTACAAACAAAAACATGACTAAAAATTTTTGATTTTAGAGCTGATTCAATAGTATACGAAATTAAGGGTTTTCCATTAATTTTTCGAATGTTTTTTTTTGGAACACCTTTTGATCCACCTCTCGCAGGTATTACGCATATTGGTTTCAATAATAATTCTTACTTAGCTATTTATTTAAAACATTTTTAAAAATGCAAATTAAGTATGCGTATATTGATATTTTATGGAGAATGAAAAGTTGAAAAATGAAAAATTATTCAATATGTCAGGAAAGACAGTGATCATCACTGGTGCTGCAGGACTTCTAGGTTCTCAGTATGCCGAAGGATTAAGTGATGCAGGAGCAAATGTGGTATTGGCAGATATTGATTTTAAAACATGTAAACAAATTTCCAATAAATTATCTAATAAAAATAATTCAGAAAATTTGGCAATCAAATTAGATCTAACAAATAAAAAATCAGTGCAGGAAATGGTAAAGAAGGCCAAAAAACAATTTTCTAGTATTGATGTTTTAATTAACAATGCTGCGGATCAAGGAGATAGTAAATTAAGAAAAACTCCTTTTGAAGAATTCCCTTTAAAAAATTGGAATCATGCAATTGATGTTAATTTAACGGGTGTTTTTTTGTGTTGTCAAGAAGTTGGAAAGATTATGGTGAAGCAACATGATGGGGTAATTATCAACATAGCATCAACATATGGTATTGTAGGACCTGATCAAAGAATTTATGGGAAAAGTGGACAAAATTCTGCTGCATTTTATGCTGCAACAAAAGGATCCCTAATTAATTTAACAAGATATCTTGCTGCATATTGGCAAGGAAAAGGAATTAGAGTAAATACATTATCGCCTGGAGGGGTAAAAAAAGGCCAAGACAAAGATTTTGTAAGAAAATACTCCCAAAAAACAATGTTAGGTAGAATGGCAAGAAAAGAAGAATACATTGGTCCAATTTTATTTTTATCGTCTAATGCATCATCGTATATGACAGGTTCAAATTTAATTGTAGATGGTGGTTGGACTGCGTGGTAAATTAGTTAATTTTTTTAAGTAGTTTTTTTTCGATTAACAATTTAGCTGTTTTTCGGAGTAATTTTAAGGGTAAATTGGATTTTTGTGAAATTTCTTTTAATGAATGTAATCCATCTGAAAAATTCAATATCCAACAAATTGATAGTTCCACCATATTTTCAGAGTTATTCTTATCAACTAATCTGCTTTTTGAGATATGACGATATAATTTTCGTCTACCTAATTGTGGTTCACAATAAGGATTAAGATTCTGATATACTTCAGATTTCAATTGTGAATTTTTATTTTTTTGATTTCTATCGAAAGAAGGTTTCTTTTTTTCAATTTGGAGAATAATTTTTAGTAACATGATTAGAGAGTCGTTTAATGCAAATTTTTTAATTGAATCTAGATTATCATCAGCAGTATGATATTCTTTAAATTCATAATACGGAGTTCTCATCAAAACTCCAATTGGCAAATTTATCCCAGGCGATGAATATTGACGTTCATCACTACCGTATGGAAAAAAATCTCTAATTTGAAATTCTTTTCTTGTGTGTTTTAAAACATCAATAGAGATTTTATCAATTTCCGAATCATTATCTCTTGTTTTCTTATAAGTAAAACCACCATTTCCACCAACGCAAGTAACTACAAGACCACTTTTAATTTGCGATAAGTTTTTCCGATTTTTTGACAACCAAGTTATTGCACCTATTGTTTCAGGAATAAATAAAAATCTATAAGAAAAATATGTGTCAATTTTTGAAAGTAATTTTGCAAGGATAGTGGTAACTACAATTCCAGATAAATTATCATTACAAAGAGAAGGATGACAAATGTAAGTTGAAATTAGAATTTCATTCTTGGTTTGTCCTTCGATGAAAAATTCACCATAGGTTAGAGAACCTGGTTTAAGTGTTGAATCGATATGAACAAAATAACTATCCTCATTGAAGGATTTCAATGTATTATATGGAACACAGAAACCCCAATTTTTCTTATAATATGAAGTTACATAGGGAATAGAATTTGGTTTTTCAGGTAAAGTGTGTAAATGTTTTTTTAAATTCTTGTTTGAAATTGTTTTTTTTATTGGAATACTGTAATTCAAAACATGTAGATTTGATTTCCCAAAATCAATAACACGTTCACCTTTAGAATTTTTTACATATGCATCTTTAATATTCCATTCATAAGGTATTTTCCAATCAAAAACCTGGGTTCCAGAAGGAACATTAACAATTTTCAGATCAATTTCCTTTTTTAAAATTTTTAGAGTTTTTCTTACACCATTACCAGTAATGCTTCTACATATGGGAAACAGTTCTTGCATAAGAGAGAAAAGTTCATTTTCTAGTTTTGAACTACGTTTTAGAGATATTTTTGCTTTTTTCATTTTTTCTTAGAAATTTGATTCTCAAGTATGAGTTGTGTTGTTAAAAGACTTGTTTCAAATAATTCTCTTTCAAAAATTCTTTTTCTTGAAATCTTAGAAATGAAAAAATCAAATGATTTTTTCAAGGATATTGTATAGTCTTTTTGAATGTTAAATTTTTTTTGTAGAGTAATAGATGGTAAAATAAAATAATTATTTTTATTAAATGTATTTCGTGGAGAGCGTATCTTTAAGATGTTATCTTTTATTGATAAAAATCCATTTGTGCCGATAAGTTCTAATTCACCAATAAATGGAGTGGCGTAAGAATTAGTAATTGATACATTAAATCTTTCATAGCTTAGAATTAATTGAATTGTGTCATATGATGTACCAGTTTTAGATATATTTCTATAAAAATATGATTGATGTTTCATCACCCCAAGATTTTTAATAATTAAATCAAGATAATGAATTGCAACAGTATTTAGTAAATTATGTTTATTATTTTTTCCATTTGCCCTCCAAGATTTAGAATATTCTTTTTTAAATGCCAAGCCTTGTGATGCAACAATTCTAATATCAATTATTTCCCCAATTGTTTTTGAATTTAGATATTTTTTTAATATATTATTTAACTCACTAAACCTATAATTGAAATTAAAGAAAATTTTTCTTTTCTTATTTTCATTTAGTTTTTTTAATTTCTTAAGTTCTTCTAAATTTGTTACAGGAGGTTTTTCGCAAAAAATATACCCTGAATAATGTGATAATTTTTTGATATATTCATAATGAGTAGAATTGGGTGAAGAGATGATAATACCATCACAAGAAAATAAATCGTTTAGATTATTTGTGATTCTTTTATCATTAATTTTTTTATCAGGATGAAATATGTATTTCAAATTGCATTTTGGGTTATTTTCAGCAAGAGTGATTAATCGTTTTGCTTGATTTCGGTATCCAACAATACCAAGTTGCACTACCAATTTGTACAACGATCACAAGGAAAACATTGGTCACGATTTCCAGAAAGGTGAGAATTTCTAAGTTTTTTATATAATTCTCCATTCCAGATCTCTTTAATGCTGTTTTCTTTGATATTTCCAACTTGAAGTTCGCTCTTATAATCAACATCGCATGGATTACATTTTCCATCATACCAAACATACATTTCACCCCATAGGAAATTACAAGGATGACTGCCTCCATGTTCAACTTTATTGTTGTAAGTATCCCATCTTTCTGACATTTCTACCATCACTACGTGATCAACATATTCTTTCCAGTATTTGGTAAATTCTTCAATATTTTGTTTTTCATTAATTTTTACACCACTAACTCTTGTTGCACAACGAGAATTTGGATAACTATCATTGATTTCTTTAAATTTTTTGATATTGTTTGAAACATCCTCAAAAATTCCAAGAACCCTTATGGATTCATATTCATCTTTTTCATACGAATCAACAGAAAATACAAGATCAGTAACTCCTGATTCGATTATAGTTCTCATTAGGTTTTCATTTAGTCTCGTAGCATTAGTGTTAATTTTTAAATCAAAAAATTTATCTTTACAATATGCAAGCATTTCACCAAATTTTGGATGTAGAGTAGGCTCCCCTCTTCCAGTCAAAGTCACAGCTTGTATACCAATATTTTGTGCATCATCTATAGTTTTTTTAAATAATTCGAGATCCATGTTACCCATGAATTTACTATCTTTACTAAATGTCTCATCGACTTGAAAACACATGATACATCTAATATTACAAGCAGAAACAGGTTCAATGATCAAATGTGTTGGAGCATCATCAACAACATGATTTTTTGGAAAATTAGTAAATTTGTATCTAAAAATTAGATAATTCGCCCACTTAGATTTAGGATTTTTTTCAAGGAAATCAATTTGTTGTGGAGTAATTAAGCTATAATCATCTTTTTCAAAATCTAAGATAATCTTTTCAAGGAATTTTTTGTCTACATTTGAGGTTTTTTTGAGAGATTCTTTTAAGACCTCAATCAAATCTAATTTATTAAAATCTTTAGATGTAAGAAAAGTTGCGCCAACTCCCATAACGTTTTTACAATTTTAAAATCTATAAACGTTGTTTATCAATTCTATGAGTTTTTATTAGTTTCTTACTTTAATTACCAAACTTTCCAATCAGCTTCATTGTTAATCCATAGTTTCTCTAGATGATTTTTATCTCTTAATGTATCCATAGGGTGCCAAAATCCATTGTGTTTAAAGGCA
>MDTE01069516.1_pt1 | contig 11444 bp, 14 predicted proteins | sample 811231 | NCBI WGS metagenome assembly MDTE01 (sample SAMN05326651, study PRJNA326480) | marine metagenome | isolation source: seawater | place: Indian Ocean: Red Sea | collected 2010
GGCAAGAACAAATGTTCTTTTTCCAGAGTTAATATGCGCGGTCCTTTTGCCTGAGAGATTCCGGGGTGGTTGCTCCTTCGGCTCTACATTAAAGTAGTCTCTTCCGCATATTTAATATAGCATAAATTTTTTAATTTGCCTCTTTTTTTGCAAAAAATTTGCTTATAAATTGTAACAAAACAGCACACAAAACTATTAATCCACCTATAAAAACAATATAAGGCGGCTGCTCATTTATAAATAGCCAAGCCCAAAGAGGTCCAAAAATTGCCTCGGACATCATAATAATTCCAACAACTGCAGATGGTGTTGTTTTTGCACCAACTGTTATAAAGATAAATCCAAAGCCAAGTTGAAAAAAACCTGCGATAAAACCTAAAAGTATGTCATTTATTGAAATAATTATTTTCCCTGCCATATAATATCCAATAATCATAGCAACAATTCCAGCAATTAGTTGGAGAGGTACCATATCTACACTAGGATATTTTCTGACTATAATTATAAGAATTGCAAAAGAAATTGGCATAATAAATGCAATTAAATTTCCAATAATCTGCCCTGATGTCAAAGAGTCACCTAGCATCAGTGTTACTCCAGAGATGGCCAATATTATTGAAGCTAAAGTGATTTTAGAAATCTTTTCTTTGAGAAAAATATATCCAAAAATTGCTAAAAATAATGTTTGTGTTTGAATTATAAAATTAGTATTTGCGACAGTAGTATTATACATTGCAAACACGTAACTAAAAAAACCACAACCCAAAATAATGCCACCAATAATCCCTGGCAATCCTGAATAAATAAAAGATTTTATGAAATGTTTTTTATAAGTAATTAATAAAAATATAATAATTACTAAGCAAAAAAACAAAGACCTCCAAAATAAAATCTGCCACAAAGTTGCACCTTCAAACGATTTGACGATTAATCCACCAAAGCTTAATGCGAACGCCCCAAAAAAAACTAAAAAATATCCTGGAATTAGATTTAAAAATCTCATCTAATTTGATTAATTAAATTATTAGTTTCTAAATTATAAAACTGAAATAATTTTTCAGCTTCGTCTAAATTAACTTCTTTAAATTTTATAATTGAACCAGGTATCATTTGCACTAATTTATCAAAATCTGCACTTATTACGTTTGCTATTTTTGGGTAGCCACCTATTGTACCATGATCGGAAAGCATAATAATAGGATTTCCATCACTAGGAACCTGAATTACTCCTTTTACTAGTCCTTCTGATTTAATATTTGAGTCAACAATATTTTTAAGAACTTGACCTTCTAATCGCATTCCCATTCTGTCAGATAGTTTTGTAACCTTAAACTCTTTATGAAAGAAAGTTTTTTTTGATTTATCAGAAAAAAAATTAAAGTTAGTTGACTTTATTGCTCTTATGTATTCAATTTTAGAATTAGTATATTTTAGACTAGTTTCTGTTATATTTCTATTTTTATGTTCAATAATTATTTTTTGTTTATTTGTAATTTTTTCACCATTATTTGAACCAATCTTTGCTTTGGTATTAACCGAAAAACTTCCCCAGAATTTTTTTAAAATAAAATTCTCACTTATTGAAATATAACCATAAACAGATTTGTTAGTTGATTGTAAATCGATCTTGTAATTATTTTCTATACAATATACCTGGTAAGGTTGTCCAATAATCTTATATCCATCATCTCTTACAATTTGAAACTTAATATCTCCTGTAATTACAATATAAATTTTATCACCTTTATATTTTAATAATGGTCCTTGATAAGCAAACTCTATAACTGGATCATTTAAATTTTTATTTAGTAAAGCATTAGCAAGAATATAGTTTCTTTTATCCATTGCTCCGCTTACTGGTATACCAATATGATTAAGATTTTCTCTTCCATTATCTTGAAAAGTTGTATTTATACCAGCTCTTTCTACTTCAAAGTAATTTTTTTTTGATTTTGTAATATTCATCTTTCTTAATTTGTTTAAATTTAACGGTATCTCCTGGATTAATTAAAGCAGGTGTTTTTTGTTCATCTTTGTTAAAAATTTCTATAGGAGTGTTACCAATTATATTCCATCCACCAGGACTTTCAAAAGTATAAATATTGCAAAATTGTTCTGTTAATCCAATAGAGCCTTTTGGGACTTTTACCCTAGGTGTCTCTATTCTTTTTACTCTTAATTTATCACTCACATCACCTAAGAATGGCATTCCTGCAATGAAACCAGTCATATAACAAAAATATTCTTTACTAAAAAAAATTTCTAATATTTTTTCAAATTTTATTTTTAGTAACTTTTCTAACCTGTAATGATCTAACTTTAAATTGTCATCACTACAAACTGGTATTTCTATAAATTTTTTGGAAGTTTCAGTTTTTTTTTCAATTTCCAAATTTTCAATTACTCTTTTCACCTTCAAATAATTTGTTTTATATAAATCAAAAGATACAATCAGTTTATTATACGAAGGAGTTATGTTTGTAATACCTTCTATATTTTTATCTTTAATATTATTAAAGTAACTAATTACATTATTATTTATCTCCTTATTAACCTCTTTTCCAAAGTCACAATAAACCGACGCATCCCCAAGATTTAATATATTTTTAATCATGCTATGTTATAATAAGGTTTTAAAAGTTATGGAAATTAATATCAACTGTGATTTAGGAGAAAAATCAAAGCTCCATAATAACGAAAATGATCCCTTTCTTTTAGAGATTGTTAATTCTGCTAGTGTTGCTTGCGGATTTCATGCAGGAGATGAGAAGACTATGGATCAAGTCATTAGAATTTCAAAAGAAAACAATGTAAGTATTGGTGCACACCCATCATTTAATGATCCTGAAAATTTTGGTAGAAAAAGGATGAATCTATCTTCATCTGAAATAAGAAAATTAATAATCGATCAATATGAAATATTACAGAGAATTGCATTTAATTATAATGAGAATGTAACTCATATAAAGCCTCATGGTGCATTAAATAATATGGCTTGTGAAGATTTGGAACTAGCAACAATTATAGCAAAAGCAGTTAATGAGATTGGAAAAGATATAATTTACTTAGTTCCAACAGGGTCAAAAATGGAAATTGCTGCAAAAAAACTTAATATGAAAATAGCATGCGAAATCTTTGCAGATAGAAATTATGAGGATGATGGAAATCTTGTATCAAGATCTAAGTCAAATGCTCTAATTACAGATCCAGAAATAGCAAATACACACGTATTAAGTATGGTCCAAAACCAAGCGTTAAATTGTCTCTCTGGAAAGCAGATACCTTGCGAAATTGACTCAATATGCATACATGGAGATAATGTAAGTTCTTTAAAAACTGCACGATCGATTAAGGACAATTTAGTCAAACATGGATTGCTACTTAAACCTTTAAATAAAATGGAGAAATTTAAATGATTACTAAAAAGTTACTATTATTAAGTATATTATTTTTAACTTATATACAGCCCTCATTTTCTGCTGGATCTAGTGGAGAAAGCACTACATCAAAAACTGACTATGAAAAAGCAGTTAAATTTGTGAAGCAAGCAAAAAAGTATGAAGCTAAAGGGAAAAATGATAAAGCTCAAAAAAGATATGAAAAAGCTCAGAAGCTTTTGATTAGTTCAAATAAAAAAATACCTAATAAAGCTGATACTTTGAATTATTTAGGTTTTACAACTAGAAAACTTGGAAATTTTGAACTAGGTGAAAAATATTATTTAGAAGGACTTTCAATTGAACCTGATCATATTGGTATTAACGAATATTTAGGTGAGTTATATGTAGCTACTGGCAGAGTAGAATTAGCAAAGCAAAGATTAGAGATATTAAAAAATTGCAATTGTGAAGAATTTAATGAGCTAAAAGAAATCATTGAAGGAAAGAAAAAATCTAAGTATTAATATAGAACTTTGGTTGAACAATTTGTAATAATTACACAAATTATATTTATTGATATAATTTTAGCTGCGGACAATGCGATCATTATCGGATTGATAGCGGCAAACTTTGTTCCAAAAAATAGAAAGCAGATTATCCTATGGGGTGTAGGTGGGGCATTAATTTTTAAAATTATTTTTGCGTTGTTTGCCACATATCTTTTTAAGTTTTATTTTATAAAAATTCTAGGTGGATTGCTATTGATATGGATAGTTAATGATCTAAGGAAAGATTTATTTGAAATTAAGAAAATAAAATCCCCAACAAAAAAATCAAAAGAACCATCATATATTCAAAGTGTTTATAAAGTCTTATTTGCTGATATCACAATTAGCTTTGACAATGTAATTGGAGTAGTTGGGGCATCTAAGGGTAATTTTGAATTTATGATATTTGGTTTAGTTCTTTCTGTAATATTAACTGGAGCATTAGCTACTTACTTAGCAAATTATATTCAAAAACATTTATGGATAGCGTATGTAGGATTGGGTTTTATTTTAATTGTAGCATTACAATTAGTAATAAGTGGATTGGCAGATTTAGAAATATTAAAAATTAATGAACAATTTCTTAAATATTTTTAATATGAATATTTTTTTGATGGATATTTTCCTGATTTAACCTCTCTCTTAAATTTAGATACAGCAAAATTTATAACTTGTTTTATATTAGTATATTTTTTTACAAATTTTATTTTTGCGTTTGTTAACCCTAGAATATCGTCAGTAACCAAAACTTGACCATCGCAATGTACCGAAGCCCCAATGCCGATAGTTGGTATTTTAACTAATTTTGTTATTTTTTTTGATATATCACTATACACGCATTCTAACACTATCCCAAATACACCACTTTTTTCTAATGATAATGCGTCCCTAATTAATTTTTTTTTTTCGGATATAGTTTTTCCTTTTGATTTAAATTTTCCTTTAACGGTTTGTGGCGTAACACCTATATGACCTAGTACTGGAATTTTATTTTGAACTAAATGACTTACGATATCCTTGACTCTTGTTCCTCCTTCAATTTTCACAGCATCACATCCAGTCAGCCTAATAGCTTTTTTTGAGTTTTTGAGAGCCTCATACTTATTTCTATAGGTATTAAAAGGAAGATCTATAATAAGAAGACTCTTTTTGATACCCATTCGTACACTTTTGGTATGTTCTAGCATCATTTTTAGATTAACTTTTCTTGTGCTATCGTAATTGTAGAGAACAGATCCTAAAGAATCACCAACTAAAACTATATCAACATGATTGTCAATTATTTCTGCAATATTTTTAGAATAAGCAGTTAAACAAACAATTTTGGATTTATTTTTTTTCTCAATAATTTTTTTTATTTTAAGATTCATTATTCTAACTCTATAGTGCTAGGTGGTTTTGATGTTACATCGTAAACCACTCTGTTGATACCTTTTATATTATTTATTATTTTATTTGAAACATGTTGCATAAAATCTTTTGAGAAACTAAAAAAATCAGCTGTCATGCCATCTTCAGATGTAATTGCTCTTAGTAAACACATATACTCATACGTTCTATTGTCACCCATTACACCTACTGTCTTTATAGGGAGTAATGCTGCATAGGCTTGCCAAATTTTATTGTAAAAGCCATATTCTTTCAAAGCATTTATAAATATATAATCTGCTTCTTTTAAAATCTTAATTTTATTTTCTGTAATTTCTCCTGGCATTCTTATTGCTAGTCCTGGACCAGGAAATGGATGTCTAAAGACCATTTCTTTTGATAATTTGAGCTCCAGACCTAATTTTCTCACCTCATCTTTAAACAATAATTTTAAAGGCTCTATTAACTTAAGTTTCATTTTTTTTGGTAATCCCCCAACATTATGATGAGATTTTATTTTAGATGTTTGGCTTCCTGTAACAGACTTACTTTCAATCAGATCAGGATATAAAGTGCCTTGCGCTAAAAATTTAACATTTTTGATTTTTTTTGCGTATTTTTCAAAAATTTTTATAAAAAGATACCCAATAATTTTTCTTTTCTTTTCTGGGTCCGTTACATTTTTAAGTCTATTTAAAAATAATTTTTTAGCATCTACATAGATAAGATTTATCTTAAATTTTTTTTTATATGTTTTAACGACTTGAATTTCCTCGTCTTTTCTTAGTAAACCAGTATTCACAAAAATACATGTTAATTGTTTTCCTATGGCGCTATGAACTAGCTTTGCGACTACACTACTATCTACTCCTCCAGATAAAGCACAAATCACTTTTGATTTTCCTACACTCTTTTTTACTTCTTGTATTAATGCTTTTTTTTGATTTTTAGATAACCAATTTTTTTTTATTTTACAGATAGAAAAAATAAAGTTGAATATAATTTTTTTTCCATTCTCAGTATGTGACACTTCTGGATGGAATTGAATTCCATATAATTTCATAAGTGAGTTTTCAATAACAGAAAATTTGGATGTTTCTGTTTTTGCAATTACTTTGAAACCTCTGGCTAACCTTATCACTTCGTCTGCATGACTCATCCATACATTGCAAGCTCCCGGTTTTTTGAAAAAATTATTTGTTAATTTGCTTTTGTTTAATCTCTTCAATTTAGCAAGTCCAAACTCTCTATACTTAGCTTGCCTAACTTTGCCCCCGAGCTCTTTAGTAATTAATTGATGACCAAAGCAGATACCAAGAATTGGGATGTTCCAATTGAATATTTCTCTATTAAATTTAAATTTCTGAGATTGATAAACATTTAAAGGACCTCCAGATAAAATTATTCCTTTTATTTTGTCTCGTTTCATTCGAGAATTAATTTTTTTATGGCTAATAATTTCTGAATAAACCCCAAACTCTCTAATCCTTCTCGCAATAAGTTGTGTGAATTGTGATCCAAAATCTACAATTAAGATTTTGGACAAATCATCTTTAAGATTCATCTTTTGTTTCAAAATTTTTTAATTTCTCATTAATCAAAGAAATTTTTGGACATAGACTAGAGCATATCTTCTCAAAATTATTTTTAAGTTCTTTTACTTTATTAAAATTTGATCTTTCAATCTCAATTTCCATTAAAAGATAAATTGCCTCCTCATTTTTTGGATCTAATAATATTGCAGAATTAAGATTATTTTCTTGTTCTTTTAAGTTTGACTCTTTTTTAAAAATTTTTGCTAAATACAAATATGATTTTGCTTGCTTTGGATTAAAAACAATATCTCTTTGGAATAAAAATTTAGACTCTTCGTATTTTTCTTTTTCAAATAATTCTTTAGCTTGTTCATAAAAACTTTCTTTTGAATAAGAGGTATTAATAATCAATAAACTGAATACTAGTAATGCAAAATATTTTTTAATCATTTATCTAATAACTTTATCGATATTATGTACCATACTTTCATAAAAACCAGCTTTTGTTATTTTAACAAATTTAGGTTTATTCTTGAGATACTTAATTTGTTTACAACCAAGATACCCCATTGAAGATCTTAATCCTCCAACTAATCTATAAACTATTTTAGAAACAGGTCCTTTATATTTTATCAGTCCTTCAACTCCCTCGGGAACATATTTTGAGCTATCTTTTTGCTTTTTTTGAAAATATCTATCTGCAGAACCTTTATTCATCGCTCCAATGGATCCCATACCTCTAAAACTTTTAAATAATTTTCCATTTTTTTTCATAATTTTACCAGGTGACTCGTCTGTTCCTGCAAATAAAGATCCTATCATTACTGCATCTGCTCCTGCTGATAGAGCTTTTGCAATATCCCCCGAAAATTTAATTCCACCATCTGCAATAATCACTGCTTTACTTTTTCCTAAACCATTTCTTACATTTAAAATTGCACTAAGTTGCGGAACTCCTATTCCAGCAACTAATCTTGTTGTACAGATTGACCCTGGTCCAATTCCAACCTTAATTATATCAACTCCTAATTTAAGTAAAAATCTTGCTGCTTCTGCAGTTGCAATATTACCAGCACATAAAGCAGTTTTTTTAGGTTTAATTTTTTTTATTTTTTTTATTATATCTGCAACTTTTTTTGTATGACCATGAGCTGTATCAACAACTATTAAATCTATATTCTCTTTCAAGAGATTTTTTGCTCTCTCAAATTCATTTGTACCTGCTCCTACAGCCGCACCTACTAATAATTTTAGTTTTTTAACTTTTCTTATTTCACCAACTTGTGTTTTAATATCTAAATTTCTATGAATAACTCCGATTCCACCTGCTTTAGCTATTGCGATACACATCTTTGACTCTGTCACAGTATCCATTGCAGATGATAACAATGGGACTTTAAGTTTAATATTTTTAGTTAGTTTTATACTTGTATCGACATCGGATGGTAGAACCTCTGAATATTTGGGAGCAAGTGTTACGTCATCAAATGTAAGCGCTTCTTTGATAGGATCCATAATCTTTTATATACGATTCTTTTATAATTAAAAGTGGTCTATCTTAATTTTTTACAAATTATAAAACTTTCTTTTGACTCTTTTCTACTTGATGGTGGTTTATAAATATTTGTCTCCTTAAAGGTCAATTTTGCCTCACCCACAATTTCATTAAATGAAGATCCCATGAATAATTTTGATATAAAAGAACCACTTGGTTTAAGCTGTTTTTTTGCAAATATAAGGGCATCTAAACACAACTCTCCTGTTACAAGAGAGTCTAAATTTTTGTTTCCTGTAGTATTTACCGCCATATCAGACATAACAAGATCAACTTTTTCATTGAAATAATTAATTATTTTTTCTTTAGAACTTTCTTCATTAAAATCACCAATAACTTGATAAGAATTACCAACAGGCTCCATTTTTTTTAAATCTATAGATAAAAGTTTACAATTTTTATATTTCTGAATTACAAATTGTGACCATCCACCTGGAGCCGCTCCTAAATCAATTACTGAAAAGCCATTTTTCAGAATTTTATACTTGTCATTAATTTCTTGTAATTTATAAACTGCTCTTGACCTGAAGCCTTCTTGTTTCGATTTTTTTACGTAAATATCTCTGTGTTGCCGATTAATCCAATCTTTTGATATTTTGTTTTTTTTCAATTAGTGGAATACCTTAAACTTTTTAAGACTTTATTTTTATCTAATGTTTCAATATCTATTTTAACTGATTTATCTACTCGCATATCTTTCCCATCTTTCCAAATACCAGCAGCAAGATGCATAACTCCTATTGGAACATTTGGCAGAAAAGGTTCTACAAATTTATTTTTATTTTGATCAAATTTTGGAAGTAAATTACTAGCAATCCAATTGCAGTTTATTGGTAAAAACTCGGTCTCAACTTCATCAATATAAACACTCATATTTATTGCTAAACCTTCAGAGCCAAAAATTTGACCTGCACTTAAAGTTTTTTTTAAATTTTCTTGCCACACTTTCCAACATTTAGAATTTTTTTCTAATGAAAATACTCCTATATTTATATGCGGGGCAAAAGCTAATTTTCTAGCTTTTTCAATTCCAACTTTAGAACTTATTGCGTGTTTAAAATTTTGAGATTTTATTACTGCTAATCTGCCAAATAACCATTTTACTTTCGACATTATTCTGTAACCTGGAGCCATAGTTTGAGTAATTCCAAGTTTTCCATCGTCACAACCTTTGAAATAGAGTTCGACAGTGGACCACTCTTGAACCCAGGCATCACAATCGATCCATAAATACTTTTCATAATTAGGAAAATAATTGGGTAAAAATGCTCTCGAAACCTGGCTTTTTAGCCACTCTTTACCTCTCACTTTAAATCCTGGCACTTTAATGTCCCATTCTGCATTTTTTATTTCATCAACTTTTGTTGAAAGAATTTTTTTTTGATCTTCAGTTAGTCCCGCATCAAGTATGCATATTGCAAGAGATTCTGATTGTTCAAATTTTTTGATTGAGTCAACTAATTCGTTAAGTAAATCAAAATAATTTGAGTCTGCAAGTGAAACAATAGTTTTATCTTTCATCAAAGTATATCTTCGTGTTCGTCACTATCATCTTGTTGCGAAGTAAATTTTTTCTTTAAAGATAGATAATGTATTGTACTAATCGGAATTACTAAAAGATATATTAAACCAGATATTAAAATAGTATTAAAAGTAAAAATCAATAATAATCCAAAAAATAAAACAATACTAAATAATAGAAATATTGTTGTACTTCTTTTTACTACAATTTTTTTGAACGAATAAGTAGGAATTTTACTTATTAATAAAATAGAGATTAAAAGAAAAAATGATGGCACAACTATATTAAAGTTTAAATTTAAAAACTGAATTTCACTAAAACTATAAATTAATGGCATCAAAACAAGAACTCCCCCTGCAGGTGATGGAATGCCTTGAAAAAAATTATCTCTCCATGATGGTTCTGAATTTGATGTAATATTAAACCTTGCTAATCTTAAAACTACACACACAACATAAATTAAAGAGATTAGCCATCCTACTCTTCCTAAATCTTTCATTACGAAGAAATACATTATAAAAGCTGGTGCTACACCAAAGCTTATTACGTCTGTCAATGAGTCTAGCTCTTTACCAACCTTTGATGCGCCTCCAATCAATCTTGCTATCCTACCATCTAAACCATCAATGATACCTGCAACTATAATGGATATAATTGCTAATTCAAATCTACCATCAAATGCAAATTTAATTGAGGTCAATCCGATACATACGCCAATTAAAGTAAAAATATTTGGCAGTAATACTCTTGGATTTCCTGATTTAACAATTTTAAATTTGTTTTTTTGTTCCATTTATCTTTTTGCTAATAATGTTTCACCAGCTAATGATCTTTGCTCTAATTTGACTAAAGGTTTATAATTTTCGAAATATATATCAGCTCTGCTTCCAAATCTGATCATCCCTATCCTTGTTCCTTGAACTAATCTTTCATTTTTTGAGCATTCTGTTACAATCCTTCTAGCAATAAGACCTGCTATTTGTACTACAACAACATCCTCTCCAAATGAATTTCTAATACGATAGTAACATCTTTCATTATCTTCACTTGCTTTATCCATTGATGCATTGATAAATTTTCCTGCTATATATTTAATTTCAGTAATTATGCCTGCGCATGGTGATCTATTGACATGACAGTCAAACACATTCATGAAGACACTAATTTTTGTCATCTTTTTATTTTCAAGACCAAGTTCCTTTGGCCCATTTACCTCTTCTACTTTTATCACTTCTCCATCTGCTGGACTCACTAAATACTCTTCACTATTTATTGATTGTCTTTCCGGATCTCTAAAAAAATAGTAACACCAAATAGTCAGCACTAAACCAATTAGGCCTAGAAATGAACTTATAAAATATAATACTAAAGTAACGACTACGAATATAACTAAAAACTTATATCCTTCAGCGTGTATTTTTGGAAACACTTTACTTATCATAACCTTTGTTGCTAATTTTTTTTAAACATGTATATAAATCACTGTCTATTAATAATATATACCTAAAATATGAGCAAAATTAAGGTTAAAAACCC
>MDTE01101417.1_pt1 | contig 11444 bp, 7 predicted proteins | sample 811231 | NCBI WGS metagenome assembly MDTE01 (sample SAMN05326651, study PRJNA326480) | marine metagenome | isolation source: seawater | place: Indian Ocean: Red Sea | collected 2010
ACAGACCTGTCAAACAAACAAAAAGGTACGTTGGCAAACTCACTCGAAGCGTGAGCTGGTGTCATTGCTGGGTTTCTTCTTTTTCCATTTCCAGAAAACAAAACACTTCGGAGTTCAGGTATGCGGCGGATCAGATCAGGGTTGCGGATCATGGCCATTGTTGTTGTCGCAACGGTGACTGGGGTCGGGCATTCGGTTGATTCTTCCGGTGTCGCCGCAGCCCAGGTTCCACAGATCAGTGCAGTCCAGAAGATCTGGAGCCAGCCCACCCACCAGTCATTTTTTACAGACCTGATCCGCTTTCGTGGCACTTGGATCTGCTGCTTTCGCGAAGCTGCCACGCATGGTTCGGTGGACGGCTACATCCAGCTGATCCGCTCGTCTGATGGTCAGCGCTGGGTGGCTGCATCACGCATTGACTGCCCACCACCCAATCAGGATTTGCGTGATCCGAAGTTGTCGATCACACCTGACGGTCGACTGATGTTGACGGCCACCGCCTACCAGCCGCAACGCCAATGCCGCTCGTATGTCTGGTTTTCTGACGATGCCCAGCACTGGGATACGCCGACACAAATCGGTCCCGCCGGTGAGTGGTTATGGCGCACCGTGTGGCATGACGCCGCCTACAATTTTGGTCGGAGCGAAAAAGTGCGCGGATACCTGCAGCTCTATCGCAGTGAGGATGGCAAGCATTTTCGGCCGCATGGAGCGCGCCAGTTTGACGACGTGTATGTCAATGAAACGGCTCCGGTATTTCTGAACGACGGTACTTGCGTGACGTTGTTGCGCCGCGATAGCGGCTCCAATGCGGCTCTGATTGGGGTCGCGCAACCTCCGTATAAGGAATGGAGCTGGAAGGATCTGGGGGTGCGTATCGGCGGGCCGGAAATGATTGCGTTACCGGATGGTCGGCTGATCGCCGCCGTCCGTTTGTACGACGGCTCGGCGCGCACCTCACTTTGTTGGATCGACGTCCAGCAAGGGACACTACAAGAGTTCTTGAAGTTGCCTTCCGGGGGAGACACCAGTTACGCGGGTATGGTGTGGCACCAGGGCCAATTGTGGATCAGCTACTACTCCTCGCACGAACAAAAGTCGAGTATTTATCTGGCCAAGGTCACCATCCCGCTGACGGCGGGCACCCACGAGTCCTCCGATCCCATCGATGTGGGTGTGGCCCGGCAGTTGTTCATTGATGACCATGTTGTGGAGTCCATGGACGGCGTATTTCGCGTGCTTAATCGTCCCCAGAAATACGCACACAATCCCGTCCTCGAACTCAAGCCGGCTCAACAGGTTGGTGGTCAACAACTCATCGTGGCGCAAGGCAGTGTCATCTACGATGCGGAAGAGAAGCTCTTCAAAATGTGGTACGAGGGCGCCACATACCAGTGGCGAAATAATGTTGTCTGCTACGCCTGGTCACCAGATGGTGTGCGCTGGACGTTGCCCAATCTTGGTCTGGTGGAATATCAAGGTTCCAGGGAAAACAATGTCGTGTTGCATACCGGGGCTGGTGAAATGGCACCGGGTGCATTCAAAGACACGCATGAAAAGGACCCGGCGCGTCGCTACAAAATGCTCTACTTCAGTCGCGGCAACAGTTCCCCCGTAGGCGTTGGATTTTCGGCCGATGGCATCCACTGGAAAACAACGACCCAGGGAAAGCTGATTCCCATCGGAGACAGTCTTCACCCCGTGTTGTGGGACGGGAAGCTGGGGAAGTATGTGGCGCACTCGCGACACAACCACATCACTCCGGAAGGATTTGAGCAGCGACAGGTCCTGCAGAGCGAAAGTGAAGACTTTCTGAACTGGACACGATACGGCGTGATCATGAAACCCGACGAACACGATCCACCGGGACACCGCCAGTTTTACGACATGTCGTGGATGAACTATGAGGGGGTCTACGTGGGCTTTATGTCGGTCTATCACCTGACACCATCCGAACAATTCAAGACGCCGCAAACCGCGTGGGAAGATCGCGTCGACGTGCAACTGACATTCAGCCGTGACAATCGGCATTGGATCCACGCCGGAAATCGCCAGACGTTCATCCCCAATAGCAAGCGACCTGGCGACTACGACTACGGCGTCATCTACACAATGCACCGTCCCATGGTTGTGGGCGATGAGATCTGGATCTACTACGTTGGTTACAGCGGCTTGCACTGGGCCACGCGTCGCAATGAGATCCAGGGAGGCGTTGTCTGCCTGGCGAAGTTGCGGTTGGACGGATTCGTTTCGGTGGATACGGGTGCCCGCGGGACGCTCACCACCAGGCCGCTGGTGATGTCAGGAGATCGCCTGGTGGTGAATGCCGACGCCCGTTTCGGTGCCTTGCGTGTTGAATTGTTGGATCGCGCTGGGAACCCAATCCCCGGATTTTCCCAGGCCGACGCGCTGCCGATTACCAGCGACGCAGTGCGTCATACGGTACGCTGGCAGCGGGGGACGGATGTGGCCCAGTTGCGAGGCCAGCCCATTTCCATTCGCTTTCATCAGGAGCGCTGTAAATTGTTTGCGTTTCAATTTCGAGCGAAATAGGCCAGTCTGCGACCCAGAGAAGTGGCTGCCGTCCGGTTGCAGATGACGACAGCATTTGTACCGGCAACTCTGGATTGCCGGAGATGCCTTGTTGTGCTGGCCGCGAACCAGCCGGGCTCTGCCGCAGCACGCAGTCGCAGAGCGTGCTAGCCAAGTACCGCAACGAGTACGCCATACGTGACACAACCTGCAAATCCTCCGCTCCAGAGCCAGAAGTGGAATTTTATAGTGCACCACCAGTCGTGTCCTAAATCGCCTTGGATCCACGACCAGACATCTGGCTGCAAGACGTATCCCAGGCATTCTCCAAACCCGTGTTTATCACGAAACACAGGTTTGAACAGAATGAACCACACTGTGGCGGCGACAGCCAGGCCCAAAATCAACGCGAGAACCATCATCGTTGGTTACTCCCTGTAACATGCTCAACACAGTGAACCCGATCTGTCGGTGAACGGACCCCAAGTCAGCAGCAGTGCTGTCTCAACGTCGGATGGCGCACAGCTTGTTTCTCGAAGGCACTCGGTTGCTTACATCTCTAGACTGTGACCCACCGGAGTGGAGACTGTGAGGTACGCACTGTGAACCGTTGATTGCAGTACGAGGCACCGATTTTTTATGGGCTATCAGTTCCCGCGATGCAAATCAGCGACGTAAAAGTTCTCAGGAACATTCTGTTGCCGGCAACAGCAGGCGTGGCCTGCATACCGTCGGCCAGACGGTTGCGGGCGAGTACCTGGAACCGGTTGGATGCTTCCAGGACGACCACTTCTCCGTCGGTTGCGGCCATGTAGAGTTTGTCGTTGATGCAGATGGGTGACGAATAGAATTTATTCTGCAGGCGTTGTTTCCAGTGGACCTTGCCAGAATCCAGGTCGATGCTCATCGCGATCCCTTCATCGCTGACCGAAAATACCATGCCTTGATATACCAGCGGCGTGGGGACAAACGGTGCGGTTTGTTCGATCCGATAGAGTTCCAGTGGACGAGTGGGTTTCTGACGTTGTAACTGGATTGTGACCAGCTCTTCAGGTACGCCGACGCCACCACTGACCCCGACAATGTAGTTGCCTGCAACAACAGGAGACGCTACGGCAACATGCGACTTGAAAACGGCTAATTCCCAGGCAAGTTCTCCCGATGTCACATCGACTGCAGAAAGGCCCTTGTCCCGACTGCTGAAAATGACTTCGGTCGTCCGGTCGCCGTTGGTGAACAGGCAGGGCGTGGAATAGTTGGCGGTAGTCTGGCGTGCCACCGACCAGATTTTATCGCCCGTCGCCGCCTTCAAGGCGATGAGGCTGCTGGACTTGTCCTGATCGTTGGCCACCAACAGCTGTCCAGCATGTACGATTGGCGAGGATGCAATACCGTGGAGTGATTTGTAGGGGCCGAGTGATTCTGTCCAAATCAGTTTGCCGTCATGCGTCAGTGCCTGGGCGACCAGTTCGTCATCGGTTCCCCACAACACATAGACGCGTTGCGCGTCGAGGGCAGGCGTGGCGGACACACGACTGTTGAGTTGGTGGATTGTATAGGACGCATCAGCAAACCCATGTTTCCAACGCAGCTTTCCGTTGCTGGTATTGATACAGATCAAGGCCCGTGTGCCGCTGTCGTCATCCGCCAAGGTCAGAAAAAGTCGGTCTCCCCAGATGACCGGTGACGAGTAGCCCGAGCCGGCAAGTGGCACCTGCCACTCATAGTTTGCTTCGGTCCAGCGCGTGGGAATCGATTTCACCTGGCTGATTCCTGATCCGTTGGGACCACGGAAGCGAGTCCATTCTTGCGCGAGACTCGATTGTGAGGACGTGGCGAGCAGGCCAGCCGCCCACAGGCCCAGCAGCAGGAGACGCACCATGAAACTCAGCATGACCGATTCCTTTGCAAAACCTTGTATCACAACCTTGCGGACGAGTCGGATCTACTACCTGGGCATCGTCGACTTGTTGCGCATGAGGGGAGTTGCATCTTAATCGATTCGTACGCCGGGTGGTTGTGTGTGGGAGATTCTGCACCGTTGGTCCGTCCCACCGACCTTGGCGTTCGCGCGTTGGTGTTCTGCGGAGTCACGTGCCGGGGAACAATTCATTTCCGTTGTTTTTGCTGCGGTGCACCGGGCGGAGTCGGTGGCGTCCATGGTCGATTACCGTTTCCGGCAGCCCTGTGGAACGCGAGAACAGCCTGTTACTTGATCTGGTGCAGGCAGGCGCGTGCCAGGTCAGCAATCCGACGGTCGTAAAAGGCTTGTCGTTCCGGCTCCGCGTCCTGACGCGGATATCGACCAGGAGTCTTGTTGACGTCGATCAACTCCCAGCGGTTGGCGATGCGGAACAGGTCGAGTCTGCCGTATTCAATCTCGAGCTGAGATACCATTGTTCGCAGCGCATCATCGACTTCATGGACCTCGTAGGCCGTGTAGCGCCGGCGGTTGTTGGTGTCTGTTGAATCTGTGGAGAAGCGAACCAGCTCCATTTCTGTTCCTATGATGGTCAGGGTCCAGAGCGATGCTCCGCCTTCGTGATGCTCAAAATAGCGTTCTACTACCCAGTGTGGTGATCGCCAGACCCAGGCCGGCACATCTGCCAGGGAATCCTTGACCAGGTACTCTTTTTTCGCCGGGTATCCTGCGTCTCGCCAGATTTGTTTGTGCACAGAAAACCGTTGAGCTGCTTCGGGACGGCCACCAAAGTTGCGATCCGTCTTGACAATGACTCGTCCAGTCCAGTCATCGTCGGGCAGGAGTAAATTAGCAGAAACCCGGGACTTGCGGATGTCGTCGATCCGTGCGTTCCAGACAAGGCCACGCTGGGCGGCGGACAACGCCCAATCACGGTAGGTTGTGGGAACAACACTCAAATCGACGTGCAGCAGCGTCAGCTCAGCCAGGCGATGCCAAATGCGTGGGATTCCGAATTGATGACGCACTGTCCAGCCAGCGCGTCGCCAGTGCTCAGCGTACTGTTCCACGGCCCAATGACGTGGTGGGATCCTGCGTGTGCGCCGGTGCCAGACCACATCAATCGTCTTTTGTTTCATCAGGCAACCGGAAGGGTGTCGGAAAACGTCACAGATGCTTCTGGAGTACCTGCTGCGGGGTGCGTATCGCGCAGCTGCGATGGCACGCGGAGAGTTGCTTGTAGCTCACGCTGCCAGGTTGACCAAGAGCAATCTGGGCCGGTTCGTAAATCGCTGCCTGCCCTCGCTGGCGAGGATCGGAGAAGGGGGGCAAGGTAACTCAGGTAGGCGGCAGTACACCGCCCCGAAGCGTTGGCGAACGGTCAGGGGTTGAGATGCTGCCATGTCAAGTTTTCCTGAAACGAGACATAGGAGAGGTTCACGACGTACTCGCGCTCAATGCGATGTCGGAACTCTTGCAGTCGGCGCAGCGCTGCGGTGAATGCGGTTCGGTTGCCGCTGCTGCGAAATGCCACAAAGGCTTTTTGCGCATCGAGCGTCAGCTGGGCGTCACGTAATCCCTTTTCCAGAAACGCAACTCGCTTGGCGGCGAGCGAGTCCTGCACGACCGCCTGGGCGGCAATCCGCAACAGGTCGCGCCCGCGCTGCATCACTTCGTCGGTGTAGATTTCGTGTGCGACTTTGTAGAACGTACGAAAATTTACATCCGGGTCTGTGCGCCGGTACTTCTGCAGGATGGTCTGCCAACGGTCGTTTGTGAGGCGTTCGGTCGTCTGCTCCCAATGATCGAAATAGGCCTCGACAGCTGACTTGGCGTGTCCAAACGCGGAGTAGTATTCATCCAGAATGGTGGCGACCGGTTGGTCATGGCGCAGTTGGGCACGTGCAATGACGTACAGACTTGGGCCCTGATTGGCCCAGATCCCGGTCAGGCTGTCGAGATCTGTCGCCAGTACGCCCTGGGCAAAGGCATACTGAATATCCTCACCGGCACGCCGGGCGTAATGGACCGGCAGGTTGTGGCTTCCCAGGGTGATGTTCGGGCGGAACACCATTTGCGCACCCGTCTCTGACCAGCCCAGCCAATCTCGGCGAAACGTGGCACTCGTTTCCTGGGTGTAGGGAAAGAACAACGAGCTGGCCAAGGCGATAACGACTCGGCGATTCAGTGGCGTCGCCACAGGTGGCCGGATGTAGTTCGCGTAGGCATAGCTGATGACCGTCGCGTTCGGGTCAATCTGCTGGGCTGTTTGCTGCACTGCCAGCAAGTATCTGGCGTAGCGATCGGACAGGGACCCCAGCTGCTCAGGCCATGTCCAGCCATCCCGGTCACCCTGCTGGTACGCCTGACGTGCCGCTGCGACGGAACCGGCTGCACCAGGTCGCGTTACGTCCCAGGATCGACAGCGCGGGCAGGTGCACTTGCCGGGCGTGTCATTGGGTTTCGCGTTGACCCAGGGGAGATCCGGGGTGCGTGTCCGCTGCCAATCGGCGACCAGCTGTTTCCAGAGGTTCGGCTCGGAGACACACATCGAGACATGGCCCGGACGCATGCCATCGGGCAACCGTTTGCCATCGGGCAACAGGTTGAAGAACTCGGGATGCGTTTCCCCGAATCGCTGCCAGTAATCGCGAAAGGCCTCAGCGTAGTCCAGCGTGTAGCTGCGCATGAAACGATGCCGACGCGACCACTTGTAGACATCGACTTTATAATCATAGACACGATTGGGTGAGCTCCACCCCTGCCGGCCGTAATGAATGCTGGCTTCAAATCGCCATTGGCGCTGCTTTAAATGCGGCACGTGTTTGAGCTCCCAGTTACCAGAAACAATCCGGTTGTGTGCAGGTACGTACTCGCCCAGATCGCCAGGCCATAGCCACCGTACACCGACTTGTCGCTCGAGAAACTCGTAGACGGCAAACAGGGTGCCCATATCGACATGGTCGTTGCGAGGGACATCGGTGCCACCATCTTTGCCGTTGAGAAACAAGCGTTTGCCGTCGGTTTTGATGCGAAAGGCATTCGCCGGTAGCTGGGCCACACCGACTCCCGCTCGTTCGGTTTCCCGACAGGGTCCGATCAGGATCTCCGCGGTTTCTTCGTCCGGGGAACGCGCAGTGTCTGGTTCCTCGACGATCGGCAGTCGGGCCCCGGTGGCTTTGTAAATGATGCGTTGCAGTTCTTCCGCGGCGTACTTGATGACCAGGGGGTTTGCTGCTTTCCGGGCCACGATGATGACCGCCCTGGGCTGACCGTCACTGGCGATCGTAAAACTCGTGGCAACCTGTGCGCCACAGGTGCGGTGGATCGCCAGGGGCACGAGCAGCAGGACCAGTATCAACCATCGACAGCTTGGAGAAGATCGCATCATGTCATTGTGCCAGGGATACAGGGAGTGCCAGGGATACAGGGAAAAAGGATGAGCAGCAGCTCTCCAGGCGCTGGTGTTGCCTGTGGGTTTTCACGGATACCCGCTGGTCTTGTTTGCCGGCGCGAAGAAAATTGCCACAAGCGACAGGGGATCCACGTTCAGGTGATGAAGTGTAATGTCAGAACCGGGCGGTAGGTTGGACAGGATGGGTTCCTGGTGAATCAGGAAATGTTATGCTTCGATCCGATCGAGATGTGAAATCCTGACCTGGTATGACTGGCTGCAACAGCGGTCAGTGTTGATTGCGATCAGTACTCTTTCAAGTGTACGGGTGAAATCTATGAGTCGTTACTTTGCTCTCGCCGTTGTGATGCTCGCGTTTACACTTCCGCTTGTCGCTGCAGATGATATCGTCGTGGCCGACTTTGAAGGGGAGTCTTATGGGAAATGGCGATCTTCCGGTGAAGCTTTTGGTGCGAAACCTGCTGCTGGAACGTTGCAGATGCAATTGCCTGTATCTGGTTTTCGTGGCGCGGGCCTGGTGAATAGCTATCGCGGTGGTGACAAAACAAAAGGCACATTGACCTCACCCCCCTTTCTTGTCCAACGCCGCTATCTCAGTTTTCTTGTAGGTGGTGGTGGCCATCAGAATCGCACCTGTGTCAACTTGCTTCATGATGGCAAAGTAGTACGTACCAGAACCGGCGCGCATCATCCCACTGAGCGAAGAGAAAAACTGGAGCCAGCGATGTGGGATCTCAAGGATCTGCTGGGACAGTCCGTGTCGATTCAGATTGTCGATAAGGCGAGTGGATCCTGGGGCCACATTAATGTCGATCACATCGTGCTCACCGACAAGAAACCACAGTTGCCGGTAGCGCAAACCAAGAGACTCGTGCTGTCAAAAAATTATCTTCTTTTTCCGATTCATGAAGAGGCTACGAGTTGCGCGGTGGATTTGACGATCAATGGAATGAAAGTACGTGAGTTTGATGCGCAGTTGGCGCCAACTATCGACAAGATAGACTTCTGGGCATTTCTTGACTTGAGTCCGTTTCAAGGGCGCCAGGCTCGACTTGAGCTTTCCAGCGCCACAGAAAAAACTCTCGCGTTGATTCGTACAGCGGATGAAATTCCTGCAACATCACATCTCTACGATGAACCGTTGCGACCGCAATTTCATTTTTCTCAGCGGGTGGGATGGAACAATTGCCCTAATGGAATGGTGCATTATGACGGGGAATGGCACCTCTTCTTTCAGCATAATCCGTATGGCCGAGGGTGGGGTAACATGCAGTGGGGGCATGCCGTATCCACGGATTTGGTCCACTGGGAACAACTTCCTGTTGCGATCTACAACAAGTCTCGTGGGGACTGGGCGTTTTCAGGGAGTGCGATCGTTGACGTTGACAATACGGCTGGTTGGCAAACGGGCGACGAAAAGGTGATCGTTGCTTGCTGGACGAGCACCGGGCGTGGGGAGTGTATCGCTTACAGCAACGATCGTGGCAGAACATTTACCGAGTATGAAGGAAATCCAGTCGTCAAGCATGCGGGTCGCGATCCAAAGGTTTTCTGGTACGCGGCCGGTCGTCATTGGGTGATGGCAGTCTTCCAAGAGCAGAAAGGCCGTGGTGGCACTGCTTTTTACGTTTCCAAGAATCTAAAGCATTGGGAATTTTCCAGTCACATTGGCGGGAATGGTGCCTGTCCTGAAATTTATCCGTTGCCTGTAGACGGGCAACAGAGCAACTTGCGGTGGGTATTGTCTTCTGGCCCACGATACATGGTCGGTGACTTCGATGGCAGGTCGTTCAAGCCTGCACATCAGGGAACACACCGGGTTCACTATGGAAGATGTGCAACACCGCAGACGTTTAACCACGCGCCAGATGGTCGGCGGATCCAGATCGGCTGGGCGTCGATTCCGATGGAACGCATGCCATTCAATCAGACGTTCACTTTTCCGCACAACCTGACCTTGAGAACGACGGATGATGGGGTCAGGCTTTTTGCGCAACCCGTGCGTGAGATTGAGCAGCTCTACGGGCGCCAGTATCAGATTGATGTGGGTCGCCATGCGCTTGCAGAAAATGCGAGCGAGGAACTTGTGCTGGGGGCAGAGACGATCGATCTGCACGCGGTGTTTGAAATTGGCCAGGCTAAGAAAATCGGGCTGAATATTGGTGGCAATCTGGTTGTGTATGACGTTATGAAGCAACAGCTTCAGGGGGCTAGAGTCCGTTCCCAGGAGGGGCGGATAGCAATTCGAGTATTGGTAGATCGTCCGATGTTGGAAATCATTGCCAACCGAGGAAGCGTGAGTATTACGGAGCCTCGAGCGAAAAGAGGAAACCTTGGCAAGGTCATCGCGTTCGCCGAGGGAGGGCAGGCCTGGTTGCGTGAATTGCGCGCCTATGAGCTGAAGTCGATATGGAAACGATAGCGTGACGATGGGCTTGTAGAGAGATGTTGCAAAGAGCACGCTGGCGCGTATGGATTCCACTGTGGGTAGTGTGAGCACTGCTAGTGCGCCAGTGGAAGTTTGTCTATCGAGGGAAAATACGCGCGGCAGACCGCGCTGCCAGGCCAGTGTGGCGGGATTCGGCGCCGCGGCAGGCGACCTCTTGAAAACCGATCGCGGACAATTGGTGAGCTTGCCAGGTGGAGTTTCGATTTCGGCAGAAATTTCGCCGCGGAAGAATTACTGTTGCCGGATGAACTTTCGCACGCAATTCGCCCAGGCGTCGGCAACGTAAATCGCCCCCTCCCGGTCGACTGCGATGTCGTGGCCCAGGTTTTTCCGATCCTCCGACCTGGCGGCGTCAAACGTCAACTTGAAACGCCCTCTTTGGTCCAGGACCACAACTCGTGACCGGGTATGATCGGGCTGGTCTCCTCCGTCAATCAGATAGACCCACCCTTGATGATCTGTCGCGATACCAAAGGGACGACCAATCAGGGCTCCCTGCCATTGATCGAGATATTTGCCGCGCAGATCAAACACCTGCACGCGCAGGTTGCTCCGGTCACAGACATAGACCCTTTCATGAAAGACGGCAATGCCGTGGGGAAGGTTGAATTCACCGTTTTGGCTGCCGGCGCTTCCCCATTCGCCAAGGTACTTCCCGGAACTTGAGAATTTGACGACCCGTGTGTTGAGATAGCCATCGGTAACGAAGACGGTTCCGTCCTTGGAGAAGCTAACATCTGTAGGCCGCGCAAAATGCTGCTGGTCGTGGCCTGGTGTCCCTGCCGTTCCGAGCGTGAGCAAAATTTGTCCTGTCCGGGGTGCAAGCTTATGGACCTGGTGGGACCCGACGTCCGTGATCCAGAGGTTGCCGTCAGCGTCGACCGACAACCCGTGCGGCATGATGAACTTCTGCTCCCCCAAAGTTGAAATCAATTCTCCTGTCTGGCGGTTGAAGACAGCGATGGTCTGGCCACGGATCGTTTCGGCAGGAAATGGTGTGGTCCACTTCCGGTTTGCGCGATGAAAGATGTAGATCCGTTGTGCCTCGTCGACAGCTACTCCGGTGACCTGGCCCAGTTTGCGATTGGCAGGCAACTTCGGCCAGTTCTCGACTTGGACATACCCAG
>MDTE01117023.1_pt1 | contig 11444 bp, 11 predicted proteins | sample 811231 | NCBI WGS metagenome assembly MDTE01 (sample SAMN05326651, study PRJNA326480) | marine metagenome | isolation source: seawater | place: Indian Ocean: Red Sea | collected 2010
AAATTTGATAATACAAGGTATAAAGATATTTATAATCATTGTTAATTTTTTCTTCATCATCCCAATGATAATCAGCAGTTTTGTAATCTCCAAATTTTTTATAATCAATTTCTGTAGCTAAGCACCACTTTCCAAGAAATAGTTTTTGATTTTCGTGGTAAAGAGATTTATTTATCTTAGTTGTAAATAAACTAAATTTCATAACGAAAATTTTGATTTTTTTAAAAAACTAATGTTTTAACTTATATTGTTTTCTTGAATAAATTGTTCAAATATGGATTAATCTTATATCTGAAAAGACCTGTTATAAAACTTTTATTTTCTACTTCAAAAACCTTCTTTATTTGACTTGTGGCAAGATTATAAACTAAAACAACTCTATCAGATTGTCCGTCACCCTCAAAAGAATGCCATGTCTCTTGTTCTGCTCTTACAAAAAAAACTCCACGATTTTGTTTCCATCCTACTATTTGCTTATCATCACCTTTTTTATTTGAATAAAATATAGTTCCAGTATTTTTTTCAGGATATAAATAAATAACTCCACTTAAAAGTTTATTTGGCGTATCGTCATGAATGGGAAATTTAAAATTTTTTCCAGTCCTAACAATAGAAAAATCAGAATATTCATATAATTCTGCTTTTTTTGGTGAAATGCTTTTTAAGAGCTGAAAAACTTTCTTATGATATTTTTCATGTAGTGACTTTATTATTTTAGTATCAATACAGCTTTTTCTGACATTATTTTCTTTGTCTATCTCATTATGATAAACTTTTAAAGAATCTTCAGGGACAGAGTCTAATTTTAAATTAGATAAAGTAATAAAATCGTCTTTATCTAAAAAATTTTCAATTATTTCTATTTTTTTCATATTTAAAATATTATTTCTTTAATTGTTGTTTTTATTTTTTTAAAATTTTTCATTTCAGATACTTTTGTTTTACCTAAAGCTTTTAAATTTATATATCTAGGATTTTTATTTATTCTTTTTTTATCTAAAAATATATTATTATAAATTTTGTCATTTAAATTTTTAATTTCATTTTTATTTATAAATTTTCTTATGTTGATAGGGAGATTAAAATTTTCTAAAATTTTCTTCGTTAAATAGAATTCTCTATTTTTTCCATTTGCATAAAAAATTTCACAAAGCATTCCTATTCCAACCGCTTCACCATGTCTTATTTTATCAGGTTTATTTTTTTTATCCAGGGCCATTTCGATTGCATGTGCGAATGTATGTCCAAAATTCAATTTTAATCTTTCATTATTTTCATAAACATCATTTTTAAAAAATTTAATTTTTGTTCTTAAAGTGCTTTTGATAATTTTAAATATAAATTTCATGTCCTTATTTCTAATTTTTTTCACATTTTCTAACATTTTAAGGGTTGAATTATTATCTATTAAAGCGCATTTTAATATTTCAGGTATTCCTGAAATATATTCCCTATCTGGAAGAAGTCCTATAATATTTTTTGAAATATATACATTCTCAGAATGATAATAAGTTCCTAAAGAATTTATTACTCCTCTATAATTAATTGCAGTTTTACCGCCCACACAACTATCAATAATTGCAGTCATTGTCGTCGGTATATGAAAATGTACTAACCCTCTTAAGTATAACGCACTTGCTAGGCCGCAGACATCTCCAATTACACCTCCTCCACAAGAAATTAAAACTGATTTTTTTGTAAAATTATTTTTTAGTAAAATATCAACCAATTTAAAAAAGAACTTAGAATTTTTGTTAGCTTTAGAACCATTTGTCATTAGAACATTTATTTTGGGAAATGAAATTTTTAAATCATGCACCATATATCTTACGATTTTTTTATTTATCTTTTTGTCAAAAACTATTATCATTTTTTGACCTGAATATTTTTTTTTCAGGTCTTTAGAAAGCATCATATAAGAAGTCTTCTGTTTTTTAATTCTAAGCCCTTGATTATCTGGACAAAAAATAATTTTATGATTAGAATTATTTATTTTGTAGTCAATTTTCATTTTTATTTTTTTGAATAAATATTATAATATTTGTCAAATTTAATTTTTTTTCTAAAATCTTTTAAGTTTTTATACACATCTATTGAAAAGCTCTCTCCTTTTAATGAAAAAGTTTTTATTTTTAATCCTAGGTCTATTGCTCTTAACAACTCAATATCTTCAATAATTTCCAACTTACTTCTTCCATTTTTTGAAAATTTTTTTAAAGCTGTAGGCTTAAAAGAAATTACTGATAAGTGCTTAAAAATCTTATCTATTTTTTTTCTAAATGGATGAGGAGAGTTTGAGCGTGTTAAATAAATCACCTCTTTTTTTTTATTAAAGATTATTTTAACTGAGTTAAAATCTTTTACTTTTTTTGTAATTAAGTTGGGCAGAATAATATCTGCATAGGTATTTTTTCTATGATACTCAACAACTTTGTCTATATTTTTAGGATCAATTAAAGTCTCATCTCCTTGAATATCAATAATTTGATCATAATTCATTTTGGTCTTAAGAAATGCCTCATAAATTCTATCAGTTCCACATTTATGATTTTTTGATGTTAAAATTGCTTTAGCATTATATTTTTTTGCTAAATCCATAACCTCTTTAGAGTCACAACAAATAAAAACTTCTTTTAATTTCTTTGCTAACTTTGCTCTTCGATATGTATGTATAATTAGTGGAATACTCTCCACTTTTATAATGGATTTTTTTGGCAATCTCCTAGAATTTAACCTGCTAGGAATTAAACCTACGGCTTTATGCATTAGTCCATCCACCGTCTATATTGATTTCTTCTCCGGTTATATATGAGGATTTACTTGAAAGTAGAAAACAAATTAAACTTGCTATTTCTTCAGGTTCACCCCAACGTTTCATAGGTATCCTCGACAAGGTCCAATTGTATAATTTTTTTTTATTCTTAAACTTTTTAAAATAGGATGTTTTAGTAAAACCAGGATTTATTATGTTAGCTCTTATGTTGTATTTTGACATTTCGTTAGCAAAACTTTTAGTTAACCCTGTTAAAGCTGATTTAGTTGAAGCATAACCACTTAATTGTTTAAAACCCAACTTTCCTACAATGGATCCAAGATTAACTATGGAGCCTGGGACTTTATATTTGATGAAATATTTTGAAAAAAATTGCATAACAAAAAAAACTGAAAAAAAATTATTTTCAAATATTTTTTTTAAATCAGCATATTTAATCTTATTAAAATCTAATCTTTGTCTTATCCCTGCATTATTTACAACACCAGAAATTTTTTTTTTGTCTTTTATAGACTGTGAAATTATTTTTTTAATTATTATATTATTTTTAACATCACCATAAAATACTCTAATATTTTTAAAATTTTTAAATTTTTTACCGTCTTTTCTAGATCGAATAAGAGCATATACAAAAGCCCCTTCTTTTAAAGCCTCTATGGTCAAGGCCAAACCTATTCCTTTTCCAGCACCAGATATAAATATATTTTTATTTCTTAATAACATTAATACAAATTAGTTTAATAACAAATTAAAGGAATTTCTTTTTTTGTTTAAATTAACAAATTTTATTTTTTTGCTCATTTGATATAAAAAAATATTTTTTGATATTTTTTTTAATATCAGATTTTTTGAAAAAATTCTTGTACAATTATCAAAAACAGATACAGGCACATGAATAACTTTGCCGTTTGATTGTAGGCATTCTGAGATAACACTTCCTGTAGAACCAAGAACAATAGGGGAGTTTTTCATACTTTTATCTTTGGAACTTTTTTTTATTATTAAATTAATCTTTTCTTTTAAATTTAAGTGTTCTCGTTCATTTTTTTTATTTGGATGAATGCTAACTCTAAACTTATTAGTTATCAAACTAGTATTTAAACGGAGATAATTCAATTGTTCTACAAAAAATCTCGATTGGGATTTATTAAATTGAAAAGGTAGAAAAATTGTATTGTAAGATTTTCTTAGTTTAACATATCTAAATGAGTTTGTTATAGAAATTTTTTTTTTTGGCCAATTATATTTATTAATAAGAGTTTCTTTTTGAAACTTGCTACTAACCAATAATTTATCTATTTTATTTTTCTTATAGATCATGTCTATTTGCAGTGACCATGGCAGGGGTGCTAAATAACCAGAAATATAATTATTAAAGTTAATTTTTTTTGTAGCATCTATGATTGCATTCTGATGGGGTTTATTTTCAAACGCAATAAAAAGTTTAAATTTTTTATTTTCAAAAATTTCATTAAAAATGTTACAAATCAATTTTGATTGGTAAAATACACTGTTATAAGTATGAAAGAAATTTTTTTTAAATAAATTTTTAAGTAAAAACTTAATATTAGAAATAAAGTTAAAATAATTTTTTTTTTTATAAATTAAAATTATATTATTGCTTATATTATTAGGTAAATATCCATCCAAAGAAATTAAAAACCAAAAGGTATCTTTTTTATAAGTGGAACAATTAAATATACTATCATGGAATTTACCGTTTTTATTGAAATTTTTTTTTTCGCAATAAGAAAAAACAACATTTTTAAATTTTTGGTTAATAAAATTAAATTTTTTATAAACATTAAATGAGTCTTTTATAAAAAAAATTTCTTTTAAAAATAAGTAAATTATTTTTAAGCTTACATTTTTTTTTTCTACTAACAGTTTAATCTTTTCATTTCCTAAGCAATCAGCCCAAGTAATAAAATCACATAGTGGACTTAGTCTTATATTTACTCCATCTTTTTCTTTTTTTTTTAAATATTTTTTTGCGAGTCTTATCGACTGTTCTTGATAAATTTCTGGATTTAACATTAAAAAGTGGATTTTTTATCTTAAAGATTTATGCCAAGATTTAAAATACTTCAAAAAAATTGAGAGTTTTTTCGGAGTGCATAAACTAATTCTTACAAAATTTGAAATTGGTTTAGAAAAACCTACTCTTATATAAATTTTCTTTTTTTTGAGATAATTTTTTAGATCAATTGTAGATTTTTCATTTTTTAATTTGATCAAAATGGCATTAGTAGTTTTTCCACCATGAGTAAAATAACCTAATTTTTTAAGATTTAATCTTAAAAATTTTTCACCTTGTTTAACCTCTTTGATATGGTTATTTAAAATATGTTTATTTTTTAACGCCCATAAACCAATTTGTTGTGACATGGCATTTGTTTCCACTAAGGATCTACATTTGGATAGGTAATTTGTAATTTTTTTATTTGAAACCATGTATCCTAGCCTAATCCCAGATAGTCCCCAAGCTTTTGAAAAAGTTCTCATTACAATTAAATTTTTACCACTTGGTGCATTTTTCAGCTCTGATTTGGCTCCAAAATAATGGTAGGCCTCATCATAAACTAATAGTATATTTTTTTTCTTACAGATTTTATAAATTTCTTCTTTGGTTTTTTTATTAAACTCGAACTCTACTGGTAAATTAGGGTTAACCAAAAAAAGAATTTTGGTTCTTCTGTTTATTAACTTTTTTAAATCATTTAAATATAATTTGAAATCATCTTTAAATTTCCATTTTTTGTATTTAATATTATTTAACTTACATAAAACTTCATACATTGGATAAGAGGGTTCCATTATTATAACTTCTTCGTTTTTATTTACACACGAAAACATAATTTGATTCATGCATTCTGTAATTCCTTGCGTTATATAAATATTATTCTGTTTAACTTTATGGTATTTACAAAGAGCTTTATAAAGATAACTTGTTTCAGGAATTGTATTTAGATCATATTTTGATAATTTTTTTTTAATACTTGAGAAAATGTTATCAGTAAAGTAAGAAACTTTCTCGTTTCTATCCAAAACTATACCGTTAATTAGATCTCTGTTTTGAGAAGTTTGTTTTCTTACTAATTGATCAATATTTTTTTTATAAAACATGAAGTTATTTTAGAGGCATTTCTAGAGTGCCTGGTATTAAACTATCATAGGGTTCGTTAGTATTATTAATACAATTGTAACAAATACTTCCTTTAGTTTTTCCATCTATGTGTCTTTGTCTCCACTCTTGGTAAGTTTTTGAATGCCAAATTTCTTTTAAAGATTTTTTATTGTAATCACCTACAATCAAAGCTTTATGATAATCTAAAACACAACCAGAAACAAAACCTTCTGGTGTAATTGTAAAACTTCCAAAAGGCTGGAAGCAGACACCAAAATGACCTCTGCCTCTAATGTTGTTTTCCTGAATCTCTCCAATTTTATTGTTTTCTGGCATGGTGCCACATGAATTAAACATTTTTTTTAGATCCCATTCATCGATATATTTTTCTACTATTTTTTTTAAGACTTCAGTTTCATTGGAATTTGCAAAAGTTTCAACCATCGAAACGTAAATCTTAAGTTTTTTACCTTTCTTTTTTCTGTATTCATCAACAAATTTGAGATTATTGATCACTCTATCAAAATCATCTTTACCATGTATTTTTGTATATGTTTCTCGTGTACCGCCATGTATTGAGAACTTGATACTATCAAGTCCATTTTCTATTGCTTTTTCAATTCTTTTTGGAGTTGCGGCAGCACCGTTTGTAGTGACGAACACATATTTAAATCCGATTTCTTTTGCGTATTTAATAAAGTCTTCTAATTTTTTGTTTAAGAAAGGTTCACCAGTTGCATAAAGGCCTACTGCTTCAGAGCCCTCTTCCTGGGCTTCTTTTAATGCTCTATAAACTAGCTCATTGCTAGCATGTGATTTATTTGACATTTTTATATTTGAGCAAAAGTTACAAGCGTGATTACAAAGAGAAGAGATATCAATCAAAATTTCTTTTGGGAAAGGAGGTGTAAGAGAGTAGTCAACCTCTCTAGTTGATTTCTTTCTCTCTTTTAAATTATTTTTAGTCATATTTTTTTACGAAATAACATTGTATCAAATAATACATAATAAAAATACAAAATTCTTTTCAAATAAAAATATAAATTTAAGATTTTGTATCTCTTGTATTTTTGAGGATTGAATAAGTAATTAATAGAAAATAGTTTTTTTTCAAAAGACAGCGGCACTAAACTTAAAATCATAAAATGTAAAAAGGAATTAAGATCTATTTTGCTAAAATTATATCCAAAAATTCTATAATCATAATAAATAAAATTTAAAACTTTTTTATCGTTTTTTGAAAAGAATAAATTCCAATTCGTATTTTTTACCTCTTTATTAAATTTTCCCTTATTATCCTTTTTAAAATTAGATAACTTATCTCCACTCCATGGTTTGCCTAGAAAAGTAGCTAATTCAAAATTTCTATGATACTTAACTTTTAAAAATTTTAAAATTCTTCGTTTAGTTTTCTTGGAATTAGCTTCCTCTAATTTTACAAATAGTTTTTTTTTAATTTTAGAAGCAAAAACTAGGTCTTCTCTTATTCTTTTTAAATAAAATAAAAAATGTTCTTCATTTTCTTTTGAAGGATCAAATTTGATCCAATTAAATATTCCTGACTTAAGATTCGCTCTTGGGTCTCTTACAGTTATAAGTAAACTTGCATTTTTAAAATCTTTTAAAAAATTTTTTGTTTCTTCCGCGTGATGGCTGTGGTGAATAATAGTTTTAATATTTTTATAATTTTTATTGAACATTAAATAGTATGATAAGTAGAGTGATAAAAAAAAATTTATTTTATTATGATTGTTATAATTTGCAATCTTCACAAAAATTTTTTTAAATTTTTTTAAATTCAAATTAATTGTTTTTTTTTCTATTTTGTCAGTATAAAACAAATGTTCATTTTTTTTAATAAATATATTTAAAAGACTTTCAGGATTATAATTTTCAATTTTTTTTTCAAGACTTCCTAAAAATTCATAATAAAAAAAGCTCCCACTGAAAGTAACAACTCCTGGAACATTATCTAAACAAGCATGTAAATAATCACTACCTGTTCTGCCAGTAGTGAGTATCGCAGAAAAGTTTATTTTTTTTTTTAATTTATCTAAATTAATCATTTTTAATTAAAAAAGCACTACCGTAAGATAAAGGTAAAAAAGAAAAGCTATTATTTTTTTTTAAAAAGTTATCAGTAGCTAATTTTGCACCAGGAAAATCTAAACTACCATAATCATCCAGAAGAATAATTCCTCCTTTGATGATTTTTTCTCCAAAAAAATCTAAAGAATCTTTTGTTGGCTCATATAAATCTAAATCAATATGAACAAAAGAAAATTTATTATCTTTTACTTCATGAAATCTTTTTGGTATCCAACCTTTAAAAAAATAAATAAATTTATCAAATTCAGATAAATTTGCTTTTACTGTTTCAAAACTGCTGGCAAAATGTTTTCTTATTTTATCCTCCTCTATATTTTTATTATTTTCTCTGAAATCAAAATCATTAAATTTCGATAAACCTTCAAATGAGTCAAAAATATAGAAGTTATTTTTAAAATTTTTATTTTTTAATTCTGATGCAATGATAGAAGAGCTTAGTCCTTTCCAACATCCACACTCGGCTATATCACCTTTTTCTATTGGAGCTATTTTAATTAAATTCGATAATAAGTAATGTCTATTTCTTCTTAATGGGTTGTCAGTATCCTTCATATTTAATTTTACAAGAAGGTTATTATATCTTTTATGAAAACCAACATCATTTTCATATACAGTAGCTGAGTTTAAGTTAGATTGAGGCCAAACATCGTAATTATCTTTACTACTTTTTGATACATTTAAACCAAAGAGTTTAAATATTTTTTTTATAATTTTTATAAATATCATTTACTTTCAAGATAAATTTTTATCATCCTCTTTAAAAAAATAATTGATTCATAGGGATATTTACCTATTGCTGTTTCAGCTGCTAAAACTAGACCTTTAGCATCTAACTCTAAAATATTATAAATATCGTTTGCCTCTGCTCTAGTGGGGTAGGGATTATTTATCATACTTTCTAAACAGTTGGTGGCAACAAAAATATTTTTATTATATTTTTTTGCTTTTGACAGAATTCTTCTTTGATAATAGGGAATTTTTTCAATTGAAACTTCTTTTGATAAATCGCCTCTATCTATTAAAAAATCTTTTCCGTATTTAAAGAGTTTATTTAAGTTTCTAATTGCATTTTTTGTTTCTAATTTAAAAATTTTTCTAGAATTTAATATTAGTTTGTTAAATTTAATCATATCTATCTCGTTTCTAGTGAAAGATAGAGCGTAATTTTTAATTTTTTTTATTTTTCCAATTTTTATGGCTTCAATATCCTTATTGGTTAAGTAACTAAGTTTAATTGACCTATTAATGCAATGAACTCCTTTGTTGTTTTCTAATTTTCCAGATGAAATTGTTTTAAATAAAGAAAAATCTGATTTTTTTTTAATAATTTGAATCTTTAAATTATCAAATCCAACATCATAAATATCTCCCTGTTTTATATCTAAATAAACCTCAGGAGGATAAAAGTTAAAAATTTTATTTTTTTTATACAATTTTCCTTGTTGTCCCTTTTTAAATGATATCGCTTTTTTTACTTTTGTTCTTATCTGGGAACCTTCGGTATCAATACATATGGGAATATTTGAATATTTTCTTATAAAGTCAATTTGTTTGCTTAAATTTGAAATTTTAATATGTGACATATTAAGTCTGAGCAAATTTACTTTTTTTCTAATTTTTTTTAAAAAACTTTTTGTAATTGTAGATGGCCCTAAGGTTATAAAAATTTCTTTTTTCTTTTTCATTATCTTTTTAAATTTATAGTTTGCCTTTTTTTCTTAAATTCGCTCTTATTTTAGAGGCTGAGATTTTTTGTATTTTTTTTGGCAAATTAATTTTTTCCAACTTATATCCAACTGTTCTTCCGTAACAAATATTTGATATATTTGGAGCTAAAATAATTTTTGTTCGTTTTTGGAAATCAATTAGTTTTTTTTGAATATTTTTTTTTATAGTTTGAAAACTATATGGATTATCTCCAATACCTTTTACATCTTTCACCATAATTAAAACTTGACCTGTTTTAATTAATATTTTCTCAAATAATCTATGATGCCCCTCATGCCAGGGCTGAAATCTTCCCAACATTTGAGAGGTAGGAAATTTATTATTCCATTTATATCCAAAAATTTTGTCTTTTAATTTAATTAAGTTTATTGGAAGGTTTTTTTCATTAAATTTTAAATCGTATTTTTTTGGTTTTTTAAAAATTTTGTTTATTCTCGGATACCTACTCTTTTTAATAGTATCCATCCAAAAAATAAAGCTAGGTTTAAAAATTTGAACCTGTTTTTTGTAGGGACATATAAAATCTGCAACTATATATTTTTTATGAGAGTTATCAGCCAGTTTTTTCATTCTCTTTACTTGTCTAATAATTCCAGTCTTACTAAAATCCCAATCATTATAATGCCCCCTAACCTTATCTGCATTCAACCATTCTGCATTTAGTAATTTTACTACTCTTTTTGCTAAATAAGTTTTTCCAGAACCTGGCAGACCCATAATTAAGATTTTGACCTTATTTTTTTTCTTTTTCATAAATAATTGTGCTCAATTAATTCTTTTTCTTTTATTTCTAAAACTCTATTAAAATATTTTTTGAAATTGTTGTTATGTGTTACCATTAATAGTGTTGTATTTTTTTTGTCAGTTAAATTTTTAATAATATTATCTGCAGTTTTAAAATCTAAAGAAGAAGTAGGTTCATCCATAATGATAAAATTTTCTGATTTATAAATTGCTCTTGCTATCATTATTCTTTGTTTTTGTCCTCCTGACAATATTGAACCAGACTCTCCAAGTTCAGTATCAATCCCATTAGGAAGCTTTGAAATTACTTGCTCCAAATTTGTAATTTTTATAGATTTTTCAATTTTATTTTCGTCAATATTTGTTGAAGACAAACAAATATTATTTTTCAAACTTTTATTAAAAATAAAAATTTTTTGAGAAACGTAGGATAAAGAATTAGTTAAATTGAATTTTCTACTCAGCTCAAAATTTTTGTTTACTATTATTTTTCCTGAATCTGGATCTTGTAAACCAACTAGTAAATCCAAAAAAGTACTTTTTCCAATGCCAGAATCACCAACTATTAAAATTTTGTCTCCAAAATTAATTTTAAAATTTATATTTTCAAGAATTTTTTTAGGAGGATTTTTATAAGAAAAAGATAAATTTTTTATTTCTATTTCTTTGATTTCAAGACTTTTTGAATTTGTGATTTCAATTTTTTTTTCTTTTAAATCTTGATATACTTGATCTATAACAGGTGAAGCAAATTTAAATCTTTGAATAGCTCCTACTATTCTATTTATTGCTGGTAGAATTTTGAAGGCGCTGGCTGCATAAATTCCTAAAGTTGGCAAAATTAACTTGGATGACAAATCAGGAAAATAATTTGCAGAAATATAAATAACTATTATTAAACCGAAAAGAACAATTAATTCAAAATATATTTTTGGAATTTTTAAAATAGTAGAATAAAGCGTA
>MDTE01128682.1_pt1 | contig 11444 bp, 17 predicted proteins | sample 811231 | NCBI WGS metagenome assembly MDTE01 (sample SAMN05326651, study PRJNA326480) | marine metagenome | isolation source: seawater | place: Indian Ocean: Red Sea | collected 2010
GGCGGCATAACTGTTAGAATTAGAGAAATGGGCGACTACGAAAATACAATAACAGTCTCACATAAAGAATTAAAAGAGTATCAAGAAAGTTCTGACTCAGTAGTTAACCCAGATTGGTTTGACGACCAAAGTTTTATGTATGGTAATATAAAACCTAATTATAAAACTAATGCATTACAGTATCCCGATTTCGACTTACATGACGAATATGTAGAAGTTAAACAGGCGTACGAAAGATATTTAGAAATTGAAGAACGCTATAGAGCATGGAATTACATTAAAAACGGAGGTAAAAAGTAAACTTTTGTATGATGAATTTACCCAATGGGTAGATTGTGATAAATGGAACACAATCTGTGGTAATGTGTTTAATGCTAAAGTATTAAACCAATCAAGCAATAGATGGGCTAAAGAAAAGTGGATTCTTTCAGGATTACAGTTATCTAATACAGCAAATAACATTGATTGGGTTGACTGTTACGATTACGACATAACATGCCCGATTGGCACGGTTGAAGTTAAAACAGGCAACGGTCCTATGTTTAGTGCTAAACGTGCAAAACCTAAAGATATTGTTAAAATTAAACTTAAAAATATATACGAAAGTTCATATGATAGAACAACGCTAGATAAGGTATTTGATCACCTTATGATCGTAAATCTTTCGCCTGTGTTCTGTATTGCATTTTGTGATTATGCAACTGCTGAACGACATTTAGTACAATTAAAAGATGGTTTCCTAACACAAATACCTAAAGAAGAACTTACTATTGTATACAAAGAACCAATTAAAGATGCCAATAGTACTATTAACTTTGATCCAAAAAGTGTAATTTTAAATCAACTAAAAGAAGCAGGCTTTTAGGTTGACACAGATCGCTAAGATGCTATACTATTATTATAGAGTCTAACAGATGTATAGGTAAAAAATGCATATAAAGTCTTTAACGGCTATACTTTTAGCATCCTCAATGTTAACCGCGTGTGGCGGTGGCGGAGGCGGGCCGGGCGATGTCGCTAAAGTTGTTAGTAATGTTAGTAAACTAAGTGGTTTGCTAGGCGATCCAGATAACATCATTAGTGGATTAAGTGGACTTAGCGAAATACAAGGTAGATATACATCTACTGGTGCTGTTCTTTCTGCAATGATTAACCCTAATAGTGCAGATATTTCTGAAGCACGAAGACTTCAAAGTTATATTGGCAAATTTAAAACACTTCATGCTCGAGTAGACAAATGGCTAGAGGAAGATCCTAGTAGGTATGCTACACACAAAGATGATGTTTCTAACTTCAAAGGATACTATAAATTTGCTATGCAGTTAGAGCCACTTATTAATAAAATTGCAAATGGTAAAAGTGTTGACAGTAAAGCACTTGGCTTTGACATTTTAGATAACACCGACGTTAACAAGAAACTAGTTAATTATAAGGCGGAAGAAAATGTAAAGTTAGATACTAAGCATGAATCACACGTTGTTAGTCGGACTGAGTTTGTTCGTTCGGTGATGGTAAACGAATCTCGCGGCACAACAACTACAGAAACAACATTTGAAGATGAGACCACAAGTGAGAAAAACAATGTTGGAGACGTAAAATTTACAACCAAACGAGTTTTCACTGACAGGTCAACTACGCCTGTAACAAAGAAAATTGCTAAACAACGATATTCTAGAATGACATACGTTAACGGCAAAACTGTTGATAAGTTTCTTGGTGAAGTTTTTGACTACGAGAAGACAACAGAAAAAAACGAAACAAAACGCTACAAGGTTGTAAAGGTTTGGGTTGTTGAAAGTGTCAAAGAAGAAAGTCGAACAACAGAAACTAAAGTAGACATTAAGACTAATGTTAGTGATCCTGTTGTTACTACTACCTTCGTAGATAATACAACAAAGGTTATTGAAAAAACTGATACACACGAAATTACCGAGTATACGAAAACAAGGACCTTTACTGACACTACAAAAATTACTACTACGGTAACTAAAACAACAACGCCTGTTACTACTATTAAATTTAGCGACGGTACTTCAACTGTTGAAGAAGAACCAAGTGAAACTAAAGTTGATGTTAGCGATAAAATTACAACAGATACCCGGACAAAAATTATTGACGTGTGGCGTACAAAGGTAGCGTTGGCTGTTGATGAAGAAGAATTAGATGTTGCAGAAGAAGAAGTTGAAAAAGAAGAAGAAGTTAAAGAGGTTTCTCGTACTGTAAAACACAATGTAGAAACATCAGAAAGCACAAAAGTTACAAAAAGTGATCCTGTTGTTACTACTACATTCGTAGACAAAACAGTAGATGTTACCAATGCCGACGGCAGTATTACACATACTACCACAAGAACCTATAAGGATGTTACATCAGTTAAAACTACTACAACAATAACCACCACAACTAAGACAACTCCAATTACTACTATCAAATACAGTAATGGCAGTACAAAAGAAGAAACAGGCACTACTATCATCACAACAAAAGATGATTCAACATTTGTTGTTGACTTAGACGAAGTATTTCGTAATGAAGTAATTAAGGTTGCAGTTACGCCTGCGACACAAGATCATAAAGATATGGGAACACGAACTGCTGGTTATAATAAGAACTCCGAATCTTATAAGACTGCTGAATACGAAGGCATGAAGAATTTTGCTTACTCACATCTTGAACCAGTCAATGCCCATAAAGCATATAGTCGAGGTTGGACGGGTAAAGGCACAACAGTTGTTATTGCTGACACAGGCATTGATGTAGACCATAGTGAATTTAGTGGTCAAATTAAGGCTACAGTTGATTATACAGGAACAGGCGTAAATGACCAAGTAGGTCACGGCACTCATGTTGCAGGCATTACAGGCGCTAAACGTGATGGTAAAGGTATGCATGGTGTAGCATTTGATACTAAACTTGCAGTTGCAAAGGTATCAAATAGTACAGGTTACAGTATGAGCAATGCACGTAAAGCCGCACAATGGGGTCAACAACATGGTGCAGTTGCTATTAATGTTAGTGCAAACTATAACTTAGATAATGCATTCAAAAAAAGTATTGTAAAAGACGGAAATGGTCTATATCATAGTAATCATTGGTTCTACGGGTTAAATGGTTATAATGATGCTAAAACAGAAGCAAAGGCATGGGCAAGTGCATTAGGTAGTGACATGATACTAGTTAATAGTGCCGGCAATCAAGGACTACCGTATACAGTGGCACCAGGGCAAATAAGTGTCGTAACAGACGATGCAGGCAATTCGGTTGTTGGCGGCAAGATGTTAATTGTAGGTAACTGGGATGTCAATAACCAAAAACTTGCTAGTAGTTCAAATGCCGCCGGACATGTTTGTGTGCGTTATGTAAGCGGTGCATGTCAAGATAAAAGTAAAGTAAGTGATTACTATATAATGGCCCCTGGTACTGCGGTATACAGTACATATCACAACGGTAGTTATGCAAACATGACAGGCACTAGTATGGCGGCTCCTGTTGTTACTGGAGCAGTGGCTATCGTAAGTCAGATGTGGCCACATATGACAGGAGAGAATACTACTAAACTTCTGCTAAAAACCGCAAATAAGAATATTCCAGGATATCAAGAATATATACATGGACAGGGATTATTAGATTTAGACAAGGCTACACAACCTGTGGGTGCAACAGGCATTCCTACAACAGGAAGGACAAACGGTAATATATCAAATCTTAGTTCATTAAGTGGTGGTGCCGCAACAGGCAATCTTAGTAGTGATGCATTTGCAATTCTTAAACATGTAATGGTGTTAGATGAATTTGAGAGAGACTTCTACGTTGACTTAACAGAAGGCACCACGCAGAAAGTAGATACTCGTCCAGGTAGTTTTGTTGAGGGTTTAACATTTGGTGCAAATAATTATGATGCATATGCAAATTTAGCAATGACAGATAATAATGTTGTAACACCGTATATAAACGGCTGGTCGTATACATTACGAGCCAACAGAGATCTTAAAAGCGGATTTAACTACCAAGTTAACTATAAAACTAATGATTTACTGAAAGATAAAAAGTTAACAGCGCAAGTTGGATTTGGATACACACGCGAAGATGGCAAATTTCTTAATAATGTACAACAAGGTTTCGTTGGTGTTGGAAAGGATCATGACACTCAATACGGTACTTTAAAACTAAACTACGATATTAATAAGAAATGGGCAATACACGGCACATACCAATTAGGACTTACAGATGTTGAAGCAAGTCAAGACTTTAGTTTAATTACAGGTTATAGAGAAATGGTAAGTCAAAGTTTTAATGTTGGTGCAAAATATAAAGCAACAGAGAAACTAACACTTGGAGCAACATACAGCCAACCTCTACACATTATTCATGGTAAAATGGACTATAGTGTACCTGTTGCACGTACACTAGCAGGTACAGTTGTTAATGAAACTGGCAGTAGAGATGTTAGTACACAAACTAGAGAACATAACTATGGTTTGTATGCAAACTATAACGTTGCTGATAAAGGCGAAATAGGTGGCTTTGAGTATGATAAGTTATCGGTTGGCGCATATGGAGAACTACGCGACAACTACTTAAACACTGATGGTAACAAGGCTTACCAAACAGGAATACGGATTGGAATTCAGTTTTAATGTTTAAAGATAGACACAGAATAATTTATGACAGGTTGTCAAACGAACCATACTTAGAAAGATACTATCTTCTATTTAAGAATAGAAAATGGTTTCCATTTAACATCTTTGTACACAAAATTTTAAAAAGTGACTTAGATGACTTACACGACCATCCATGGCCATATTTTACTTTAATTTTAAAAGGTGGTTATTGGGAACATACACTTGATGGTAAATTTTGGCGTGGTCCAGGGCACTTTCGTTTTGCAAGTTCAGGTAGTTTCCACAGATTAGAAGTAAAGAAAAATGTAAAATGTTGGACACTTTTTATTGTTGGCCCAAAAGTTAGAGAATGGGGTTTTCTTAAAGAAGGCACAACATGGCAACGTTGGGACGACTATCTAGAGGAGAAGAGACAAAACACATGAGTATGGTACTAATTGTATTACTATTTGCTGGCGGAGAAATGGTTCTAGATGCTAGTACCATGTACAATATAGAAACATTAAGCGAATGTTATAAAATCCTACCAACAGTTATAGAAGAATACAATATAGGCAATAACGGTTATTGTGCTATTGGAGATATTTTAAACAAGATAGAAGAGGTATAAAGTGGAAGACATAGTCTTTCAAAAAGATTATTTTGATACTAATAGGATTAATGCTTACTTTGCTGACGAAACTGCAAATGGAGGTCCTAGGAAATTTACTAATACCCAATTAGGATATCAAGGATGTAGTGATATTAATTTAAGATTAGACAGGCCTGATAGTCCTATACACAGTCTTATTAGAAAGTTAGAAACTGATTTTGGTAAGTTTTATATCCATACAAGCAGTTTACGACAATTATATTACCCTTTTATGCCACACACCGATATAAGGAGTTTAGAAAACTTACAAGAATATCGTAACAAAGGGTATACTGAGGGCTGGACATTTCTGCTAATTACAGAGTTAAAACCTAATTATAATGCAAGCACAATATTCTACAATAATCCTCCACGTATGAATGAGCCTAATATGAACGAGTGTATCCAGTGTGTTCCATATACATCTGAATATACTAGACAAGCAATGAATTTTAGTGTAAAATCAGTTTTACATCAACAGGCTGGGGACCTTGTTGCATGGAAAAATTTTCAATGGCATGGCACAGGTTATGATGTAAATTGGAACTATAATCACAATGATTGGTGTAAACGTTTTGTAAGTATAGAAACATGGAATATGGAGTAGACTATGAAAAAAGTTTATCTAACAAATAATCACATAGAGAAAGGTATCCATACTATTGTAAACGGTATGTATGCAGATAAATGGAGACCAGATTATATTGTAGGTATTACCAGAGGTGGACTTATACCTGCTGTAATGATGAGTCATCTCACAGGCATAAAGATGTATACGTTAGATGTTAGGTTACGTGATGGTAATGAACAAGAATCTGCCTATTGGATGGCAGAGGATGCATTTGGTATTTTCCAAATGGGCGGTACCTACGAAGATAAGAAAATTCTTATCCTAGACGATATTAACGATACTGGTGCTACATTCCAATGGATTAAAGAAGATTGGCCAGCAGGCTGTCATCCGGATGACAAACACCGTTGGGACGAAGTTTGGCATAAAAATGTAAGATTTGCCGCATTGGTAAATAATCTTAGTAGCGAGTTTGATGTAGACTACTCGTCACTAGAAATCAACAAAAAAGAAAATCCCGAATGGATTGTTTTTCCGCATGAGGAATGGTGGTAATGGATTGGACAAAGAATACCGCTCTTTTTATAGGTCGTTTTCAGCCATGGAAAAAAGCACATTTTGAAATAGTAAAACAAGCAATGCAAAGAGGTGATCTTGCAACTCCAACAGACCTCAGAACAAGTAATGCAAGACAGATTATGATTATGGTAAGGTGTGTAGAAGTAAATGATAAAAATCCATACACATTTAGAGATATTAAGAAAATGATTACAAAAGATCTATCTCTTGAATACCCACATAGATTTGAAATTATACAAGTACCAAATATTACTAACCTATTTCATGGTCGGACTATTGGGTATGATATTGATCGTATTAATTTAACAAGTGATTTAGAAACTGCCGATCCAAAAAAAGTTAAAGTGACTCGCGCAGAGAAACAACAAATAGATAAGAGATTTTGGGGAGGTCGACAATGAACTACGTAGAATTTAAAAATTGGTTATCTAAAGACGAACAACATGACGTTACCCGTGATGTTGTTGTCCCAGCAAAATGGAGATTTGGGCAAGTAAGTGATGATTACACATTATATCCTATGTGGTTCCAAGCATTTTGGAAAACACAAGACTACACATACACACCAGATTGTGTTCCTATTGCAAAATCTCTGACTGATAGATTTATTGATGAGATAGTACCAGATGATTATATACTTGTAAGAAGTATGGCTAGTGCTAATTCATTTGGTCAAGACGGTGATATTCATACTGACTGGCCTAGAGCAGAAGAAAGCATTACAGGTGTAGTATATACAACAACTAAGTGGGAACCTCAATTTGGTGGTGAAACATTAATATATAACGCAGACGAAAAATATGCAGATACTGTATTATACGAAACAAGTAAACTAATCACGTTTGACAGTAGTTTACCTCACATAGGTAAAGGCCCACAGCGACGATGCGGCGACATTAGGACTATTATTGCATTCCAAGCGGTACAACAAGATGCATGGAAACGTGCGTTAGAAGAAAAAAAGAAGAAAAAGGTTGAATTATCTAAATAAGTATAGTATACTATACATTAAAATAGAGGACTCACATTCATCCCTCATTAAATACTCTGCGTGTCATTTAGGAGTTAGATAGATGACGAAATATATTAGTACCAAGACGTATACACAAATAGCGCCAGTAGCGTATAGACAATGGCGAGCAGATAGTCATTGCAACCTCATTCATGGTTATGCATTAAGTTTTCATTTTGAATTTGAATGCGATACGTTGGATGCACGTAATTGGTGTATGGATTTTGGTGGATTAAAGCCACTAAAAGAAAATCTAGAGGAATGGTTTGACCATACACTACTGGTAGCACAGGATGATCCACAGCGTGAAGAATTACTTAAACTAGGTGAACTAGGCCTAGCAAAGATTACAGAAGTAGAAAAAACTGGTTGCGAAGGCATTGCAGATTACCTATACGAATACATCAATACAATTTTGCTAAAAGATTACGGTGAAATAGATAGAGTGTGGTGTTGTAAAGTAGAAGTAAGAGAAACTCAAAGCAATATGGCTATGAGAGTTGGTCATAGAGAAGATGGAGAATTTGATTAATGTGGCTAAATGATGTACCGCCAATTAACTTATGGAATTTACCAAACGCAAGATATAAGACCGAACCAGTTATTGCTATGGGCGATAAGCGAGAATCTCCTAAAGAGAATAAGAAAAAATCCCCCAAACAACGAGTGTATGGGGATCGTAAAATGTCAAAGAGAGAAGTAATACTTTTAGAGGCATCTGGTAGTGACGATCTTCTTGTATTATATGATAAACTTGGCAACTATAAATTACATGACATAAGGAACTACAATGATCGAAGCATTACAAAAAAAGTATGAGGCTGAAATTGCGGCCGCAAAAGCAAATATTCAGGTGTATATAGAAAACCCTGCAGGTATCGGAGAACATCCAGATCTAGTATCAGCAGTCGATGAACAAATGTCTAAGTTGGCAGAGGCTGAAGATAAACTTGAAACACTAATTAAAAATTATCTATAAGAAAGGAGCAAACAATGTGGAATTCATTTATTCAATGGATCAAGAAACAAAGTAGTCCGCTAGACAGCGTAGCACAAGAACTACCTGACTTTGATTCAATGACTAAGAAAGCCCTAGATGAATGGGCAGAAGGTAAAGGAATTAAACTAGATCGTCGACTCACAAAACAGAAGATGATTAGTGAACTTAAGAAACACCTATAAAAAGAAGAGGCATCAATGAAAGTAAGATATACTGAAGCGTTCTATTCAGTTCAAGGAGAAGGTAGGTTTACAGGTGTGCCGAGTGTGTTCTTGCGTATGTACGGTTGTAACTTTACGTGTCCAAAATTTGGCATTGCAAGAAACCTTGACGCACCAGTAAACGAAGAGGTTGTTAATATTATTAGGGAAGTCAAAGATGTCTTTCCTGAGAAGTACGACAGCATCGACAAACTACCATTAGCAAAAACAGGGTGTGATAGTTATGCGGCTTGGCACCCTGCTCTTAAACATCTACAAACAGACACAGACATTGATGGCCTAGTTGATGTCTTGCTTAACTTAACACCTAACGATTGCTGGACACAAGAAGATGGTCAAGATATCCATCTTGTTATTACAGGCGGTGAACCCTTACTAGGATGGCAACGGGTGTATCTTGAATTATTCAAGCACCCAAGAATGAAAGATATAAAGAATGTCACTTTTGAAACAAACACAACACAAAATCTCAGATCTGATTTCAAAGCATTTCTCAGCGATGAAGCAGAATTTGAAGTTACTTGGTCATGCTCTCCAAAACTTTCCGTATCTGGCGAGTCTTGGAGTGATGCTATTAAGCCTAGTATTGCTAGTGAATATAATAGCATTCCTGGTAGTTACATGTATCTTAAATTTGTTGTTAGTGAGTTACTGGATGTGGCAGAAGTTGAAAAGGCTATTGCAGAGTATCAGTCTGCGGGAGTTACGGTACCAGTTTACCTCATGCCTGTGGGCGGTACGTCAGAAAGTTACTTTAAGAACGGCAAAGATGTCGCAAACTTCGCCCTCGAAAAAGGATACAGATATTCAGCACGCCTTCACGTTGACGTCTTCGGAAACGCATGGGGAACCTAAGAAAGAACTTGATATTGATAAAGTTAGAGCAATGGGTTTATGACAGAAGTAATTAAAAATTGCTGTTCTAAAAACTATCTTGCAAGGATGAAGTCTCTTGCAGAGCAAAGTTCAAATTGGGATTTTACATGGCCACTAATGGATCCGCCGCTACCTATTGAAGTTAGATTTCCAAAGATTAGACTAATTGAAAATACTGTTAGAGTAGAAGAAGGCGTACTTGCAGGATTAGCAATAGGATTGTTTATACAAATAAATGATGCTGTTGATGGGAAACTATCAAAGCATGAAATAATTTCATGTCAAATATCAATGAAAGACAGGCATCGTAGAGACAACTTCCATACCGACTATGATGCACAAGATGACGTTTATAAAATATTAGGGATCCTCAATACTAGTTGGGGAGATGACTGGGGCGGCGGATTTAAACACAACGATATAACATACCCAATGATACCAGGAGACTTTATTATATTTGATCCTAGGATCGGGCATTTTGCAGAAGATATCAAAACAGATGCAAAGCGACTTGCAATTGACTTTGCTTTAAGGAGAAAATAGATGGGATTAATGGATCAAGTTAAAAAAGCGTTTGCAATAGGAAAAGTAGAGGAAGTTAAAAAAGAAGAGAATCCTAAAGAAAAAAAGTCTAAAAAAACACCTAAAGAAATTGCTACCGAAAAAGGTGAACCTTATGTTGAAGTTATATCAATGGAATTAGATCCAAATAATCCGGGCAACGGTGCATTTGAACTTGATTGGAATCAAGAGTTTATTAAACGCTTATGGAAAGCAGGGTATAAAGACGAGGAAGAAAATGATATTGTTGATCGTTGGTTCCAAGATGTATGCCGTAATATCGTATTAGAAACATTTGAAAACGAACAAGCAGATCCATCTAATCGTAAAGACCTAGGGGACGGCCGTACTGAAATATCATGAAGCAAGTCCCTGTAGAAAGAGCTAAAAATTATATTAACTGGTTAGGCACTGGTCATTGCATTGGTATTCTTATATCAAGTATATTAGATATGCCAATTACAAGTTTTAGTCTTCTTGTTAATACACTTGTTTTAGACTTCTTTTGGTGGCTCTTAGAAGATTTTAAAAACACACATCCAGATAATTTTGTATGATATTATATGTTAACGGTGACAGCCATAGTGCCGGGGCGGAGATTGTTCGAACGTTTGCATTTGCAGAAGATGATCCTCAATACGCACATCTAAAACGAAGACCTCATCCTGAGTGTTTAAAAAATAGTTACGGCCACTGGCTTTCTCGTAGATTAGATGCTCATCTCATATGCGATGCAGAGAGTGGTGCTAGTAACTCTAGAATACTTAGAACTACAAAAGAATTTCTTACAAATAGGATACATTGGGACGATATTTTAGTAGTAATTGGTTGGAGTACATGGGAGCGTGAAGAATGGTTACACAAAGGCGAATACTACCAAGTAAATGCTAGTGGAAAAGATAATATTCCAACAGAGTTGCAAGAAAGATACAAAAAATGGCTATTAACAGACCACAGCAACGAAAATATATGGCACGATAGAATACACGAATTACATATGGATTTATATAAAAAAGGTATAAAACACCTATTCTTTAACTCATATAGTTATTTTAATGCTAAATTAGATACAGTTGACTGGCATAATTGCTACATACACCCTTATACGCCAAGCGAAACATACTGGAACTTCTTAAAAACGAAAGGATTTATTACTCGTAACAACGGTTTGCACTATGGAAGATCTGCACATAGATCATGGGCAAATAGGTTGACAAATGGGTTAAAATCGCGTAATATTATAGTATGAAAACATACCTTTTGATAGATACAGCAAATACCTTCTTTCGTGCCCGGCACGTAGCACATAGAGGGATGGACACATGGACCAAACTTGGTTTTGCAACTCATGTTACAATGAGTGCTATTAAC
>MDTE01152418.1_pt1 | contig 11444 bp, 9 predicted proteins | sample 811231 | NCBI WGS metagenome assembly MDTE01 (sample SAMN05326651, study PRJNA326480) | marine metagenome | isolation source: seawater | place: Indian Ocean: Red Sea | collected 2010
ATGCAGTAGTTTTTTATATGAATAAATGCGTCGTTCTCAACACCTAAGGCAACAGCAAAAAACACAAAAAAGGACATACTTAGTGAGAGCACCCAGTACGGCTTTCTTCTGTAATGAATCAATTCCATAAATTCTAGATCAAGAGTTGGAATCTCTCGATCATATCAGAAATTGAAATGTTATCTTTTTTTCTACCTTTTGACATCAAAAGCAAAAAGAAGCTCCTGATCACGAAGATAAAGAATTCCATTAGCAACAACTGGATGAGTCCAAATTCGACCGGCTGGCTTGCGTAATTCGGTCTGCGGTTTGAGTTTAAATCTTCCGTATTCCTCCCATCCCTTTGTGCTAGCATCTGCAAGAACAACAGTTCCTGATCCTTCGTCCATACAATAAAGCCTGTTATCTGCAAAAAATACACAACCCTTGCCCAACTTCTTGGAATCCCAAACTACCTCACCTGTCTTGAGGTTTTGACAAGTCCAACCTCGACCATCGGAATAACCATAGAGATGACCATCCTTAAGCAGCACCCCACCATGATGGTTCTTCATGTTCTTGTTGGAATAAATCTCCTCTACACGATTGTCACTTCCAATAGTTATCTTGCGACAGCCAACACCATATCCAGAGCTAATATAAACTTGTTGCCCCTGTATTATCGGTGTCGGAATTACTGCAGTACGACCTGGCCAAGCGTTTTTCCATAGAACACTTCCATCCTTCACGGAAATACCAGCAAGCGTTTTTTGTGTTAATTGAACAATCTGACGCTGTTTATTAAATGTAGCTGGAACTGGTGAAGCATACTGAGCACCATCTGTCCAATCAGCACTACGCCATTTCACTTTACCGGTTTTTTTATCAAGTGCAGCAAGAGTGCCCTTATTTCCGCCTGGCGTACATATAACCAAATCACCTTCAATTAGGACTGACTCGGAGTAACCCCAATACGGAGCCTTACCTCCCAAACCTTCAACTAAATCAACCTTCCAAATCAACTTTCCACTAATTGCACTTACACAAATGAGCCCTCCCTTAGCTCCCAAAGCAAACACCATGTCGCCGTCTACGGTTGCAGCACCACGCGGTCCATTTCCCCAATTATTTGAAAACTCATCATTTAGAGAAGCTTCCCACAAGGTCTTGCCGGACTTAACGGACTTAGCAAACAATTGTTCTTTCCCATTCTTGGTTCCAAGGATGAATAGCCTGCCGTCTGAAATAGAAGGTGTAGAATATCCAATACCAATATCTCGCGATAACCAAATACGTTTTGGCCCAACACTAGGCCACGATTGCAATAGACCAGTTTCTGTACTGACATCATCATGATTGACGCCACGCCAACGAGGCCAATCTGCAGCAACCACTCCATTTATAAACGCCAACAATAAAACAGTATAAATTTGATTTTTCATTTTAGATATATCAGTGAGAAAAAGTATCCTTTAGCCAGAAAAAAAACACAAAACTATTAAGCAAATTAAGCAAACTTAAATAAACTCAAACCTCAATTGTAACTTTTTTGCTAGAATATTCGTTTCCAAGACAATTAGAACGTCACTAAAATGAAAAAACTTATATTTAAATTAATCATGGCTTCCACATGCCTTGGCATGTTGGCAGACGAAACAACAGCACAGGAACGTTCAGAGCGACCTGACCGTGAACGAGGCGAAAGACCAGAGAGACCGTCACGAACAGATGGAGAACGATCTCAACGCAATCGTGAACGCCCAGAACGCAATGAAGGCGAACGTTCATCAAGACGTCGACCACAAACAAGTCAAAGAGGCGACGATCGCCGTGGATTTGGCGGAGGTTCCGGTGGGTCTGGTGGTTTTATGCGAATGTTTCCAATTATGGCAGCATTGGATGCAGACGGTGATGGCGAGATATCTTCCAATGAAATTAAAGGGGCTGTCGCAGCGCTAAAGAAGCTAGACAAAAACAAAGACGGCAAGTTGACCGAAGACGAGTTACGCCCCAGCTTTGGCAGCCGAGGGGGATCCGGAGCAGGTCGTCAAAACCGTAGCGGACAACAAGGCAGGCCATCCTTCCAAGGCGGTGAACGACAAAACAGGCGCCCTTCAGATCGAGGTGAAGACGGACAATCAGAGCGACGGCGTCCGCGTGGAAATGCTGGGCGTGGAAATGCTGGAGACCAAGATCGTCGCCCGCGTTAAAAACTGACTCAATAAATTATTAATCCGTTGATCAATTAATCCTTGGTCAACGGTTTTTTTTGATCAAATTTATCTTCTTCTACCACGATTACCAAAATTAAATCCTCCACGACTTTCTTTTACTTCCATCCTTAATTTCCCGACGACTGCATCGCCTTCATTCATGCCCGCCTCAGTTAATTTTAATTCCCCCTCTAAACTTTTCATCGACATAAATCTCCTAAATGCATCGCCTTCTTGATCACCATCTAAATCCCTAAGGCTAAGGGAACCTCGAAATGAAACAGAGTCCTCATTCGATTTAAAGTCATTGCGATTCACAGTAAGAACCACAGTTAGCTCTTTTTCATCATCTTCGCTTAAACCTTGTAAAGTAATAGTGGGACTAGGAACTCTAGAACGGCCAGAACTTCTACCACCAAACCACCTCCGAATTTCTTCAGGTTGCCCTACAGATCCTAACTCTGACAAAGTTATCTTTTTCCCATTCAGATTGAGCTCAAGATCGGTTTTACCTATACCACTTACATTTCTGATCCTCTCATTTTCCCATTTGGTCTTAAAATTACCAATCAACTCTCCAACTTTAACGGAATGCCTAGGAATCCTTGGCCCGTTTTGAACTCTAACCGGCCATTCGTCTAATTCTGGTTCTATATCAGATCTACGACTCTCTACAAATGTGATTAACTTATCGACTCCTTCATCCAATCGGTTTTGCCTACTGTGAAGATGTGTCCGAGTTAGGGCCTGAATACGATTAATGTCATCTATAATTTCATTTTCATTCCAAACATTTTTTAGAATATCAATCATCGTTTTCCTATATAACGCCTGGACCTCATCAGTTTGGAAAAGACGATTTGCAAGCATACTTTGACTGTAAACTGACCTAGGCTGATCCTGTTCACCTCCAAATCTACTGAAGGGACCACGATCTTTCGTAAATGCACCATCTGCACCCCATGGAATAAAATGGAAACGCTTTTGATCATTAGGGTTTGAGTATGCATAATAATTGTTTTGATTATTTGTATAACCATCCCAAAAACCAAGAAGGCTCTCCATAGCCCAAAACCTGACAAATTTCTCTAGATTAATATACTTCTTAACCTCATCCAAATTAAAGCCCTCTTTCGTTTCAAGAACCTCAGCAAGTTTTTTTGATAAAGTTCGATTCTTCTTAGTATAACTGTTCTTGGCCTCAATATTCTCAACAGCAATAGGATAAAAATCAGAAATTGTACCTTCATATAATTCTCCTGAATATTTTTGATAACGTTTTTTTATGAAGGGAGCCCTCACAGATTCAACATGAGAATAAATACCAAGATACTCCCCATTAACAGTCACCTTACAATGGCTAACTCTGGGAGCAGGCACTCCCGCTTTATTAAATAACTTATAAGTTAGAAACTGACTGGCAAGAGACACGTCTTGAACATTATTGTTTAGCGTCAAGCGATCTAATCCCTGAATTGGAGACTGATCCACATATTCATCAAACTTAACCTTAAGTGACGGTCGTTCCGGATTTAATGAACCTATAAAACCCTTCGTGCGTATGCCTATATTTTTAATTATTGTGCCATCTATACTGATCTCAGCCTTGTATAAATTAAAACGATTACCACTTGAAGCACCGCTGCCAAAAATACGACTCATACTTGCATTGCTCCTGTCACTTTCCTTGCGAAGCTTCTCCCAATCTGAAGGCAACATTTTAACATCAATTTCCATGAGATGATCAACACGGAACAGGTCATCAGATTTTAATTTCACCTCTTCACCAAAAGAACTGACTGCCAAAACAAAAAAACAGGCTGCGAGTATTTCTTTCCTAATTAAGATAAGTTTATTCATATTTGCTAGAACGAGCATTATTTTAGTTAATCTATTTAGTAAAGCTTTTTGCCTTACCCTTTTGCATCAGTTAAAATAAAAAAATATTTCCGAAACAACGCACGTAGGCTTATGTTCAGTCGAGAGTGCATATGAACAAGATTAAAAACATATTCCAACAACTCTTCTCATGGCGTGGGGAAGTAGGCAGAGGCATATATGCATCCACTGGTTTTATCTTGTTTTTTCTTAAGTGGAACTTAGATCGAATTATAAGTGGTTATTTTTTCTCTATAACCTGGCTTCCATATCAATACCTTCTACCAGAAACTGATTTACAGAATAAAAAGAACCTAGCACTGATACTATTGATCTCGGCGCTACCTTTTATTTATATCGGAGTTCTTTTGACCGTTAAGCGATTACGTGCAATAGGAGCACCAACTTTCTTAGCCAGTTTATTTTTCATTCCATTTATAAATTTGATTTTTTTTATGGCATTGTCAGCGTTGCCTAATCGTATCTCTGGGAGTGCTGATGAACCGCCCCCACCCAACTGGGTATCAAGACTTGTCCCACGAACGAAATGGAAATCTTTTTTCTTTTCCGCTGGTGTTTCCGTGCTGCCTTGTCTGCTTTTGCTCCTTACTGCAGTGCAAGTACTTCATAACTATGGCTTGGGAGTATTCGTTGGCCTACCGTTCGTCCAAGGAGTATTTACAGTACTATTACATAGCTGCCATTATCGACGTGGTTATTTTCATTGCCTACTTATAGCATTGTCAGCCTGCTGCCTACTCGCCATATGCATAGTGCTTTTCGCAATAGAGGGTTTTATTTGTTTAACCATGGCCATGTTTATCGCTGGACCTATTTGCATACTTGGTGCATCGGTCGGGTATTTCATCCAAGCCACCTATCACGCTAACCGTATGCCGCCTCTAATTCTGATTGCCCTACTCTTTCTCATGGGATTTGAAAAAGCCAAGCCAACTAAACCGATCAACTTTGCCGTGACTTCGACCATTGAGGTGAATGCACCACCTGAAATAGTGTGGCAAAACGTGGTAAGTTTTAGCGAATTACCCCCAGTAGAAGATTGGCTATTTAAAACCGGGCTTGCCTATCCCATAAGAGCAAAGATTAATGGCACCGGCGTTGGAGCCATAAGACATTGCGAATTTTCCACAGGCCCTTTCGTGGAGCCAATTACAGTTTGGAATGAGCCCTCACTCCTGAGATTTAGCGTTACATCCATGCCGCAACCGATGCAGGAGTGGACATTTTACAAACATATTGAACCCGCTCATCTAGACGGCTATTTCCAGACAACCCAAGGAGAATTCCGCCTGGAATCCATACATGATGGAAAAACACGTCTACAGGGAACCACTTGGTATCAGAATGACCTTGCACCTGCTCACTACTGGAAAGTTTGGTCTGATTTTCTGATACACCGCATTCATTTACGTGTCTTAAAGCACGTGAAACATCTTTCGGAAAACCAAAGCAACTAAGTAATCCCATCAAAAAACATGAATTAAAACTACAGATGAAAATAGAAATCTATACATTATAGACTTTTTCTATGACAATCAGCCGCACCAGCCAGAAAATTCGATAAAATACATGAGCGACCAAAAAACATATGAAATGATTGGAGATGACGATGAGCAGTATGGTCCGTTTACTCTCCAAGAATTAAAGGAAGCAGTTTCACAAAACCGAGCCAACTCACAAACTAAAATAAGGGAAACGGGATCCGAAGAATGGCATCCGTTGAGTCAGCTTATTGGCACCGGCACCAACAGCACCCCAGATCAAGCCAGCGAATCATTGGGTGCCGCCATCACTAGCCATGAACCATTAGATATGAACAAGGCACTGAGTGATGGATGGGCGTTACTCAAGGAACATTTTGGTATCATGATTGGAGCTGGGGCGATCCTTTTTGGCATTATGGCAGCTGTAGGAGTTCTCGGCGCTATCATACCTGGCGTGCAAATATTCGTCCAAGGACCTTTAACAGGCGGATTCATAATACTAACACTTAAATTATCTAGACATGGGCAAGCCCAGATAGAAGATTTATTTTTAGGTTTCAAAAATTATGGATGGCTATTACTCGCACCTCTTGTTCAGGGTGCAATAGTATTTGCATCCATGCTCCCAGGAATCATTCTTCTGATTATCGGAGCAGTTAGCATGGGCAATGAGAACCAAGAGCTTGGTATTGCCATGTTCGTAGCAGCCGGTTTGATATCGTTAATTTTAGTGAGTATTGCATTAATTCTAACATATTTTTTAGTGCATTTAGTTGCAGACAAGCGCGGTACATTCGGAGATGCCGTATCGGCAGCTTACATAGGCGGAAAAATGAATTTCTGGAGTCTTCTTGGAATGATGATAATTCTTGGATTAGGTTCATGCCTGATCATCATCCCTACCTGCGGATTAGGGACATTCTTCGTCATTCCATGGGTGAATGCCGTTTTTGCCAAAGCTTACGAACAGATTTTCCCCATATCTTCCACCACCTCAGAAAGTCAGTACTTAGAAAAGCAATAGTCACTTAAATGAAGCCCCTATCATGAGAGATTGGTATTGGGACAGGATAGATCCTCTAATACAAGCCAATGAAATCCCAACTTGAATATGGATTTACTTTAATTGAGTTATTGGTAGTTATCGCAATTATCGCAATCTTGGCTGGTCTCTTATTGCCTGCTCTAGCCCGATCAAAGGCAAAAGCTAATAACGTAAAATGCATCAGTAATCAAAAACAGATCGGCCTCTCATTTATGATGTATGCGGGAGACAACGATGATTCCTATCCAACTCTTATAAACTGGGCAACTTCAGGAGGCAAAAAAGGAAATAGCAATGCTTACAGCGGTAGAACCGAAATTAAAAACAGGCCACTAAACACATATGCTCAATCCGTCGAAGTATTTTCATGCCCTTCAGACAAAGGAGATTCATTGAGCAATATTGACCATTGCTACACCGCTTGGGGAACAAGCTATCTCCCTCAATTTAGTCATGATTCTTTTCGCGTGAAGATGGTTTGCGGAGTTAAAGGTGGCCGTTCAATTAAGTCGGGAGAAATCGCTCTTAGTCCCTCAAATAAAATTATTCAAGGCGACTGGACTTGGCATCCCAATCGCACCAAGAGTAATCCCAAGTATCTTTGGCATAATGTTCAGGGCCAATTCCGAAACAACATCCTATTTGGAGATGGGCATGTAGACTTCTATAAGTTTCCAAATGAAGCACCGGGATGGATATGGAGCCCAAAACCCGATCATCAATGGAAATGGTGGTAGGAAATTGGCGACCAAAATCAGTGATCCCTCATATATTGTTGAGCTTTTTGGAGCTTCCTGAAAGCAATCTGCTGTGTTGCTGTTCGATTACCCTTAATTAAAGATTCCTTGCCAAACTTCAAATCACTGACCTCTACGAATTTCCCGTCGTCATAAAGTTTGAAACGCTGATCTCTAACCCACCATCTACCCTTGCGCTCACTGAACGCCCAAGTTCGCTTTGCCTTCCTACCCAGCAATGCCGACACAAAACTTAATCCGTCAATTGAATAAATGGATTTTACTTTTGACAGTTCGATACCTGTGGCAAAGAAATCAGTCATATCAATCATAGCATCTGTTCGACTCCCGGGTGTAATCACTGAAGGCCAGCTCACAATCAAAGGAACGCGAGTGCCCGTATCATCCAGTTTTCCTTTGCCACCTTGAATCCTTTTGCCATTTAATTTTGAAAAAACAGGTGAACGCACAAGCGTCCCCTCTTCAGGATGTGAAATAACCTGTGCAGGCGTGCCATTATCAGCCATAAACACCAGCATTGTATTTTCACGCAAGCCATTATTTTCAAGGTATTGTACTAACAACCCAATCTGACGGTCCATTTCGGAGACCATTTCAGCGTATGTCAGATATTTCCCGCTCGGAGAAACAGGAACAGGGTTACTCAAGTCATCTGTCACATCATGACATAGTGCCATCGAATAGAATGCGAAAAATGGTTTTTCCATTTTCACACTTTTTGAAATAAACGATTCCAAATATTCTCGATAAACGTTCGGACCGAATTGCTTCTTAGCTTTACGGTTAACAACTCCATTTTCATAGATCATCGGCACATGATATCGAGGCCCCTCATGCCAACCAAAAACACAATACTCATCAAATCCCATTCGATGAGGCTGACGAGGATCGTCTTTTAATAAAGCCAACTGCCACTTTCCAGCAACTACAGTCATATAACCTGCCTCCTTCATAACGTGAGACATTGTTTGTTTCTCAAGATTAGCCGGAAAAGATCCCCATTTTGGACTGCCTACATGCCTAGGATATTTACCGGTTAAAAAAGCAACCCTAGTTGGATGACAAACCGGCATGCTGTAACAATGCATTGCTTGCATGCCACTCCTTGCTAAAGCATCAAGATGAACTGTCTTGTAAGATTCACCTCCATAACAACCGAGAGCCTCATATCCAACATCATCCGCCATTATAATAATAATATTAGGCTTATCCATTCCTACTGCCGAAGGCAGGAGGAAACACATAGCCAAAAAAACAGTTAGGGTAATTTTCATGCTCATTAACTGTTTTAATTATTTAAGGCGATGCATTGGAACTGTTGTTAATCACCACTTCCCTCCCTGTCTAAATTGGGTAGCACTTTTCGAAATTGATAAGTCACACCCCATAAATTTTCAGGACTCATAGTAGTCCCATCTTTCATGAAACGGACACTACCATCTGCAAAGGTATAATTGGAACCCCCACCAGCATCAGAACTGCCACCGCCATGTTTAGACTGATCAATTTCCTTCACATCATTTCCTTCACCTTGATAAAAATCCATATGACAGTGCCTGGATCCTTTTCTCTTTTCCCCAAAAGTAATCGTGTCGGAAGGTTCGGGTATATAGGACATCTTCATCCCAATTGGCCATTTCCACGTTTCAAATTGTTCTTTAGGAAGTCTAGTTGCAAAGAAATCATTGAATCCATTAATTAAAAAACCATGATTAGAGGAGTATCCATCCGAGGGGCATTTTACCACCGAAGATGAGACATAGTATGGCTTAAGCGACGTCAACCAATTTTCCCGACCTGAAATACGCGGAGGAAATTGATCATCATGATCATCGACATACATCTGAAGTCCCATATTCAGCTGACGAACATTACTAAGACACTTAATCCGATTTGCCTTCCCTTTCGCACGAGCTAAAGCCGGCAACAACATGCTAGCCAAAATTGCTATAATGGCTATCACCACTAGCAATTCCACAAGAGTGAATGCACGACTAGATAAGGTCTTACTTAGCTTCCTCATAGAAATTAATAATCCGATTCAACCTCAGTCAAGAAAAGGAGATGGCAAACATTCCCCCCACATATATCATCTACGCATTAAAGTTTATAATAGTTACCAAATAAATCCCGTGAGTTCGGTTTATTTGAATGATTTCATTGAAACATTAAACCCCCAGTCGATATTCTGATCTCAAGCGGCATATCTTCTTCTCGCTCGACTATCACCAGCGAACCTCCTTCCACAACCACTTTATCAACCCCCAAGTAATCTTCCGGAATTTTCGCTAAAAAACAGCCATAACTTTTAGTTGTATTTTCATCAGCATCAAGAAATTCAAATAATTGTCTCCCAAAAATTTCCCTCTTCTTTACTAAAATCGGAAATGGCTGGTGTAGTCCAGTAGACCCAAACTCTAGCCCTCGAGCATGGGGCTTACCGTCCTTCAATTTCCACCAATGATTAAACCATGGATAATCGCTTCGCTTCCATACATATCCAAACAGCAATCCTCGCTTACCGTTACTAGCAACAGCCCAACCCAAGTCCTCCTCTATTACGAATGAAGTCACACTTGGCTCCTCATTATCTATCATTCTTCGCATAGAAATTCGTTTCCCATCCTTTGTGATGGCACTTGGCCAAATAAAATCTGGTTGCTCAGAAATAGCCATCGTCCCATCTTGCGCAAATCCACGGCGTCCATTTGAATCAACCACACAATTCTCATCTAGGAACGGAGGCCCTATAGTGGGATGCTGAACAATATTATAAATACGACCCAACATATTGTTATTAGTAATTTTCTCGCTCACTAAGAAAAAAGCAGAGGATGAAGACAATGTGACAGAACGATCAATTCTTAATCCCGCTAGGGGCAAGTCTGCCGCCATTCGAACATTAATCCCTGCAGGTGACGCTTCGACATTTCTTAGCACCTCCCAAATAACTTTTGTAGATTCTCCATGGTAAGGCATACCATTTTTACCTTCGGAATCTGATGGAGGCCCCCATCGATCACAACAAAGGAAGTGGCCCATTGAACCTGGTTGATCACCTGGATTACGACGACCCCAATTGAGCGGATTTAGATTCGAATCAATGAAACGAAATTCAGGAATCGATCCACCGGCAATATCTATTACCAGCCTAGATTCATCGTTTTCTAATACCAATGAGCGACGGCCCATAACTCGCTCTTCTGCGAATACTTGGTTCAACAACAAAAGATAAATAGCGATTAAGTTTGATCTAAAAAATTTCATCCACACTGCATGAAAATCACAGATCCTAACAACATGCATTCAAACTAGGCTCCATCCTTTTCGATAGGTACGCTTAAGATATTGCTCTGCACTCTGTGCATTGGGAATTTTGAGTGATTTCGCATCCCACTTGATTTTTTTCCCTGATCGATAGGCAACATTGCCAAGATGATTTGCCTCAGTAAGCGGACCGGCATAACCAAAGTTGCATGTTGTCGGTGCCCCTGTTTTACAGGCGTGCAACCACTCGGTGTGATGTCCCATGGAGGGAGGAATCCAAGGATCAGGTGATTGATAATCGTTAAAGTCTTTTTCCGGCAACAAGACGTGCTTACCGTAATCTGATAACAGCATGCCCTTATCACCAATGAATAGAATACCACTCCCCCACTGCGGAATACCTTTTTCCTTCCAGATAACCGGCTTATTCTCGCCTTGATGCCAAGTAAGTTCGACCGGAGGCATACCTTCACGCTCACCATATGTATATTTTGCTGACATTGAAGCTGGAGCAATATCGTGATGAGGAGGAGGGCCCCAAGCCTCAACAGTTTTCGGGGCCTCAAGCTTGAGCGCCCAAAAGGGCAGATCATTAAAATGACTTCCTAAGTCGGACATAGTGCCATTGCCAAAATCCCACCATCGATACCATTTCGGGCCTGGAAAATAGACCGAATTGAAAGGCCTATATGGCGCTGGCCCAATCCAGAGGTCCCAGTCTAGGTTCGCTGGAGGCTCCTGCGACTCAGTCGGGGTTTTAAATGACCATACAATATCACGATTACGTTTTGCCTCTTCC
>MDTE01174358.1_pt1 | contig 11444 bp, 13 predicted proteins | sample 811231 | NCBI WGS metagenome assembly MDTE01 (sample SAMN05326651, study PRJNA326480) | marine metagenome | isolation source: seawater | place: Indian Ocean: Red Sea | collected 2010
GATGATGCGGCGATCACCATAAACAGAGAGTGCTTTCCACCAAGTTATACTTGCTTGTGATCGCGGCACTACAGTTTCTAATCTCTAAAATTCTTAAATTGCAGCGGAGTAGATAAATCAGCTTCCTTTACCAGGGCAATAACCTTCTGCAGATCATCTCGTTTTTTTCCCGTGATCCTTACTTGGTCACCTTGGATAGCAGTTTGCACTTTCAATTTCTCACCTTTTATCATCTTAACTATCCGCTTCGCCAAATCAGAATCAATACCCTCACTTATCGTTACGTTTTGAAAAAACCGTTTCCCAGTGTGCTCTTTATTCTCCAGATCAATGATCTTAGGATCTATATTGCGTTTGACAAGTTTGGTACGAAGGATGTCTAACATCTGATCAATTTGTATTTCAGCATCGGCTGATAAACGAATACGACCATCGATGTAGTCGAAGCTAGCCTCAACGCCACGAAAATCAAAACGCGAGCCAATCTCTCGATTGCATTGGTCTACGGCATTAGTCACTTCCTGAGTGTCAACCTCGGATACAATGTCGAATGAGGACATAATTTCTCCTTAACAAAAAACAAATTAGTCATATATCTGTGGTTTAAAAATAGACAAAACACTTTTTTAGCCGTTCGATCAACCTTTGGGGAGACCAAACAACCCGTCATCATTTACCATAACGAGGTAAAAGGCACAACCACCACGATCCTAGGAAAAACAATTGGTGTGCGACCGCCGAAAATCTGCGGCGAGGACGGCTTCAGCTAGGATTATTCATAAAGCGTAATTCATTGAATGCTATGATTAGCAATTTCTCGTTCCGCAAATGAAAACAGAAGAGGACTAGGATGGGTAACAGGCTATCGAAAATATACACGAAAACTGGTGACTTGGGAGAGACAGGTCTCGGTGATGGATCGCGAGTTCCTAAAACAGACCCGAGGGTAGAGGCAATAGGAACTGTGGACGAATTAAACAGTGTAATAGGTCTTCTAGTTGAGGAACTTGCCGATTTAGAAAACAGCGAATTAGGAGATATCATAAGTTTCCTTCGATACTCACAACATCGTATTTTTGACCTAGGTGGCGAACTTTCTATACCCGGCCACGAGATCATAAATCAGTCCCACATTAAAAAAATAGAGTTAGACTTAGATCGACTAAATAGCAACTTAGAGCCACTCAAAAATTTCATCCTACCTGGTGGCTCTAGACTCATTGCCACAGCACACCTAGCAAGATCAACTTGCCGACGGGCAGAGAGGAGAGTGATAGCAATATCACGGGACCCGTCGAGTCAAAACAACCCTATAAACACAAATGCCATTCGCTATCTTAACCGCTTCTCTGACTATCTCTTCGTAGTAGCGCGAACCTGCGCTCTTATCACCGGCATAGATGAGATTCTCTGGGAGCAAGGATAAAGCCAACTTCTAGAGTATAATCCGCCTTATGTCACCAAGTATCGAGGACAAAGAGGTTATAAATCTGGCGGCGTCTGCACCATCTATTGCCCGATGATCATAGGACAAAGAAAGCGGTAATAGTGTCCGCGCAACGAAGGACCCGTCGTCAAAAACAGGGCAAACCCTTGCCCGAGATACACCTAATATTGCCACCTCTGGTGAATTCACTATAGGTGTAAAAGCTGTACCTCCAATACCCCCAAGACTGGAAATGGTAAATGTAGCACCCTGCATATCTTCAAAGGACAGAGTCTTATTCCTAGCTTTGGCAGCGAGCGCTGCGCTTTCTTCCGCTATTTGAAGAAGCCCTTTTTTGTCGGCATCTTTGAGTACGGGAACAACTAAACCTCCCTCAGTTTCAACAGCAATTCCGATATTATAAAACTTCTTTAAGATCAAATTTTCCAGGCTTTCCTGAATTGATGAATTAAACTGCGGATGTTTTAAAAGTGCTGTAACACTCGCCTTGATGAGAAATGCAAGTAGCGTGAGCTTGATAAACGGTTGTCCTTGCTCCATATTTTGTTCTTTTCGAAACACTTCCAGCTCGGAGACATCAGCTTCGTCAAACTGCGTCACGTGGGGAATATTTCGCCAGCTTCTATGAAGATTCTTTGCACTAAGTCGACGGACCTTTGACAGAGGTTTTAATTCTATTTCACCGAATTTACCAAAATCGATATCCGAAGTTATAGGCGTAGGATCCTCTGGAACAGATCGTAAACGCGCTGCTACATAGCGTTGAACATCTGTCTTTAATATGCGGCCGCCTCTACCCGTACCCTTCACATCTGGCAGGTGAACACCGTATTCTCTACCTTGCTTTCTAACGGCTGGGCCAGCATAGATTTCCTCTGAAACGGGAGTGATTGAAGTCATCAGCTCAGATGAGTCTTGGGGGCCCTCTGAGAGCATAGCGTCCGCTTGCCTATCCTCTCTCAATAGCTCATCCCTGTTCGAGATCGAGTGACCTTTGACTTCGTCTTCTTTCGAACCGTCTTCACCGGTCGCAACAGACGATGACAGGGGGGCTTTTTCAACTGGCTCTAGTTCTAAAATTAGGTGCCCTTCTTCCACTATATCTCCAACTTTAACGCTTATCGCGCCGATTTTACCCGGAGTTGGGGAGGGAATTTCCATGCTGGCCTTGTCAGATTCAAGAACAACCAAAGATGTATCTACTTCTATTTCGTCTCCTACGCCAACAAGAATTTCAATAACTTCTACGTCTTTAGCTTCACCGATATCAGGGACAAATACTTCTGTAACCATGGCCTTATACTTCCACCGGATTGGATTTCTCTGGATCAATTCCAAACTTGTTTATAGCTTTTTCCACAACGCTCACGTCAATCTTGTTTTCTTTCGATAGGGCTCCGAGTGCGGCCACAGCTATATGGTATCTATCGACTTCGAAGAACTGTCGTAATTTTTCACGAGTATCACTACGACCAAAGCCATCAGTACCTAAAGCAGTGTAACCGCGCCCAACATAACTGCGGATCTGTTCTGCATAACTTTTCATGTAGTCAGTCGATGCAATAACTGGCCCTTTACTAGTCTTCAAGCACTTCTCCACGTAGCTCTCGCGAGGCTTCTCTTGCGGATGCAACCTATTCCAGCGCGCCGTTGACTCGCCTTCACGACCAAGCTCATTAAAGCTAGTGACACTCCAGATATCCGCTATAACGTTATATTCTTCAAGTAATTTCGCCGCCTGCAGAACCTCTCGTAAAATCGCACCTGAGCCTAGCAACTGAACGACTAGCTTCGATTTAAGGTTTGAATTTTTTTCTAATAGGTACATGCCTTTGATAATGCCCTTTTCCGCCCCTCGCGGCATCTCAGGATGAATGTAGTTTTCATTCATTACAGTTATGTAAAAATAGCAAGCTCTTTGCGAAACAAACATTAAATTAAGGCCGTGGTGAATAATCACGGCCAACTCATAGGAGTAAGCAGGGTCATAGGATACACAGTTCGGTACAGTAGAGGCGAGAACATGACTGTGTCCATCTTGATGTTGAAGACCCTCACCGTTGAGAGTCGTTCTACCGGCAGTCCCACCCAAAAGGAAACCTCTCGCTTGCAGATCACCAGCCGCCCAGCACAGATCACCCACCCTTTGAAAACCAAACATCGAATAAAAAATGTAGAAAGGAATTAAAGGTACTCCTTGATTACTGTAGGAGGTAGCAGCCGCAAGCCACGCAGCAAATGCTCCTCCTTCATTAATGCCCTCTTCCATAACTTGACCACCTTTGTCTTCCCTGTAATAAGCAATCTGTCCGGTATCTACTGGCTCGTAAAGCTGTCCCACTGAGGAGTAAATACCAAGTTGCCGAAACATGCCCTCCATCCCAAAGGTGCGCGCCTCATCAGGAACTATTGGAACCACAAGCTTCCCTATGTGCTCGTCTTTAACCAAAGTCATAAGAATACGAGTGAATGCCATTGTTGTGGAGATCTCGCGATTACCTGAGCCCCCGGTGATATTCTCAAATGCCGAGAGTGCAGGAATGGTGAGCTGCCCAAAATCAGATTTGCGAGCAGGCATGGAACCTCCCAATAAAGCTCGGCGGCCCTTAAGATATCGTATCTCCGTGCTGTCTTCCGGGGGTCTGTAATAAGGTACTTCTGCCAGATCAGTATCTGGCAGGGGGATATCAAATCGATCTCGGAATTCTCGTAGCGCCTCAAGATCCAACTTTTTTACAGAATGAGTAATATTTTGCGCTTCACCTGCCAGTCCAAGACCATATCCTTTAACAGTTTTTGCGAGAATGACAGTAGGTTGTTCCCTATGTTCAACTGCGGCAGCATAAGCTGCATATACCTTGTAAGGGTCATGCCCCCCGCGGTTAAGACGGTAAATATCCTCATCCGATAAATGTTCGACCATCTTCAATAGTTCGGGATGTTTCCCAAAGAAATGTTCCCGCGTGTAACCACCATCATGGCTTTTATAGTTTTGATAGTCTCCGTCAACGGCTTCGTCCATTCTCTGTTGTAATAATCCGAGCTCGTCTTTTTCGAATAGCTGATCCCACATCCTTCCCCAAACAACTTTAATGACGTTCCAACCCGCTCCACGAAAAACACTTTCTAACTCCTGAATGATTTTCCCGTTACCACGCACAGGGCCATCTAATCTCTGAAGATTACAATTCACTACAAAGATGAGGTTATCTAACTTTTCTCTTCCAGCGAGAGCTATCGCTCCCTGTGATTCGGGTTCATCCATTTCTCCATCGCCCAAAAAGCACCACACCTTTCTATCATTCGGGGAAACTAACCCTCGATAACCCAAATATTTCATGATGTGTGCCTGGTAAATCGCCTGAAGAGGCCCTAGGCCCATGGATACAGTGGGAAACTGCCAAAAGTTTGGCATCAACCAAGGATGAGGGTAGGAAGACAAACCGTTACCATCGCTCTCTTGGCGAAATTTATCCAATTGTTCTTCGCCTAATCTACCCTCTAAATATGAACGAGCATAGATGCCTGGTGAACTATGTCCCTGAATGTAAACAAGATCTCCCAGCTGCTCTTCGGTGTTACCCCTAAAAAAATAATTAAAACCTACATCGTATAAGGTTGCACTTGATTGGAAAGTGGAGATATGACCACCGAGGGTTGAGTCTTTCATATTCGCGCGCATTACCATAGCCATTGCGTTCCATCTGATTAAAGAACGAATGCGCCTCTCCATGAATAGGTCGCCAGGCATTCTCGCCTCCTGACTAACGGGAATGGTGTTGCGATAAGGGGTATTAATTGCGTAGGGAAGTTGACCACCACCCTCTGTTAACTTTGCAGACAATCGCTGCAATAAATAGTACGCTCGCTCATAACCATCCGTTTTAAGCACTGATACGATAGCTTGAACCCATTCCTCTGTCTCTACTGGATCTTTATCCTCAGATCCTGTGGTGTGCAAAATTTTCCTCCTTAGCTTTAGTTGTACCTATCTTGCGAGATAAGTTGGCACAATCTCTCTATGCCCTGAAGCATTCTCATACTAGGTCGCGAAATCAATTCAGCATCAATAAACCTAACTTTTTCTCTGAAACCGTTTAGTTTTGCCCATTTCTCAAGCCAGGACAAACCTGCATGGTTTGATGGTTTCGAGATGATAATTAGGTCGGGATTAGTCGTAAGAACACTCTCCTTCGATACGATGGGTACAGGGATATCTAACGAACCGAAAATGTTCTTGCCACCACACATGGATATTGCTTGTCCAATCAGATGGGTATCACTAACGGTAAACAACTGCTTATCTGCGATTTGAAAAAAAACTTTCTTCTCAGGACGGTCTTTTCTACCTCTAAACGAGTTCAATCGAGAAAAAAACTGTTGTTCTAACAACACTCCTTGCTTCTGTTTCCCTACCAAAAGACCTATCTTTTTAATAAAAGTTCCAATACTCGCGAGATCAGGGGCATGATTGATGAAAACTGGTATCTTTAGCTCACGGATCTTACTAACAGTGGTATTCGCTCCACCCGTATACCAGGCCACAACAAGATCCGGCTCCAGAGCCAATATGGATTCCAAATTGATTGCAAAGGCGTCTCCGAGAACAGGAATAGCACTGGCTTCCCTTGGGTAATCCGAGAAACGCACGGTCCCGACAATTTTGTCCCCGACGCCAAGGCTAAATAAAATTTCAGTTATGTGCGGAGCAAGAGAGATTATCCTGTCAGGCGGAGAGGGCAACTCAACTAAAAATCCCGTATCATCCTCTACCCTGATTTGGGCAAAGACTTGCGCGGATATGTACAAGCAGAAAGTGACCGCGATAAGTCTAACAATCAAGTCACCATCCCCATATGGTTAAAACAGCAGTAAAGGCTACCCATCCCCATACGCTCGTTTCAAGCAACCAATGTAGCGGAGGGGAATCCAACTTTACTTTGCTATCTTCTTCAAACTCGTCTTGTGTCAGGATTGAGGCTTGGGCAACGATATTCAGGAGTTCGGCGTTTGAAAGTGCGAGATCGGCAAAGGAGTCAGTCCATGCTCCAAAACCCCTCCGAAAATCGCCCAATAATGCAAAAATAAAACCCGTTATCCGCGCCGGGATCCATTCCATACAATGAAGCATTTTTTCAAGTTTAAGGGTATCTAATTTCGTCTCTTCACAATATCTACAATAGCGCTCGACCAATAAGTAAAAACATACTCCAACAGGCCCCAGAATTAGAAACCAAAATAGCGAAGGGAAGATACTTTGGAAAAAAAGATATGGCAGCTGATTTGTTATTTCATCCTCCAGCCCATCCTTATACGAATCTAAATCTAAAACGTTTATAGCCAGGAGAAGCACAAAAACACAAAGGAGAAGGTTCAATAACCCAAATAACCAGTCCTCAATAAGCAAACCAAACCAGAATAGCAGCATTGTGGGAAGAACAGCAGCAAGTGCAAATCTCAGAACACTAGTGGTGGTCAAGCCGTGCATAATTCGAAACCAACGATCTAGGGGCAACATATCGTAAACATGATTGCCACCAAACCAATTTCTATGAACGAGTGCGATTCCGAGCACAACAAGGAAAGTCATAAGCCAAGCCCGTATTGAAGAGATCTTATTTTACCCTCTGAATAGCAAAAGGGGCAGGCCTCTTGAAGAGATTTGATTAAATCATCGCTCGGAAGTGGGACCATAGGAAAGAATGTCCGGGATCTGTCTTCCGCCCGGGAGCGACATCACTATGTCCTACAATATTCTTGATTCTATAAGCTTGTCGAAGAAGCCTGTAAATATGCGCTAGTACTTGATACTGACAATCAGTGTAAGGGATATGATCAGTACCTTCTAATTCGATTCCAATAGAAAAATCGTTACAATTAGCGCGCCCATGATAGGTGGATTCGCCAGCATGCCACGCTCGATCGAGAAAGGAAACAAATTGCTCAACCTCACCATCGCGGTGGATTAGTAAATGGCTGGAAACTCTTAAGCCATCCAGGCCAACAAAAGCCGAATGTTCTTTACAATTTAAAGTATTACAGAACAGCTGCTTGATATAGGGCCCTCCGAATTTCCCTTCTGGCAAACTAATCCCATGCAAGACTATAAGGCTGATTTCTCCGGACGGTCTCTCATCTTTATTTTCTGAGGGCACTTGCGCAGCCCCAACTAAAATACCATTATCTACCTTCAAAACGAATCCAACGAGTGCCAAATATAATCATAGAGCACAAGCAATATCGCTACCACTTGAAAATTTCTGTTCGCGACCTTGCGCACCTTAGTTGTGAATACTAAGCGCATTGGAACAGTCATGATATTTTTTGCCTGCATTCTCGGCATGGTGGTGCTGACATTATTTTTTAGTGAGTCCGAAAAAGAGAAAAGCAACCCCAATCGCAATCCGCAAAGCCTCGTATTTCCAAATAGCATTGAGGTCAGATTAGAGAGAAACTATTTGGGACACTATCTTGCGAATGGCACAATCAATCAATATCCAGTAGCATTTTTATTGGATACTGGAGCTACCGATGTGGTGATACCAGCAACACTTGCAGAAAAACTCAGCCTAAAACGGGGTCGTGCGGGGCGAGCTATGACAGCAAATGGTGCAATAACTATCTTTGAAACCAATATCAACCATCTTAGTCTAGGTGAAATAAATCTCTATAACGTGCGCGCTAGCATCAATCCATCTATGTTATCAACCAAAGTATTACTTGGAATGAGTGCTCTTGGACGAATAGAATTTGTTCAAGATGGTAGCTCTTTGACTCTGATACAGAAAGGCATTTAATTTTTTATATGAACTATTTTGACAACATTATCTCCACTGTAAAAACGGCGTTACAAGAAGATATTGGTTCAGGCGATCTTACCGCCTCTCTATTAGGCGCAACTTCTACCACCTCAGCCTATATCATTGCGCGGGAAGACGCCGCTATTTGCGGCAGACCTTGGGTGGATAAAGTTTTTGAACTCATCGATTCAGATATTAAGATCAAATGGCTAGTAAACGAAGGGGGATTAGTAAGCAAAGGGGACAGGATTCTTGAAGCACGGGGGCGCACACAAAAGTTGCTCTCCGCAGAACGAACCGCTCTCAACTTCATACAAACGTTATCCGCCACTGCCACTCAGACTCATAAGTTTTGTCAATTTGTGGCGCATACCAATGTTAAATTACTTGACACGAGGAAGACTATCCCCGGACTGCGGCTAGCGCAAAAATATGCAGTAAAAATAGGCGGTGGATATAACCACCGAATGGGGCTCCACGACGCATTTCTTATAAAAGAAAACCATATTAAAGCTACTAATTCTTTGGTCGAAATCACAAAACGTGCCCGCGAAATATCACCGGAATCGCGTCTAGAGATTGAAGTTGAAAACCTAAGAGAACTGAAGGTAGCACTAAATTGTAAACCTGACTGGATTATGCTCGATAACTTTAGCCTAGAAGACATTCGATTTGCGGTGAAGGAAACTAATGACTCTGTAAAACTAGAGGCATCAGGTGGGATAGAGACTACGGCTCAATTAATTGACATCGCCGAAACAGGCGTGGATTATATCTCCGTGGGCGCTCTCACAAAAAACTGCAGGGCGATAGATTTTTCAATGTTATTTGATTGAGAAAATAATAAAAGGTGGAGAAACCATCCTGAGACATAAAGATATGGGAAAGCATTGGCTGGAAACATCAGGTAATTCAACCAAAAAATGGGTCATCAACCTCAGCTTAACTTTAGTGATTGCGGGATATATCCTGCTAATCGGCTACGGTTTAATCCAGTACCTCTCTAATAACGAAGAAGCCCTTTTTGGAAAAATTGCGCTAACAGCCATTGTTTTAGGGGGCACCATGGTTTTCGGAATAGTTTTTTTCGAGCGTATTAGTACTTACAAAAAAGATCCCTATCGGAAAATAGAAAAATGATGATAACTACAGCAGAAAATATTCCTGGAAAAGAAATCATAAAGTCAGTCGGTCTTGTGCGTGGCAATACAATCAGAGCCAGAAATATTGGAAGGGATATTATCGCTGCCCTTCGAACGATAGTAGGCGGCGAAATTACAGAATATACAAAGCTTATGGCAGAAGCTCGCGAACAGGCGCTTGATCGAATGGAAAGTGAAGCAGTCAGTCTCGGCGCCAACGCGATAGTGGGCGTTCGCTTCAGCACATCTGTAGTTCTAGGTGGCTCCGCGGAGCTACTCGCATATGGAACTGGAGTGGTGATCTCAGATCTTTAGGAAAAGGACATGCAGCCACTCAAATATGTGGACAACGAAATAAGTGGTCAAACTGGATTGGTTGAAGAGTTATGCGGTTTCGAGATACACGGCATAGATTCGAATATCCTCTGGCCTTAACCCCTCAAAATTGACACGCACTAGGAAGGGAATGTCTAAGTCTTCGATTAGGGTGTGATCATTCCAAGCAATTATTTGAGCAAAACCTCCCTCCGTCGGCCCTATACTGACCTCAGCTTCATAGCCACTTATAGCGCGATACGCCTGATCTTGAAGTTCTACGGTAATGGTACTGTGTTTTGTGATTCCTTCGATATTTATTGATAAAACGGCCGACTTTCCATCTAATTCAATCGGTGCGGACAAAAAGTGTGGGGCTTTCTTTGAATAACTCCAAGCTCCGCTGTCAAATGCAGAGAAATATCCCAATCGATCTTTCGGCCAGCTTGTAACGCGAACACCATCTCCAGCCTCCTCTGGCCAAGCTCCGTACCAAAAAAGGGTCTCATCATCAATATTCTCAAAACCCTGTCCCTGAATGAGAGCTGGAAAATTTAAATTGAGTGCATCTCTATGTTTAGAACTCCAACCATCCTCAGCCGCTGCAACGATAGGGTAGTTGGGAATAGGCTCACGATAATGCAGAGCATCCTGACTAACTGCGATACCAATATCCATCGTTAGCATCCTCCTGTCATTAGATGGATGTCCATCCCATTTGCCGAAAAAACCTATGATGATATTGCCACGGTTCCATAGTGCTGCTCCCAAGTGCACCTGCTGACCATCATTTTTTCCCTGACCTGCCGACTGAGGTTGATGTTGTCCTCGCCGCAGACCGGAACAAGTTGCCTCAGACCAATGTTCGAAGTCTCGGGAAGCCATTGTGACCAGCTGACGAACCCCAACCCCATGGCGTCCCCCTTGCCCAGCTAGATAGTAACAACCATCCACTTTTGCACCCCCAGACATTTCAAACCAACCACCCACCGGATTATTGGATGACTCAATCCAACGAAGTCCATCAGAGCTATAGGCAACGGCAAGACCAGTATACTTGCGAGTTTCGAAGGCCATCTTGAAACGTTTATTTTTATCTTCAGCCTGCGGTTCGTAAAAGATCACACATGCCTGTACATGCATATCCTCACCCATGTCCACTAGGTTGTTATGTTTGCTGTTCTGATACTCAACTAAACCCAGATCAGGCTTTTCCCAGTTACGGCCATCTTTGCTTTTCGCTAGGCAAACCCTCTGGTGCCACTCCGAACCAGGACCCTGGCCCAGATACCACATCCAGAACTCTTCACCAATATTTAGTACGGTTCCATAAAAAGCGATCCACTGGCTATCATGCTTACCAGTCTCGCCCAACGGTAATACCGAGCTATTCCCGTGACCCCCTTGCCGGCCCTGAAGATGAAGTTTTACACCATCTTGAAAAGGAATACTGTGATCATCGAAGGGGAAAAGTACTATTGAATCAAGACTTACTTGCGGCCCCCCATTTTTGATAAACATAAGCTACCCTCTATTCTTTCGCTTCACGCCATGGGATCCAATCATCTTTCACAAAAATTGCTACTTCAAATTGGTTCCTAACTTTTACCGAAGTCCTCTCCTTTTGAATCTGCCCATAAAACAACGCTCTACCAAAGCTTTGGACTTTTAAAAGCATTTTTTGTGAATCTTTTTGAGCAATTTTTTGATTTTCAGGTATTTTTCATAAAACTAATGATA
>MDTE01014683.1_pt1 | contig 11442 bp, 16 predicted proteins | sample 811231 | NCBI WGS metagenome assembly MDTE01 (sample SAMN05326651, study PRJNA326480) | marine metagenome | isolation source: seawater | place: Indian Ocean: Red Sea | collected 2010
AAAGTTCGCACGGCGCATCGTTCTCAGAGTGATGTTCTGATACCGCTGTTCGCGCTTGTTCCAGACCTTCTTGCGGCCTGAATCCCATCCAGCCATGACCTTACGGGCAAACTCCATGGTGTTCTTGTACCCAGCACGGCGAGCCTGCTTGGTGAAAGCCCCTTCGGTGCCATCCTCTTCGATCTCACGGTCTACGCCTTGAATCCAATCGTGGCCCTTGTTGCGGCGACGGGTTGGATTCTTCTTGCGCTTGGCCTTGATGTCGGCAGCCTCATCCTCGACTTGCTCTTCGTAGTAGTCGCGAAGTTCCTTGGCCACGATGTTACGGATTGCAGGAGTCCATGGGCCATATCCACGGCTTCCCAGACCGAACTCTTTGTTGTATTTCTTGGCCCCGTCGTCTGCGAGATAACGCCACAACTTGACTGCTTGGGTGCGGTTGTATGTTCCCTTCGCCATTTTCTTGGCGAGGTTGGTGATGATGGGTGTCACACGCTGTCGATACAAGGTGCCATCATTCACAATGTACGTCTCAAGTTCTGTCGCGATTGATTCGTCAGTCGTGAATCCCATCATAATCTCCGAGTCAGTGGCTACGAGGGTAACACTGATGAAGGACACACTGGAGCCCTGCCAATGAAATGGAGTGCTACCTTCGGTACTTACGCCAAGCCAATGCCACAATGAGCAACGCGGTCGAAGTGAACAGCAAGGCGGGGAGAACCCGGACGCCTGTGTCCAAGATCTCTACTCCTCGCATTCCCGTGTCGAGTTTGGCGAGGCTATTGGCTTTTTCTGCGTACTCCCGGGGGTTTTGAACGCCTCTGTTTGCTGCAACGACACTGGGAGGAAACTGATAGTCGGGATTCCCCATCGCAGCCGGGTAAAACACCGCCATGTACAAATCAGTAGGGTGTGAAAAGCCCCGAGACTGCCACTGACGCAAGTACCGCTCAACCCAATCCATTTGCTCCACAGCACTCATTGATGCCAGTGCTGTCGTGCTCGTGCCCATCCCCGACGCAGTAGCGGCCATGAACTGAATCAATCCAGTGGCACTGCTCGTTGGGTTGCGGACAGAGGGGGAAAAGGTTTGACCTGATTCAAAGTTGATCAGATTGGCAAGCCATCCGGGGTCAGGAATGCCCAACCGATCCGAGACCTCTACAATCTTCTCCGCAAGGGCTTGGCCCGCTTGAGGGTAAGCCCGAACGATGTCTGAAGCGGTGCTGGGCATGGCCTAACCCGAGGCAGCGATGATCGTAGTAACCTGCGTCAAGGCGTCAACATTAGCCGCTGCAACGCCCAAACGGATTGCTTGGACGGGAGCGTTGAACTCAAAAACCGTAGGGGTTCCCCCCGGATCCAACACGGCGGGAGGAGAAATCGCTTGGAAGTCGAAGGGGGCAGGAGTACCGGGGACGTTGGCGTCGTGATCTATCCTTCGGATGGCAACTTGCGGGGTGATCGTTGCGCCCCCTGCACCGGCTGTTTGGCTCACAATCCATGTCAGCTTAGGAAGACCCGGACATTCCAGCGTACCCGAAACGTAGGTTTGGTTGGCTGCGATGGCCCCACTCTTGTCGTAGAGGTTGACACCACCTTTGGCGATGTTCTGCGATCCAACATTTTTTCCAGAGGTAACAGGCATTAGTACATCGCTGATTCAAGAGTAATGGCGGGGCCGGTTGCAGTCGCGCCAAAGTTCTCTTTGATATTGAAGGTGAGTTTGAGCCGGTAGAAGCGGACAGGGCGGCCCCCTCCGATGGGAGTCCATCCAATGATGGCACTTTGACCCAATGTGGTGAATGATTCCGTGATGTCTTGTTCCGGCGAAACAGTCTGGAGCCGTTGAGGGTCAGAAATGTGAACCTGTTCCTCGGACAGAACTTCAAGACCTTGGAACTTGCCTCCAAGCAGGCCCAGATTGTTTGGGTCCAACGGGTTGCTCAACTGTACCCACAACTGAGCGGCAGGGTTCCACATGGGCCACCCGGACATCAAACTCCGGGCCCCGGCTACACCATTCTGCCCACCTGAGTTTGTATTGAAGCCTCCAGCATTGTTGGGCCGAAGTCCCCGGATGTCGGGGCGCATGTCGAAAATCGGGGATGACCATGAAGCCGTCAGTGCGATGTCTGACGCTGCCGATGTTTGCCAGTTCAGTGCCGCTGCCCCACCAAACCAACACGGGGTTGGAATGTCCCCCGGGGATGGCAGTGGGTTGGTATTCCCCGGATTCCGAAAAGGACCACTGGGGTCGTAGTCGGGGGGAAGTGGATACGGAAGGCGATATGTCATCGACTATCGACCCCCTCGACCACCTACAAAGTTACTGCTTCCACGCATTTCCAGACAGTGAAGCGTGATGTCGATTCGCCATGCAACATTACTGGCTTCGGTAATGTTGTTCAGTGGCGTGATGCCCAACACCATCGAACCACCTTGGTCCACGGTGTAGCCTGTGCCACCAATCTCAGCGGGGTTGGCGGCTTCACCGATGACGGTAGAGGCCAAACGAGCGTTGGTGTGCAGACGATCACCTGTGGTGTACTCGGCCCGGAACAGGAAGGTGTCCAGAGAGTCACCACCATTGGCCAAGAAGTTATCCGCATTGGGATTTGCAGTGTAGGCAAAAGCACCCTGAATACCGATGATCCTGCAAGGGATGTCAAACTGCACAGTACGAATGGACTCACCACCCAAAGACACGTCACCATCTGTGCTCAGAACACCCGCACTGTAGTAGCGGACTTGGTAGCCGACGTTGGGGTTGGTCGAGTAGAACGGTGCAGTGGGAAAGAAGGGAAACCGAATCCAAGGCTGTGGATTCTGTCCACCCATCTGCCCGACTGTGGGCATGGCAACCTTAGCCGAGACGTTGTTGGGAGTGGCGCTGTTGTCGGGGCCACTGGCAGGCGCGGCATACCCATAGTCAGAAACAGGGCGGCCATACTGGTCAAACTTCATGGGTATCTCCAAAAGGGGGCATCAGTAAGAAGTCAATGCTGGTCAAGGGTAACATGGATGCACCGAAGCGCGGAGCAGACGCCCAGATTTTAGTGCTATGGCCCCAAACGCAAGAAACCCCCGAGGCCGTGAGGCCCCGAGGGAAACTTTGTCTCCGTGTATTTATTTCACGAAAACGTAGGTTGAACCTACCCAATCTCAATGACGTTTTTGTAGTAGCCAAGAAGGACGCAACGGACGCCAACAGAGTTGGTTCCGATTTGAGCCGCACGGCTACCGAAGCGCAGAACGATAGAGAACGTGCTGTTCCCCGGGAGCGCGACGGGGTGCTTACGATACATCCAGATCGAGCCATTTCCGTTGTTCATCGCACCAGAGTTTGCACCCGCAGCGTTCTGAGCAACAGCACCGAAGGCACCGCCACCAGCACCCGAAAGGATCACGGGGCAAATATCGACCTGAGTTTGAGTGAAATCCCAGCTCAAAACTCCGTTATTTTGAATGTTGACCAAGTTGCCGATAAGAGCCTGAGTGTCTTGAGCAACTGAGAGAGTTCCGTCATCAGCCGTGTTGCTCGACTGAAGGATCTGGGTTGCAACGCCGAACACGTCGTATGCAACGCCGCTCGGCACGCGCCCACCTTCTTTGAGGTTGGTCTCCGCGATGGTCAAAGCGTTGGTGAAGCCCTGTCCAGTTGAGCCGATTGGCACAGTGAAGAGACGGCTGGAAGTAGCAGCGGGGGAAGAGCCACCGGCAAGCAAGGTCGTGCTCCAGATGGTTTGCTCTCCGAACCGGAAAAGGTTCTGGGGCTGCTGAAGGGGCACTGGAGGGATGGGGCCAGCGTCAGGCGAAATGATTGGTACACCGGGTACACCGTAAGGCATGATGATCTCCTAAGATCGAGGGTAAAAAGTTAGAACAAAAGAAAGAAGAGCAAAGGGACGACCTTAGAGGTCGCCACCTTCATAGATGAACGCGCCATAGCCATGAGCCCCGGATGGACCCATCTCTTCATAGACTGAAGGAGCGTCAGGCACTTCGTTCAAAGCAAGTGAAGGGTTCATAAGTTCCTTCAGCTTGGCTTGGGCGAAAGCCTTGAGTTGTCTGATGGCGGCCATCCGTTGCGCGGGAGGCATCGCTGCCAACTTACGCGCACCTTCAAATCCGACCAACTTGATTAGCCAGCCCCACCGATGGCCGTGACGACCGGCGTGGTGACTGTATGGCATGCCGCGACCCCGCTTGTACATGCGACGACCGGGACGACCGAACCGCCTGTACCACATTGGAAGACCACCCAAGAAGGCTTGACCTTCCGCTGAGTCGAAATCGTGGCCTGCGTAGTGAGCATCCCCATAGTGAGCGTCCGAGTAGTCGGAAGAGGCGTGGCCCGGGTTGTTCAGGGCTCCTTCTCCGGTGTACTCATAGGCCCCGTAGTGAGCAGGGTTGTTCAATGCTCCACCTTCGTAGGCGTAAGCACCGTAACCCTTCCCGCCGAGAGGGACGTGAGTGTATGGGTTTTGCATCATGGCAAGGCCAGCAAGTCCTTCCGACTCTTCGACCATGGCCATTTCAGCTTCTGCTTGGACAGCACCCTTGGCCGCAGCCATTTCACTCATGCGCTGGTAAGCAAAGATACCACCAGCCACGGTTGCCATACCAGCGGCAAACAGGCGCTTGGTCTGGGTCTTACCAAAAGGCTGGGCCAGAGTGACAACAGCACCTGCGACACCCAAGAGTGGGAGTGCGTAAGGCTGAAGCATTTCTGGAAGCATGTCTTCCGTCTTGTCCGCGATGTAGTAAATCGCCACTGCGGAGGCACTACCGACAAGCAGCGGGGCTGCGTAAGGTGCAACAGGAGGCCCAACAACTGGAACACTGGAAATGGCCTTGCTCACCATGTCGAATGGGGCGAAACCAGTCTTAGCGGCTGGGTTGGCCTTCAGAGCCAATCCACCGAAGTGCATACCATTCCGGCGACGTGCTGTGCGACGACGATTTTTCTTCATGTAGGCGCGACGTGCTGTCTTGCGAACTTGCCCCTTGTGAGTGCCGTTACGACGACGACGGGTGTTTCGCTTCATAGCAAGTGAACGGTGGCTCGACTTCCGAGCGTGCGCTGGGTTCTTGCGACGACGGCGACGAGAAGGGTTGGCCTTCACTTTACGCCATGCAGCCTTGAGGCTGGGAGCCTTGCCGCTTTGGAACATTTTCATCGCCTTCGCAGCGTTGCTGTTAGTGCGACGACGGGCTGCCCGATTCTTGCGACGACGGTTTGTCTTGAGAGCAAGTCCATTTCGCTTCATCGCCAACCCGTTGCGACGACGGCGACGAGGATTCGTCTTGAGTGCGAGGCCGTTGCGACGACGACGTGGGTTCTTTCTGCGGTACATAGCGGATAACTCCTCTCTTGAATAACCTTGGCCCTTATGGGCGGCACGAAATGCGTTCCAACTGGTTTTCTTTGCACTGGAACGACGGGTTTTGGATTTTGATGATGGTGACTTGCCATCAATAACGATGGCCTTGAATGCGCGACGGCCAGCCGGTGTGCTGCGCTTAGACGCGGAGATTGTGCTCTTCCATGTACGGATACGGGCACGGCGACTGGGTGCGCTTTTCTTGAGGGCTGCTCGTCGCTTGTTGCCACCAGCGGCCTTGTAGGCTGCTTTGTACTTGCGAAGATCGGAAGCTGCCTTCTTGCGGCTTTTCCCCGCCTTTGACTTCAGCTTACGGGCACGCTCAGAACCACTCTTGCCACCTCCGTAACCCAGTTCTTTTGCCACCATGAGGTTCATGCGTCCATTTGAACGCCGTCTCGGGTTGGTAATGAACAATGCGCCAGTGGTGGGCATTGGGTTTCGCCGGTAGGCCATGAAAACTCCTGTGCGAATTGCACCTGTCGATGACGAAGATGACACGCTACTACCCATCCGCGCAAGGCGGTAGCACCCTGTTTCCCAAATATGGAGTGCTACAAAGAGTGCTATTCCTTATAGAATAGACCGCGCCCCCTTTTCGACGGAGATCTCAATGGCAATACACTCTTCCCCCCTTCCTCCCACACATCACCTCATGCGAGTCCGCGTCCGAACCCGTATCTTTGAGCGACTGAGGACCATCGCAGACCAAGAAAGCAAGTTGACGGGAGATCACACTTCTGTCTCGGACCTTGTACGCGCTGCCCTTTCGGACTGGATTCGAGTCTATGAATCTACCGAACTGCTCTACCAACTCCAAGAGAGCAAAGACGAGCGGAAAATCCCCGTAGGCTAAGTCGGAACCTCAGACGAATGGTGCGTCACGATTCGCCATCGTTGGTCTGAGGCCCAAATCTTTCCTGTCCTAATGTTCTCTGGCGTGAGCACGAAAGTGTACCGGGCTTGCACAGATTGAGGGTATCCGTCTTTCATAAACTGAAAGGTGTAAAGGCCCGACAAGGACTTCACTGCACCCAAATCTTGGGTGATCATGTTGTCAATCCGGCCACAGATGCCTTCTTTGTCCCCCAGAAAGCGCCGAAAGTAAGCCCTCAATTGCGTGTGTCCTTGCAGTACCTCTTCATTGTATGTGGGAACCAATACGGCGTTGTGTCGGTACAGGTTGAGGACACTGCGAACTGATCCGCTGCACACCATTTTCATCCACAGTTCAGGGAACGTCTTGATCATTTCATGTACTCCGTGATGGGCCCGCCACCTTTGGGGCCTCCACCCACCCATGTGTCACATGACCGAAGTGCCGAGCATTTGAACTCGTGCATTTCACAGTAACCCACAGGAGTAGTAAGGCGGGGAGGGCCACCCTTGCCGCACTCCACAAGGATAGGACGCTCCGATGCACCGCCGCACGCGACCATGGGAGGGGTGATATTGAAGGCTTTACAGTTTCCACACAACTGCTTTTTAGCCAACTCTAAAGGGACGACCTTGCGTTTGGCTCTCCCCATCCAATACTCGGGATGCCCAGCGGGAGCAACAAGGGGTAGCTTCTTGACAACGCCAATCTGTTTTGTCAGTGCCCGCCCGAATGGATCGGGCCCATAGAAGTGCTCTTTGGCCGCTGCGAGTTTGTTCTTTTTGTTCAACTCGGGATCGGTCACGGGCTTGGGGCATTCAATGTCCTTGACAAGCCCGACCTTCTTGAGTGCTTCGTAGCAACCATAGATTGCGAGCCCCGCCATAAATGGATGAGTCATCGTGTCCTCTTGCGAATGAATACATATCCTAAACCAAGCAAGCCTCCGATGCCGATTGCAAGCGCCAAATACTTCACAGCCGCGAATCGAATGGGCCGAGTCTGTTGGTACATGGCCAGAACTTCTGACATGGAAGCATCATCGGGAAGCCATCTTTGGTAGGTGCTCCCTTCACTTTCCGCCACGTAAAAACGACCTCGTGGAGCCCCTGACACGCATCCCTGAGCGCCGGGAGGGCAAATGCCAATGTGGACATGTGTAGTGTCGGTGTACCACATCACTTGGTCCAACTCAGGGTAGTCGGCGCGATTGGCCCAGAACCAAGTCGCCAACTCTTGGTTGCTCAATCCAATCGGACTCAAATCCACTGCCAGTCCATTCATGTGCTGACTGGTCGAACTACCACCCACGGCTGAGTTTACCGCTGGTGACCGATACACGGAGTTCACAGTGAAGTCGAAAGGGATGCTGTTGAGAAAATCCTCAAGCAAATCCAAGTTTGACTGGTGGACCGCTGTTGCGGGCATATTGGACAAACCAAGCCGATCTGCCGTCGCGCTGACAGTCAGTTCATCGAGCGTGTAGTCCTTCCCATAGTACACGGTTAGTCCGTGATGCCGGGAGTCGGGGAGGTGTAGTTGCCCCCCGCGATCCACATTCGGCCTCGTTGGTCAATGGTAAGCGCAGGCTTGATTCCAGTCTCTTCGCCCATCTTGTGGATGTAGAAGCTGAACCCGTCGCCCTTCTTTTCGGTGGCATAGACCACATGCGTCAAGATTCCAATGGGTACTACATCCACCTTGGGGTAGTCGGATGTTGCATGGCGGCCCCCTACAATCTTGGCAGCCTTCTTGAGAGGCATCGCTTGGTATCGGCTGTTCTTTTTGAAGCTGTTGTTTTGAAGGAATCGCTTGTGCATTCGCTCTGCGAACTTCGGATGCGAGAAAATGTAGAGACGCTGGTGGGGATGATCAGGATCAAACGCAAGGTGAGAACCGTTGGCCTCAGTTCTGTTGAGTCGGATTACTGTGTCTTTTCGCTTGTGGGGCTCCCGAAAATGGAGTTCCACCAAACGTCCTGTCTCAATGAGCAGGCCATCGGGTCCAATCATCCCGTCTACCTGCTCATCTTGCCATTCCGACACTCCCTGATGCGGGATGCCCCAATGCCACTCTTCAAATAGTTCTGCACCCCGATCTGCCATTTACTTTTTCCCTCTTTTCTTCGGTGTGAGGAGAATAGCGGCCAAAGCCACAGCGGTCAGTCCACCTACTGTCCAGTAAAACCAAGTCTTTTGATAAAAGGGCTTGTCCAAAGATGTCCCACTTGACCCTCTTGAACCACCGGACGAGCCTCCCCCCGCAGGCACTGAAACTGATCCCCCACTACTCACCCGACTGGTACAAGATGCCCCTGTCTCCCCCAACCTTGACCAAGTATTGGGACCAGAGATTCCGTCTACTGTCAGACCCTGTGATCCCTGAAACTCTCTAAGCGCACTCAGGGTATTTGCATCCATTGTCCCAGTGACGGGCAGGAACACGTACTGCTCTCCATCGTCATACCCAAAGTCACGTTCTCTCAACTTTGTCTGAAGCAGTCGAACGTCGGCCCCGGTATCCCCAGCACGCAAACATTGACGACTCACCGCACCATAGGCTCCGTACATCACTTATTTCCTTTCGTGAAGAGGTAGGCCAAGCCTGCGATTCCAGCCGCAGCGGCTCCATACTTCATCATTTTCTTTCTCTGGTACGCCTCTTGCTCATCCGTCATTTGGGTCCAGTCGAGGCCGTATGATTGGAGAGTGGCCGCAGCTTCGGCGTTCCCTTCCATCGCTTGTCCAACCAGTGCTACTCGATCTCCCATACGCTCATGCTTAGTCGCCCCGGCTGACGCGAGGAGTTCACGGGCACGCTCTTCGGAGATAATACCCGCTGCCAGTGAGCGTGCAATCTGCTCCTCAGTCCAGCGACCCTGATAGTCTCCCATCCCATAGCTGTGGGCGGGGTTTCGTCGGCAACAACTGCTCATTTTCCTCTCCGTCGAAGGTAGATAGCCCCACCGATCAGGAGGACCGACCCAATGAGAGTGGGATAGAACATCTTGTGACTCGTAAGAGCGGCCAGTCCTGACTTCCCCGAATCGGACGTGGGGGGTTGATAACTGGGCGGCGGTGCGACAGGTGTGTCAGTTGGCTCCACGTTGCTCAAAGCGGCTTGGGCCGTCAGTCGCCGTTCTGACTGTTCCAGCAATAGGGAGAGCGTAGAAGGACCAACGCGGCCATCTACGTCAAGCCCATAGGCACGTTGGAACTGTTGGACAGCGGCATAGGTTTTGGACCCGTATTGACCCGTCACTTCTGTTTCGCTGAGATAGCCCAACGTGCCCAAGGCCGTCTGGATCGCAGCGATCTCATCGCGGCCTTGTCCGTCATAGCCAGTAGCGCACACCGTGCAGCTACTGGGACCAAAGATCGTGCTTCCGTAGGCTCCGTACATGGCTACGCCTTCTTTTTAGGCGTGAAAAGGATGCCAACAGCAATCACACCCGCCACTGCAAAGAGCATCCACGGCTTGATCGGGCTTTGGGGGTTGGGAGTACAGCGAGGGTCTAAGGGCTGACCATCTGCCCCTACTTCATCACAGTCTCCACTTTGGCTTTTCCTGTAGTCATACCCCCCAAGCGTTTCATAGAAATGCTCCAACACACCATCGGGAGTGTCAGCCCAATACGCCGCCTCCCCACTCGGGGCGCGATCACAGAAAACAATACCGTTCTTGTCGGGCTGCTTCATGTAGTGGTCATCGGGCAAAGATCCACACAAGCGCGAATGGACCACATCGGCAGATTCCCACTGTCCCGTCTGGGTATTGCGGATCTTACCTCCTGTGTGACGAGCAGCTTCCGCATCGGCCATGTTGCTCGATACCGCCGCCCCTACCCCCACGGCAGTGAGCCCCACAGCCGTGGTCCCGGCGATTAGGCCCCACGCAACGGGCACCCCCAAAATGGGAATGCCGTATTGCCCGGAGACACCACCGGGGGCGTAGGCCCCCGCAGGGCCAGATGGTCCAAGGGAGCCGTACATTTTACTTCATGGCTCGATAGGCAAAGAAGGCCAAGGCCCCTCCACCCAGAAGGTAGATCAACATCTTGTTCTCTTCAAAGAAACCACCCGTCATGTTGGCGGGCATATCGTTGATTTCTCCTTTGAACTCGTCCACCACAACCTCGTCAGGCGCGGGGGTGTCCTCGGGCTGGGCGGGTAGATTTGCCTCTGCCTCTTCAACAATCTCGTCTTGCAACTCAGCAACCGCTGCATTTTTCTCAGCGACCGCCTCGGCCAGTTCGGCTTCTTGCTCTGGTGTTGAGACCCGACCGGGCTTGCTTGCCCGCGTTCGCTTGGCCAGCCGCTCTTTGGCCTTCTTGAAGTTTTTGAGAGCCAGTCCAATGGCTTTGTTGAGGATTTTCACGCGACCCTGAAGTGCGTCAATCTCCTTTTGAATCTGGGCTTGTTTGTTGAAAGGAAACTTCGCAAACAGCTTGGCCCCGGGAAGAGGGGGAAGACCCAGATCAAGCAACTCTTTTCGCAGGCGCTTGATGGCAGTCCGCGTTTTCGTTCGATCTGTCTTCAGTCGGGTCACAATCGTGAGCAGTTGATGAACTTCCCTCTCTTGGTCGATGTGACTCTTGGGGGCTTTCGATTGGTACAGCAACTGATAGCCTAAAAACTTACGACCCTTCTTGAGTTCTCCATACGACCCAAACGCGCCGTAAGCCCCGGCAGGTTGCCCCACTGGCTGCAAGAAGTAGTATCCACCGTCTCCGTATGCCATTTCTGACTCCTATTTCTTCTTCTTACGAAGAACCATGTATCCAATGCCACCCACAGCCATGACACCCACGACTGCGATTGCAATTGTTCCTCCACTGATACCACCACCAGTGTTTTGACTTTGGGCAAGCATGGCCATTTGGGCTTCCTTGTCCGCTTGAATCTTCATCGCTGCAATCCGCTCTTGGCTCGCCAACATCGCATCCTGTGCTCTCGCATTGGCGTTGTTGGTGAACACCGTATTGAGCAAACCACCACCTAAGTCAACGAGGCTACTTCCCGCCCCGGTGAAGAAACCCCCACCTGATTTAGCGGCAGTCTTGGCCCCGGTTTGAGCAGCCGTTTGCGTAGCCGTTTCAGTTGCGGCTTTACTCCCTCCACCAAAGAAGTTCTGCAACCAGCCATTGTATGCGTGATAGCGAGCGCCATAGTCCAC
>MDTE01094390.1_pt1 | contig 11441 bp, 9 predicted proteins | sample 811231 | NCBI WGS metagenome assembly MDTE01 (sample SAMN05326651, study PRJNA326480) | marine metagenome | isolation source: seawater | place: Indian Ocean: Red Sea | collected 2010
AAATATCATGCTGATACAATTATGGATCTTAGTGACGGTGGTGATGTAGGTCAAATTAGAAGAACATTGTTAGATGCTGCACCAATTACATTTGGAACTGTTCCAATTTATGAGGCATATAATTTTGGTGTTGAAAAGCACAAAAATCCACTTGACATTACAGAGGATGATTACATTAATGCTTTTGAAAATAATATTAAAGATGGTGTAGATTACACAACAATACATTCTGGAATAACTAAAGAAATTGCAAAACGTATTCTGAAAGTAGAAAGACATGGTGGAATTGTAAGTAAGGGTGGTACTATTACTGCTGCTTGGATGTTAAAATATGATAAAGAAAATCCATACATAACACATTATGATTATATGATCGAGTTAGCACAAAAATATGATGTTACATTTAGTTTAGGTGACGCATTACGCCCAGGTTCAATTTTAGATTCACATGACGAATTGCAAGTACAAGAGATGATAAATATCGCAAGACTAGCAAAACGTGCAAATGAAAAAGACGTCCAGGTCATGATTGAAGGTCCTGGGCATGTTCCTCTCAATGAAGTTGCTGCAAATGTACGCCTTGCAAAATCATTGATAGGCGATGTGCCATATTATGTATTAGGTCCATTAGTAACTGATGTAGCATCTGGTCATGATCATATTGCAAGTGCTATAGGCGCTGCTGTATCCGCTAGTGAAGGCGTTGATTTGTTATGCTATTTAACCCCGTCTGAACATTTAGCACTTCCAAACGCTGAAGACGTGAAGGCAGGTCTAATTGCATATAGAATTGCTGCACATGCAGGGGATTTGGTAAAAATTCGTGAAAAGGCAATAAAATGGGATATGAAAATGACTGAAGCAAGAAGAACGTTAGACTGGCAAAAACAATTGGCATTATCTATTGATCCAGAACTAGCTGCAAAGATTCATGGTAGGACAGGACAACATCCAGGTAATAGTGTACCGTGCACGATGTGTGGTGGCGCATGTGTTTACCTCATGCTACCACAACAGCGAAAATATGAAAAAGACAACGAAGTGCTAAATCAAACTAAATAAAACTCGTTCAAGATTAGGAACAGTGTCAAAATCCCTTAAATTTTCTGGTAAAATCCATTTAAAATCTGAATTTTCCCAATTAAGATTAACTTGGACTAAATCTGTTTCAAATAAAAATGGAAAGACATGCCATTGATGATTTTTATATTGTGGGGAAGATATTTTCATATCATCAGCAGATTTTACTAATTTGATTTCATTTTCTTTCATTCCAACTTCTTCTTGTATTTCAATTTTTGCCCTTTCTAATGGTTCTTCATTATTTTCAATTATACCACTTACACCAGACCATAATTTTTTCATAGTTTTTACGTTGTCACTTCGTTTTAAAATTAAGATTTTTTCATCATTCTTTAGGAACGATGTAACAATTTTTGTATAGTGCATATTCTATTTTTCAATAATATTTACCATTCTAGTTAATTTTTTATATGATTTATCTAGATCAACATTTTGAGAAATACTTTCTTTACATCTATTTACATATGAAATAATTTCCTCACTTTTTCCTTCTTGTGCATCTGTTAAGAGTCTTCCAATGTCTTTCCAAAACTCTTCAGCAACTCTTCTTATTTCTGGATTTGAAATAATTGTTTCAATTAATTCTGATGATTCAGTTAGAATACTTTCAGAAATCAGTTTTTGTGCTTTGAATGTTGTTCCTGCCATTTTCTCAGTAAGTGAAATCTTTTCATCTTTTGCCAGAATATTTGCAAAAGCAATATTGAGTAAGTGGGTTAATCCTAAAATCAATGCAATTTTTCTATCATGTTCATTTGAATCAATTGTAACAAAATTTGCACCAATGAATAATGTTTTTGCATTTGTAAGTTCTTTTTTTCCATCTTTTATTGGTATTGAGATTACATTTTGATTTTTCATACTTTTTGCTCCTGGTCCAAACATAGGATGTACACAGATTGGAGAAATTTTAGCTGGCATTTTTCCTAATGCAGTAGCAGTTTTTGATTTTTGTGAGGAAATATCAATTAGAGATGCACCACGTTTCATTTCTTTTGAGATTAGTCTAATAATCTCAGGTGTTTTCTTTGTTGGTGTTGAAAGTAAAACATAATCTGCTCTCAAAATTGAACCAATTAATGAATCAGAATTATTAATTGTTTTAGGTACTGGATTTTCTAAATCATGTCCAGTAACTTCAAATCCGTTATTAAGAAAATAACTTGAAAACCATTTTCCCATTTTCCCTCCAGCGCCAATTATCGTGATTGTTTTTGTCATTTGCTGATCTCTGTAGAGAGTATTTTCATGCCCTCAATTATACTCTCTTTTTTCACACACGCAGAGATTCTAAAGAATTCTTTATAGTCACCAAATGCTTCACCTGGAGCAATTGCTAAACCCTTTTCTAGTAACTTATTTGCCAGTAATGTAGTATTATCTTCATTATTTTTTATTTTTGCAAAGACGTACATGGAACCGTCTGGAATCATGAATTCCAAGTTATTTTTTTTGCAGTTTTCAATCAGAACATCCAGTCTTTCTTTAATTTGTTCTGTATTAGAACTAACATCCTCATTAATGGAATTCATTGCAATAAACTGAATAGGTTCTGAGACATTTGTTAAACACAGTGCCTGTAATTTTGTTAATCTATCAATTATTTCTGGATTTGATATGACATATCCAATTCTATACCCTGTCATTGAATGAGATTTTGAAAATGATTGAGTAACTATTGATTTTTCATAATTATATGCTAAAACACTCTTCCATGTACCGTTTGAATAATTACTGTATATTTCATCACTTAAGATAAATAAATTATATTTTTTTACAAGTTCCATTATTTGATCTTGAAGTTCTACTGACAGTATTTTTCCAGTTGGATTATTTGGATAATTTAGAATAATCATTTTTGTATTAGCAGTAATTAGTGAATTAATTTGTTCAATTGTAGGTTCCCATTTATTTTCTAATGTAGTTTTAATTGTTTTAATTTTGACACCAGCATTTATTGCACATTGTTTATAGGCTGGCCATGCAGGTTCAATTATAATTACTTCATCACCAGGATTGAGTAATGTTGAAATGGAAAGAAAAACCCCAAATCTTGCACCGGGAACAATTAATACATTATTAGAATTAATTGTAGAATGAAAATTTTCATTACAAAAATTTGCAACTGATTTAGTAAATTCAGGTAAACCTTTTGCAGGACCATATTTACCAAATCCTTTGTTATATACTTCCAACAGTGATTTTTCAACTGATTTGGGCGGAGCAAAATCAGGCTCACCAACTTCAAGATGAATTATCTTCTTGCCTTCTCCTTCCATCTCTTTTGCTTTTAGAAATATTGTGAGGTGTGTTTGAGAGTCTCTGGATTGAACCTTAACTGATTCATTAATTAAGAAATTCAAAAATTTTGTTCCAATAGACTCATCCAAATCTAGATTTTTACATTCATCAATAATTTTCTCCCTAAGCTCAGATTCTCTAGATTCATCAGTTACATTTTTCCCTAGATTATTTTTTATGTCACCAATTTCTTTTGCAACATCAGTACGCTGTTTCAAGAGTTTTATCATTTCTACCGTAATCTTCTCCATTTTTTCTCGGAGATCGTCGATTTCAGCCATTTTATAATACTGATTTTATTTTTCCAGATAATAATGCATGATCAGCTAGTGTAAGTGCAACCCACGAGTCAACAACTGGTGGAGCTCTAGGAACAACACATGGATCATGTCGTCCACCAACTTGAATTTTGATTTTAGATTTTTTCTTAACGTCAACACTATCTTGAAACTTGGCAATTGATGATGCTGGCTTGAAAGCAACTCTAAAAACTATTGGCATTCCATTTGAAATTCCACCCAATATACCTCCAGAATTATTTGTTGTTGTTATAATTTTACCATTTTTGTATGTATACGAGTCATTATTTTCTGAACCAAATTTTTCAGATCCTTGAAAGCCTGAACCAAATTCAATTCCTTTAACAGCTGGGATTGAAAAAATTGCTTTACTTAGTTCTGATTCTAATGAGCCAAAAATTGGTTCGCCTAACCCTATTGGAATATTGGTGGTCACTGATTCAATTATACCGCCTAAAGAATCACCTTTTTTTCTAGCATCTAGAATATTCTTCCTCATTTTCTCTGCAGTGTTTTTTTCTGGACATCTTACATCATTAGAGTAAGTGTCTTTGAAAGTTTTTGCAGTTGGTGTAAATTGTTTCTTCATTTTGATCTTTCCAATTTGATGTGTATATGAATGAGTATCAACATCTAATGTAACTTTTAGTAATTTTTTTGCAATTGCACCCCCCATTACATGAGTAGCAGTTAATCTACCTGAAAATCTACCACCACCTCTAAAGTCATTAAATTTTTTATATTTTACATATGCTGGATAATCGGAGTGTCCAGGTCGCATTTCAGTTCTTAATTTTTCATATGATTTAGAATCATGATCATTGTTCCAGATAATCATTGTTATTGGTGCACCAGTTGTGGATCCTCTGAAAATTCCCGAAAGAATTTCTACTTTATCATCTTCCTTTCTTTGAGTTGATATTAATGATTGACCAGGCTTACGTAAATTCAACATTTTTTGAATATCTTTTTCTTCCAATTCTAAACCAGCAGGACATCCATCTAAGACAGCACCGATGCAAGTTCCATGACTTTCGCCGAAACTAGTTAGAATTAGACGTCTGCCAATTGAATTACCAGTCAACAATAAAAGATCACTTAAGATGTTAATAATTGTTCTATCAGAGAATTATTTGTGCACCTACATTTTTCATATCAGAAATGAAGTTTGGATATGAAACCTGAACAGAATCAGGATCTGTAACGGTACAATCACCTATGTACATACCAACAATTGAAAATGCCATAAATAACCTATGATCATTTTCAGAGTTTAATTTTGCTGAATTAAGATTTTCAGTTGGTGTAAGAATAATACCATCATCATTTTCTACAACATTGATTCCAGTTTTTGCTAATTCTCTTGCTATTATTTTGATTCTATCTGTTTCTTTGTACCTAGCATGTTTTACATTAAAAATCTCGATAGGTTTAGATGATTTTAGGGAAAGTATTGCAAGTGCTGGTAAAAGATCAGGTGTATCACTTAAATCAAATTTTCCACCATTCAAGACTTTTGGTGATTTTGTAGTAATTTTATCACCATCTAGAATTACTTTAACACCTAATTCTTCTAAAATATCTACAATCGCTTCATCGCCTTGTGGCATATGACCTAGACTAATATCAATTTCCAAACCATCTCCAAGAAGAACATTTGCAGATAATAATAGTGCTAAATTGGAAAAATCTGATGGAACTGTAAATGTTGTGGGTTTGTATATTTGATGTGCTATAGAATATTTTTCATATGATATATCAGAATTAACTTTTACCCCAAATTCTTTCATTATTGCAATTGTAAGATCAACATAAGGTTTTGAAACTAATTTCCCATTAATGTTTATGATTAGTCCATTATCCAACCTAGGTGCAATAATTAAAAGTGCAGAAACAAATTGACTCGAAATGTCACCATCAATATTAACAGTATTGCCTTTAATTTTTCCTTTAATTGTAATTGGTGGTTTTCCATCATCTGATTCTGAAGTGACACCTAAGGATTCTAATGAATCTAATATTGGTTGCATTGGACGTTTTTTTAGACTCTCATCTCCCGTTAGCATTGTGTTACCACCAGATAATGCTGCAATTGCAGCTGCAATTCTAATGGTGGTTCCAGAATTTTGTGCATCAATCAATGAACCCTCTACTGTAGAACCAATAGTATTTTTGATTGTAATTATGTCGTTTTCTTCATGCACTTCCACACCAAATGCTTTACATGCATTAATTGTGGCTATGATGTCATTTGATCTTAAGATATTTTTCACAATACTTTTTCCATCGGATAATGCAGCAAGAAAAATTGCCCTGTGTGTATAACTTTTGTTAGAAGGGCATGAAATACTGCCATAAATTTTTGATTTTTTTATTTCACAGTTCATGAACTTCTGCCTTTTTATTATTAATATTCGCAGTAATTATTTTTCCATCAAGTTTTGAAAATTGGCGCCTAATACTTGAACCATTTTGCTTTTTACTTATGGCCATAATCGAAGGTCCATTACCAGATATTGTAGCACATAATGCACCTGAGTCAACTAAATCTGTAATTATAGTAGGATTAGAGTTCAAAATGGTTGATGTTGCAATTCCATTTAGAATTGTAGCATTCCAATAATCTGAATTTGATGCCAATGTCCATGCTTTTTCAAATGCAGGTTTGAATAATTTTAATTTTTTGAGGTTACCCCTCTTTCTTGATTTTGGGATAAAAATTGTGACTTGTAGATCTCTAGGTGCATGATGTTGTAGAATAATTTTTCTTTTTAGATTATCAGTCACATTATATCCACCAAAATAGCAACCACATGCATCGTCATATGCACCTGTAATACTAATTTTTGTTTCAATAGATGCATCTACCCCAACCTTTAGAATTTGAAAGTCACTCATTTTTGGTTTAAATATTTTTGAACATACTAAAGCAACTGCTGTAGAAACTGCACTAGAACTTTTCAAGCCATAACCAGTTGGAATATTTGATTTAAAGTCAATTTCTAATTTTGTATTCTGTAAATATTTTTTTGAAACTATTTTCTCAATTACTTTATTAATCAATCTAGAACTAATTGTGTTGTTGTCAGATGAAATATGAACACCATTTCCATTAGATGTATCTAATCTAGTTTTTACATATGTGTCAATTCCTATCGTAGCACCTTTCCCTGTTGCAATAGCATTAACCATAGATACTGCACCGTGAACTGTAGCCTCTGCTGCTGGCATCAAAAACCTCCTAAAATAGCCTTTTTCATTGCATCATATGGTGCTTTTTTATCCAACCAAATTTCAAAAGAACGTACTGCTTGACCTAGTAGCATTTCGTATCCATAAATTATTTGAGCATTTTTTTTCTTTGATTCTTTAATTAACTCAGTATTTACTGGTTTGTAAACAATATCATAAATTACTGTTTGGTCGTTAATTAATTTTGTTGGTACAATATTTGATTCGTTTTTTAATCCAAGTGAAGATGAGTTTATAATAAAATCATATTCTGGTTGAAAATTATTCATTTCTTCTATAGTTTTAACTTCACAGTTTAGTCCAAGACTTGTGGAAAATGCTCCAAGTATTTCTGCATGTTCAGAAGAGCGATTTACAATTGTAACATGTTTAGCTTTTTCTTTTGCGATTCCAGCAATTATTGCTCTTGCAGCGCCTCCTGCACCAAGTAATAATACATTGGAATTTTGAATTGAAATATCTCTAGTTTTAATTGGCTCTAAAAATCCATCCATATCAGTATTGTATCCTTTAAGATAACCATCCTCATTGACAACTGTATTGGTTGCACCAATTATTTGACAGTTTTTATCTTGAAAATCCAAGAAATCTAACATAGAAATTTTATGAGGTATTGTCACATTAAATCCAGCAATTTTAATTTTTTTTAATGAATTAATCTCTACACCTAATTGTTCCTTAGTAATTTTATATGCAATATACGTACATTCCAGTCCAAGCTCCCTAAATGCAGCATTGTGAATAGTTGGTGAAAGGGAATGATCAATTGGATCACCTATTACTGCAAATGTTTTGAGCATGTATTTTGACTAAAGTATTGATATTTAATTTTAGCAACAATGATAGAGAAGTTTTAATCAAGTATACGGAAAGTCACCTTATGACAATAAGATATGAGATAAACCCACCAAAAATCAATAATAATACAAATGCACATCTTGAAAGATTAGAAGATCGAATTGAAAAAATAAGCGATTTTTGTGATGGTTTTCATATTACCGAATCCGTCCTGGGAATTCCTAGAATACCTCCACTTGAGATTGCAAAAAAAATCAAACAAAAAAATTCAAAATTCAAAATTACAATTAGTATACGAACAATAGATAAAACAACAGACCAGGTCTATTCAATCATAAATGAAGTAATTACAAATGAAATTGATGGGGTACTTGTTTTAATGGGAGATCCTCCTATCGATTATAAACCATCATCTACCCTATTTCCAAGTGCAATAGTTCAAGAATTAACTAAAAATGCGTATAAAGAAAAAATTGAAATTTTTCTTTCAATATCAAATAAACCTAATTTTCAAAAAATTTCTAAAAAGATCAATGCAGTGCCAAATGGTTTTGTTACACAAGTAATACAGAACTATGAAGAGGTAGAAAGAATCTATAACCATTTAAATCCTAAAGGGTTTGAAATTATTCCGTGCATATTATTCCCATCTAATAATAATTTAAGATCTGCAGAATTTCTTAAACTTGATTGGTCTAATTACAAAGAAAATTTCACTCAATATGTTAATCAAATCCATAATCTAACCAACGATGTATTGATTACTTCACCAAATGATTTTACAGGAGCACTTGATTTTTTCTCAAGTTTGAATCTTGACTAAAGAAACTTTCTTACAAGCACTTGAAAAAAGAATAATTTTATTTGATGGTGCAATGGGTACTGAAATTCAAAAATTAGATCCAAAACCAGAACATTTTCCAGATAATAAGGATGGATTTAATGATGGATTATCTTTTTCAAAACCTGAATGGATAAAAGGAATTCACAGAAAGTACCTTCTTGCTGGTTCGGATTGTATTGAGACTAATACATTTGGCTCAAATAAAATCAAACTTGATGAATATGGATTTGGTTCACAAACTGTAGAATTTAATCAGAAAAATGCAGAGTTAGCAAGAAGTGTGTGTGACGAATTTACTGACAGACAACGATTTGTTATTGGATCTATGGGTCCTACAGGATATCTTCCAAGTTCTAATGATCCTGACCTTGGTCAAAAACCTTTATCAGAAATTCGTGAATCTTTTGAATTACAAGCTGAAGGTTTGATTCTAGGTAGTGCAGATGCCTTACTAATTGAAACCAGTCAAGACATACTTGAAGTCAAGCTCGCAGTTGAAGCATCACATGTTGCAATGGAAAAAACTGGAAAAAAAGTTGTACTTATTTCCAATGTTACTTTGGATCAATATGGTAAAATGCTTCTTGGTACAAATGTCCAATCTGCGTATACAACAATATCTGAAATGGGAGTTGATGTATTCGGTTTAAACTGTTCTACAGGTCCTATTGAGATGGAGCCAAGTGTTCAGTGGCTAAATGACCAAAAACACAAACCATTGTTAATCATACCTAATGCTGGAATGCCAGAAAACGAAGGTGGACATGCAGTCTATAAGATGAGTCCCAAAGAAATGGCCTCAACTCTGGATTCATTCATCAAAGAATATCCACAAATTAGTATTATAGGTGGCTGTTGTGGTACAAATCCTGAACACATTGAACACCTAAGAAAAGTTATCGATCAACAAAAGAAAGATTGATGAGATAAGTATTTACAAAAAATTTCACCTATAATATTCATGAAGGCTAGAGTTAGTTCTGCGATTAAATCAGTTGATTTGAGGCAAGAAGTTGGTCCTCTAATAATAGGCGAGAGATTAAACACACAGGGTTCAAAAAAAGCGAAGCAATTAGTTCTAAACGATGACTTTGATGGGTTGGTTGAACTTGCAAGAACTCAGGCAGATGATGGTGCCCATTGCTTAGATGTTTGTGTTGCAACAACAGAACGTTCTGATGAAAAACAGTTCATGTTAAAACTTGTAAAAAGTCTGAGTTTAGAAATAGACGCACCACTTGTTATAGACTCTACGGATCCTGATGTGATTGAATCTGCTATAGAACATATCCCTGGAAAACCAATCATTAATTCAATTAATCTTGAAGGTGATGGAAGCCGTTTCAAAAAACTTGCTCCAATAATGGCAAAATATGGAATACCTGCTATTGCATTATGTATCGGACCTGATGGAATGGCAAAAACACCAATCCAAAAAGTCGAGACAGCTGAGTTGTTGTATGAATCAGGAAAAAAATATGGTTTACGACCTGAGCAGTTCATTTTTGATGTATTAACATTTACACTTGCAACAGGCGAAGAAGAATTTCGTGATGCTGGAAAAAACACACTTGAAGGTATCAAACTTGTAAAAGAAAGATTTCCAACATCATTCACAACACTTGGTTTGAGTAATATCAGTTTTGGACTTGTACCTCAAGCACGTCGTGTTTTAAACTCTATATTTCTATATCATGCTGTACAGAATGGTCTTGATAGTGCTATTGTAAATGCACGTGAAATTACCCCATATACTGAAATTAATGATGAAGAAAAAAAATTGGTTGAGAATTTAATATTTAATAGGAATCAAAATGCTCTATCTGAATTAATTACTCACTTTGAAAATATAACACAAGATGTTAATTCACAACCAAAAAAAATTGACATTGATCCATCTTGGTCTGCTGGTAAACGTGCCAATTTTAGAATTATTAATCGTCTAAAAGATGGTATAGAAAATGATGTAGTATCTGCCATTGCAGAAAAATTACCAGATAAAGATTTACTAGAAGACAATGAAGGTATTCTGTCTATTAATGCAGAAAAAGAAATCACCCATCAAGGCGCTATACAAACACTAAATGATGATCTACTTCCCGCCATGAAAACTGTTGGTGACAAATTTGGCGCAGGTGAGCTAATTCTTCCGTTTGTCCTAAAATCCGCTGAATGTATGAAGGCATCAGTAAAAGAATTAGAAAAATATTTGCTAAAAGATGAAGGTACAAGCAAAGGAACACTAGTTTTGGGTACAGTGTATGGAGATGTTCATGATATAGGAAAAAATCTTGTTAAAACAATATTTGAAAATAATGGTTACACCGTGTATGATTTAGGCAAGCAAGTACCTCTGCAAAAATTTGTAGAAAAAATTAATGAAGTCAAACCTGATGCTGTTGGACTTTCTGCTCTTTTAGTTTCTACATCAAAACAGATGAAATTCTTTGTTGAACATGCAAGAAAGACGGATGTAAAAATTCCAATATTATGTGGTGGTGCTGCAATAAACAGCAATTACATTAATCGAATAGCAAAACAGGATGGAATCTATGAATCTGGTATGTTTTATTGTGGAACCATGTTTGATGGACTAAAAACTATGGACAAACTAGTCTCTGAAAACAGAGATAAATTTGTCAGTGATTGGAAAGAAAAAATTTCAAAATGGGAAGAAACTTCATCAAAACAAATTGCATCAGAAGATCTACCTCGTAGTGATGTAAAACCTGTATCACCACCAACCCCACCTAAACTTAATCAAGTAACTAGGCTAGTACCTAAAGACTTTGATCTAAACGAAATCTGGAAATTTTTGAACAAAAAATCCCTCTTCAAACTGTCTTGGGGTATAAAGGGAAACT
>MDTE01078334.1_pt1 | contig 11439 bp, 13 predicted proteins | sample 811231 | NCBI WGS metagenome assembly MDTE01 (sample SAMN05326651, study PRJNA326480) | marine metagenome | isolation source: seawater | place: Indian Ocean: Red Sea | collected 2010
ATAGTTATCTTACCTGAGGGCACTAGAACGCGTGATGGTTCTTTGGGAACATTTAAAAAAGGCGGATTTCATTTAGCTGTTAATACTGGTGCATCTATCTTACCAATTATCACCAAAGGTTTATTTAAAATTAAACCAATTAGAAGATGGAGCATCAAACCTGGGTTAATCAACATTGAAGTAGGAAAGCCAATTTCTTCTCATAATAAAACCATAGATGAGCTTTTAAATGAAACAGAAGTTGTTTTTAATAACATGCTTAAAGATTAGATTTTTTATTTACTATATATATTGCAATTAAACTTAAAACGCCTCCAAAAAAAACATTCCAGGTAATGGTTTCTTCTAAAAAAATATAAGCTGTTCCAAGAGCTAAAAAAGGCACAGAAAAAATAAAAACACTTGCTTTTACAGGTCCTAAAATAGGGGTGGCAAACATATATACAGTTGTTCCAAAAGACATTGCCCCCACAGATACTAAAATAAAATTAATATAAAATCGAGCATCAAGATGATTTATAAAAAACTCATTAACATTAATAAATGGAAGCACAAAAAGTGTAGTTATAAAGTAACAATAAAAAATAAATTTTAAAGGATTTACAGTTTGTTGGCCGTAATTAATTACAACAGTCATTATACCCCATGTAATTGCACAAATTAGAAAATATAAATTACTTTGATTAAACATTACCGTAAAACCATCACTGAAAACATTCATAATACTGAAGCCACCTATAATTCCTAAGCACAACCCAATTACTTCATTTTTTTCAATATTTTTTTCAATAATGCTTATTATAAACATTGTTACTAGAGGATTAAGTGTAGTGACTAAAACGGCACCTCTGCCAGCATTACCAAAATGTGTTCCCTTAAAAAAAGCAATATTATATAAAAAAAATAATATACTAGCTCCTATTGTATAGAATACTGCTTTGATACTTAATTTAATTTTAAAATTTTTTTTAATTATAAAAGGGAAAAGACACACAAAACCAAGTAAAAAGCGTAAAAAAATTAAATTATAAAAAGATAAATATTCATTAACAATTTTAGCATTTGTCCAAGCTACTGCCCAAAAAAGCATTGCAAAACTCATTAATAAATAAACAATATTATAATTTTTAATGATTTTCATTATGTTGCTTTATGTTTTTCAATGTAGTGTCTAATATTGAATTTATATAATTTATTATTATAAGCTAATCTTGAAGGATGTCTTGGGTGTCCTTCGTTAGTTAATGTTCCACATCGATACCATTTTATATTATTTATATTTATTAATTTTTTTATAATCAGGTCAAGTGAATTTAATAAATAAGGCTTCATCTTGATTGTGTTGCCCCAGGCTGCCCAAATATCAACATGATTTAAAGGTAACATTGTTTGTTGAATGATATTAATATTCTTATTAATAATTTTTTTATTAGGGTGTCGATGAAGAAGTTTAGGATTTGTTGCTCTCATAGGATAGAGATTAAAAATATAATAACCATCATATCCATTTATTGATGCAAAATTTCTAATTTTAGTTGCAGTCTGATCAGAGTTGATATCTGTTGCTGTACTAGGATTGATTCCAAATATACATAATGGTTTTGTACCCTTTTCCCCCAACAGAAACCGTGCAGAATTATTTGAATTATTTTTATATATTGTTTTCAAATGAATTCAATATATCATTTGCATGGGTCTTAGCTTTCACCTTTTCAAATACAGTTTCAATAATACCATCTTCATTTATTAAATAGGAAATTCTATGTATGCCTTCATATTCTCTACCCATAAATTTTTTCAATCCCCAAGCTTTATAATTTTTCAACATTTCTTTAGATTCATCACAAAGCATAAGAAATGGAAAACTAAATTTTTCAACAAATTTCTTTTGTTTGGCTGTGTTATCTGCTGACACTCCAATAACTATAATATTTTTTTCTTGATATTTTTTGAATTCATCCCGGAACCCAACTCCCTCAAGAATTCAACCAGGGGTATTAGCTTTTGGAAAAAACCAAATCAATATTTGAGATCCTTGAAAATCTGATAATGTATACAATTTATCATCAAAATTTAACAATTTGAAGTCTGGAGCTTTATCACCTTTTTTTAAATACATTTTTAAGTAAATTAATTATAGTAATATTTTCTTATAGTAAATTATAAATTAATTTTAGAATAAAAAAATCATGATTACAATCTATACAACTAATTGGTGTCCATCTTGTGTTGCAGCAAAACGTTTTTTAACAGAGCAACAATTAGAATTTAAAGAAATTAATATTGAAGAAGAAAATATTTCAAGAACGGACTTAAATAAAATTGCAGGTAAATATACAGTACCACAAATTATTATCAATAATCAATGTATAGGTGGATATGATCAGTTAATACAGTTACATCAATCAAACAAATTAAAAGCTTTATTAAATGAATAACATAGAAAATTATTGTATCAACCATTCAATTAAAGAATCACAACTTTTAGAAGATATTAAAAAGTTTACTTATGAAAATGAAGAAGCTCCTCAAATGATTTCTGGGCCAATTGTAGGAAATATTTTAGGTGTTTTAGTTAAGGCTATGCATGCGAAGCAAGTATTAGAAATTGGTATGTTTACAGGCTATAGTGCATTAAATATGGCTCAGTTTATCCCAAAGGGAGGTACTATTCAAACATGTGAAATTATGAGCAGGCATGTTAAAAATGCTCAAATTTTTTTCAATAAATCTGAATATAAAGATTCTATTATTATACATGAAGGAGATGCACTAAATACTTTAGAAAATTTCAAAATCAATACATTTGATTTGATATTCATTGATGCTGATAAAATTAATTATATTGAATATTATAAAAAAAGTATGCATCTTATTAAATCAAAGGGAGTTATTGTTCTCGATAATATGTTATGGGGAGGTTCTGTCCTGAATCCAAAAGATGAACAATCTAAAATTTTAAAAAAACTTGCTAAAATTATTAATGAAGATGAGCGTAATATAAATATTTTATTACCAGTACGAGATGGTTTAATGATTTGCTATGTACAATGAAAACATTAAAAAATAAAAATATATTATTATGTGTTACGGGCTCAATTGCAGCATACAAGGCATGTGAATTATTACGTTTGTTACGTAAAGAAGACGCTAATGTGCAGGTAATGATGAGTGAATCTGCTGAAAAATTTGTAGGACAAACTACATTTGCAGCACTGTCAAATAATAAAGTATTAACCAATTTATTTAGTAAGGATGCATCAAATAAAATTGAACATGTAGATTTATCGTTTTCATTAGATTTGGTTATTGTTGTCCCAGCAACAGCTAATATAATTTGTAAAGCAGCCCAGGGAGTAGCTGATGATATCGTCTCAACAATGTTATCTATTTGCGATGTGCCTATTTTATTTGCGCCTGCAATGAATTTTCGAATGTGGGATAACAAAGCTACTATTGACGCTGTAAAAATTTTGAAAACAAGAGGTTCTGTCATTGTCAATCCTGAAGAAGGATATTTAGCAAGTTTACATAAAGGAAAAGGAAGACTCGCAGATATTAATACAATATTAAATCAGATAAAAAAAATCTTTGATTATGATTTAATTCTAGAAAATAAAAATATTTTAATCACTGCTGGGCCAACGCGTGAAAACATTGACTCTGTGCGCTATATATCTAATCATTCTAGTGGAAAAATGGGATATTCCCTAGCTGAAGCAGCAAAATTTTATGGTGGTAATGTAACTTTAATATCTGGTCCAGTCTCACTTGAAAAAATTTCTGGGATTACTCAACACGACGTTGGCAGTGCATTTGAAATGCAAGAGGCAGTAAAGCAAGTAACACAAAACACAAATTTTGATTTTATTTTTATGGCAGCAGCAGTTGCAGATTATAAACCTGTTACATTATCTAAAAATAAAATTAAAAGCAATAAACAAGACTTGAAGATAGAGCTGGAAAAAACAACGGATATTTTAAAAGATATTATTTCTAAAACTAATTCTACAAAAATTGGTTTTGCCTTAGAAACAGACGATGGAATTAATAATGCGAAGATGAAAATGAATAAAAAAGGGCTTGATTTTATTCTTTTAAATTATGCCAATGAAAAAGATGCGGGGTTTAATTCTGATACAAACCATATTTATTTATTTGCTAAAGATGGCACAGAGCATGAATTTCCCCTAGATACAAAACATCGATTATCTCTTAGCATTATAGAATATATTATTCAATATGATAAAACAAAATAAAACATACTGCGCAGGAGGTGTTGTAATTAACCCTGATTTTGGTATTGTTGTAGTAAATCAAAATTATGATTCATGGTCTTTGCCAAAAGGTCACATAGAAAAAGGTGAATCTCCATTTGAAGCCTCAAAAAGAGAAATTTATGAAGAAACAGGGCTCTCTCAAATTGAATATATACATAATTTAAAATCCTATTCTAGATATAGAATTGGTTTAGATGGTGGTGATGATAAAACAGAACTTAAAATTATATATATGTTTTTATATTTAACACGAGAAAAAATCTTAAATCCACAAGACCCACATAACCCAGAAGCAAAATGGCTATCTTTAGATCAAGTGATTCAGACACTCACACATCCAAAAGATATTGATTTTTTTTCAACTAATATTAAAATGTATCAGGAATATTTAAAGTAATCACCAGAGGTCTGTGGTCGCTTAGAAAGTTATAATAATCAATTAATCCTTTAGGTAAGGCATATTCTAATAAAAGAGTCTGAGTATCATAGTAAAAATTATTATATATTTCATCTGATATAATTATATGGTCAATATGGCTAGGCCATTCAGGATATGACCAAAAATTTGTAGAGCCAAATGCAATTTCATCATCAGTAAACACATATCCTTTATTTGAATTTATCAATGATATAAAAACATCATGTTCATTTGTAGGAAGTTCAAATGTATCATTAAAATCACCTACAATTAACAAATTATCAGTAGCATATTCTGTTTCTATATAATCATTTAATAATTCTAACGTATTGTATCTTAAATTTTCTTCATCATTGTTATCGTTTAAATTTAACAATCCATCTCCACAACATTTAAGATGAACATTTATTAATACAAAATTTTCTCCTTGAAAAGAAAATTCAAGCACATATGGTAATCTGTAATTAAATAATAGTTCATCATTGCTATCTAAAACATTATAAACTCCTATAGGAGTAATAGATGCGGTGTTAATCAAATATGCTAAATTACCATAATAAGAGTCTCCCGGTGCTCTGTATGCAACCCAATTATCACCAAGATTATTTTTTAATGCATTTAGACTATCTAAACTCTCTATTTCTTGCAATGCAAAAATATCTACATTAATAGATTTCATTAAATCTGTTAGATAAGTAACCGTATTATGAGTTTTAGGGAAATGTTCAATATTCCATGTTACTATATCTAAGTTCTCTTCAACTGCTGTAAACCTATATAGTTGATCATTTGATGTTGGGTCTACAATGTTTTCAGCACAAGTATAGCAAAATAATACTACAGTTATATGCAATAATATATTTTTATTTATCTTCAATATTCATATTTTGTGAAACATAATCTTTAATAAATTTAGAATATTATATGCAAAATCAAACTATATTAATTACTGGTGCAAATGGAGAAATTGGCCAAAATTTAATTTCTAGCTTAAAATCTTCTTCTTTAAATAATAAAATTATTGCTTTAGATTTAAATGATAATAATAATTTTCCTCAAATAGAATTTATTCAAGGTAGTATTTTAGATGAACAACTTATTGATAAAATATTTATTCACAATAAAATTAATATTATTTTTCATCTTGCAGCTATATTAAGTACGAAGGCTGAGCTAGATCCTAAATTAGCAGAAGTAGTTAACCTAGGGGGGACACAACTTCTTATCAAAAAATCATTGGAATCCAATTGTGATATCAAATTTTTTTTCCCCAGTTCTATTGCAGTTTATAATACAATAAATATGATGAGAGATAAACGTATCAATGAAGAAATGTGTTTGGTTAATCCTCTAACAATTTATGGCAAAACAAAATTAGCTTGTGAAAAAAAAGGTCTTGCTGTAAAAAGTAAAAAATTTGATTTTAGATGTATACGATTTCCAGGTATAATTAGTGCATCCACCATGCCAACTGGTGGAACAAGTGATTATGCCCCTGAAATGATTCATCATGCTGCTCAAAAAAAATCATATAATTGTTTTGTTCATCCTGATACAAAACTACCATTTGTTATGATGCCCGATGCTATTAATGCTATATTAAAAATTATGAGAGCTCCAAAGAATCAATTAATACAGCAAGTTTATAATATTACAAGTTATAGTCCTTGTGTAAAAGAATTTTATGTTCAAACAAAAAAATATTATAATAATTTTCATATTGATTATAAAATTGATAAAATGAGACAAAATATTGTCAATAGCTGGCCTGATTATATAGATGATAGTAAAGCAAAACATGATTGGGGCTGGGACTCATCACAAGATTTATCAAACGCATATAAGCAATATTTAATTCCAACCTTAAGAAATTATTATAAACTTGGAGATAAGAAATGACAACATTTTCAAATGAAGTTAATCAACAACTATTAGATATACAAGAGCAAGGCTTATATAAAAATGAGCATGTTATTACCTCTGCTCAGGAAACATTAATTACCGTTAAAGGGAACAGACAAGTTTTGAATTTTTGTGCTAATAATTATTTAGGTCTCTCAAATCACCCTGATTTAGTGTATGAAGCAAAAAAAGGGCTTGAAAAATATGGTTTTGGTTTAAGTTCTGTACGCTTTATTTGTGGGACACAATCCATCCATACAGATTTAGAAAGTAAAGTAGCAAAATTTTTAAACAAGGAAGATGCAATTTTATATACATCATGTTTTGATGCCAATGGGGGGCTATTTGAAACTTTATTAAATAAAAATGATGCCATAGTTTCAGATTCACTCAATCATGCTTCTATAATAGATGGTGTTAGATTATGTAAGGCTCAACGATTCAGATATCCTAATTCCAATATGCAAGAGTTGGAAAATATTTTAAAAAAGACTCAAAATTGTAACAAAAGAATGATTACTACAGATGGTGTGTTTTCAATGGATGGCTATATAGCAAAACTAGATCAAGTGTGTAAATTAGCAAATAAATATAATGCTATTGTACATGTTGATGATTCCCATGCAACAGGTTTTATTGGCAAAAAAGGACAAGGATCAGCAGAAGTGCATAATGTTTTAGATGATGTAGATATTATAACTTCTACTTTTGGAAAAGCATTAGGTGGAGCCTCCGGTGGCTTTACTGCTTCTAGTAAAAACGTTATTGATCTTTTAAGACAAAGATCAAGACCATATTTGTTTAGTAACTCTTTAGCCCCAAGTATTGTTTGCGCTTCTATACAAGCAATAGATATGGTACAAAACTCTGAACGGTTACGATTTAATTTATATAAAAATACTCAGTATTTTAGAAAAGAAATTCAAAAAATTGGTTTTAATATTAAAGAAGGTACGCATCCTATTATCCCTATAATGATTGGTAATGCTAATCTTGCAAAAAAGTTTGCTAACAATATGTTCAAAAAAGGTATTTATGTTGTTAGTTTTTCATTTCCAGTAGTCCCTAAAGGTGAAGCTAGAATTCGAGTACAATTAAGCGCAGCACATACAAGAGATCAATTAAAAAATGCTTTAAATATTTTTAAACAGGAGGGTGAAAAATTACAGATTATATAAAACTAAAAGTTAATCCGTAAACATATCCTGCTGGTCCAAGATAAGATGTCCCAATTTCTATATTAATATTATCATTTAAAATAATTAATCCCATAGAGAAACCAGACAAAAAATCATTAATTGTATTATTGATTTTTAAATCTGCTTTATAACTATTAATTCCAAACAACAAATATAAGTTTTGATTTAATTTTTTTTTCATACTGATTATATGCTTATTTTGACTAATCCCTGAATCATATAGAAAATCATAAGCTATTGAGATTGTTTTATTTTTAAAATTTTTTAAAAATCCTACTTGTAGTTTAGGTGGCATATATTCTTTTCCATTAGAATATTTATTGATAATAAGGCCTAGATTTTTAGCAAAAAAATTAATTTTAAGATTTTGTTTTTTAGAAGAAGCAACCAAGCCAATTTCTGTAAATAGAGCAGATGAATATAATGCATCAATTTTACTATAGATTATCCCCCCTGCAATATTTAGATTTATTTTTTTATTTAACTGTTTCTTATTACGATACATTCCTAAAATTTCATATGATTGGAAACTATGTATAATATTATTGTTAATCTTATCTTCTATTCTACCAAAATCTAAAATTGCTATTCTGTATTTATTTTTAATATTAATGTTGTATAAATAAATATTGTCAGGATATTTTAATAATGAAGTACTATAATCTATATTAATTTGAGTATTATTATAATAAGATATGAAATTTAGGCCACCTCCACTGCAGGAAAGATTATACAAATTTTCAGGCAATAGTAAAGATTGGTAATTAACTTTACAAAAGAGCATGCTAATCATAATAATTATGATGACATTAAATCTTCTAATTCTTCTTCTATTTCCCATTGTTTTTTTATTTTTTTTACTTTAATTGATTTAATAATAAATCCTAACACCAATAATAAGGGCATAATGCTAAATAAAAAATCTGAAAAATTAATTAACTGTATCCACCGATATTTTTTTTTAAGAAAATCTTGAATGCTTATTTCAAGTTCTTTTATATTTTTGTTAGTAAGGATATATATTGCATCATTAAAATTTACATTATTTTTTAAGTTTTCAATAATATTTATGAATATATCTTTACCATATAAATTTTGTATTGCTTCTGCGTAGAGCACAGATTGAGCATAGGCTAAACTATATTCGTATTGTGTGAAATTTCTAAATGTAGTGATATCGTCTAAGTTATAAAGTGTCTCCGTATTAAGGTGTTTAATAACTTTAATTTTATGTGAAAGAGAAGATTCATTTGCAATTAACATTGCAAAACCTTCTTTAAACCATCTAGGCATATCATGATTATTATCTATTCGATTTATCATTAAATGATTTAATTCGTGTTCAACTACTTGTTTGAATTTCGAAAATTTTATATGTGAAAACTGAGGGTCTTTAATAATAATTTTATCATTTTTGTATGTAATCCCCAAGCTCCATTTCCAATGCTGGTTATTAATTTTTAAATCGTATTGATTATTTTTATTATAAATATAAAAGTCAAATTTTTTTACAGGTATCGGGCCATATAGTTTATCTAGTTTGTTTATTTTATGGTTAATGATTTTTATTAATTGAGTATTTTCAATTGATGAATACTCATTATATATATTACACATTCCCCAAGGTGTATTAAATGTCTCCGCTGTAATAATTGTTAGCGTAGATATTAAAATGAATATATATATTTTCATTATAAAAACATCATAGGGTCAACATCAATTTTTATATCATATTTTTGATTTGATTTTTCTAAATTGTTTAACCCAATTTTTTTAACAATAAAATTATAAAAATCAATCCAATTATTTTTGGGAGATTTAATGATCATGTGCATTCTGTAAAAATTGTTTATTTTTTCAATAGGACAAATAGTTGGACCTAAAATAGATATAGATTTTAATGTTTTAAATGATAAAGCTAGTTCCTCTATTTTTTTATATATTATTTTTCTTGATCGTCCTTTTATGTTAATTTTTATTAAACGAGAATATGGAGGATAAAATAATTCTTTACGTTCTTTTAAAATATCTTTATAATAATTCTTTAAATTGTTTGAGCATGCATATTGAATATATTTATCATCAATGTTATAGGTTTGAATAATTGCATTACTATTTTGTTTATGTCGTCCAGCTCTCCCCGAAAATTGGTATAATAAATTAAAAATTTTTTCACCAGATCTGAAGTCAGGCAATAATAAACCAACATCTGCATTAATAACTCCTACAACTGAAACATTTTTAAAATCTAATCCTTTTGCAATCATTTGTGTTCCAATCAAAATGTTAGCTTCTTGTTTATTAAATGTATTTAATAAGTCGCTATAATTTTCTTTTTTTGATGTAACATCTCTATCATATCTTATTACTTTACTATTTGGGAATATTTTTTTTGTAATATTTTCAAGTCTTTGTGTACCAACTCCAAATAATGTTATTTTATTTTTGTTGCAAACATTACAAAGAGAAGTAAATTTTTTAGTATAATCACAGTGGTGGCATTTTACTTTATTGATATCTTTATGATATTTAAGAGATACACAACAATTTGGACACTGAATAACATTATTGCATTCTAAGCATTTAATAATAAATGAATAACTTCTTCTGTTCTGCAACAAAACAATTTGTTCTTTTTTTCCCAAAGCTTCATCAATTTTTCTTTTTAGAAAATCACTTATCACTGGAGTAAATTTTTTATTATACGATTCAGCAATCATATCAATAGTTGTGATTTTTGGCATATTATAATTATTATATCGATGCTTTAAAAAATAACATTTAAAATTTCCTTTAATATTATTATAATATGTTTCTACACTCATTGTGGCACTACATAATAATAAGGCACATTTACTAAATTTAGATCTAATAATTGCAACATCTCTCGCATTATAATAGGGGGTAGCATTTGTTTGTTTAAAGGATGTTTCTTGCTCTTCATCTACAATAATTAAACCCAATTTATTTAAAGGCATAAATAAACAGCTGCGTGTTCCAACCATAATTTTAATTTCTTGATGTTTAATTTTTTGTAAAACAATATTTTTATTATTCTTAGATATTTTACTATGCCACTGTCCTACAATATTTCCAAAATTTTGACTTAATTTATCAAATGTTTGCTGTATTAGAGATATTTCAGGCACTAGTACAATAATTGTTTGATTAAGATTCAATATACTTTTAATAATTTTAATATATACTTCTGTCTTACCACTTCCAGGAATTCCAGATAATATGAAATGTTTTTGTCCTTTTTTAATATTATGTGTAATATCCTTGAAAATAATAGATTGTTCTTTATTTAAAATAGTTTTTGCTGAACTTATAACAACACTTTCTTTATAATTATTTTCAGTTAGTTTAATATCAACTAATTTTTTGGTTTCTAGTTTTTTGCAAATATCCTTATAGGAAACAGCGATATCTGCCAAAGTGTTAATATCTATATATTTTTGTTGTGCGTCTAAAAATTTTAAAATATTTTTCTGTTTAGGATATATAATTTGATTGATGTTTTTTTTGCCCTCATTACTAATTTTAATTTTTTTTATGTATTCTTTTTTTATTGGATGAAACAGTTGAAATGGAATGGTAGACTTTAATGTTTTTCCTATTGGGCATATGTAATAAGTAG
>MDTE01167855.1_pt1 | contig 11439 bp, 7 predicted proteins | sample 811231 | NCBI WGS metagenome assembly MDTE01 (sample SAMN05326651, study PRJNA326480) | marine metagenome | isolation source: seawater | place: Indian Ocean: Red Sea | collected 2010
ATTTATAGCGGCTAGTTTGGCAGCGTTTAGTACAAAGTACTACATTCCAACCAAAAAAATATCGCCAAAATACTTAAAAAATAGGATTTGTCAAACTAAAAGGGTGTAAAAAATAGCAATTTTATTGGCTTGTAGGCTGATTTTCTATCGACTCTTGCTTATCTTTTTCAGCTAAATATGCTTTGTCATCAGCATTTGCTTTTGAATTCCAAGTAACTTTTACTGATCCTGTGCCAGCTGGAACAAGTCTTCCAACTATTACATTTTCTTTTAATCCTTTTAACTTATCAGTTTTTCCTTTTATTGCAGCATCAGTTAGTACTCTTGTTGTTTCTTGGAAAGATGCAGCAGAAATAAATGATTCTGTTTGTAATGATGCTTTTGTAATACCCATTAAAATCCTTTCACCCGTGACTAAAGTTTTGCCTTCCTCTTTAAGTTTTGAATTAATTTGATCAAAAGTAGTTTTTTCAATAATTTCTCCTGGTAATAAATTTGAATCTCCGGGTATCTTAATTTCAATTTTTTTAAGCATTTGTCTTAATATGACTTCTATATGTTTATCATTTATAATAACACCTTGTAATCTGTAAACTTCTTGGACTTGGTTAACAAAATATTCAGTTAATTCTTTAATTCCTAATATTCTTAAAATATCATGTGGCAAAGGTTGACCATCAAGCAAATATTCACCTTTTTTGATCTTTTCACCTTGATTAAAATTAATATGTTTGCCTTTAGGTATTAAATAAGAAGAACTGTCTCCATTTTCTGATTCAATTGATATTCTTTGTTTTCCTCTAACTTCTTTACCAAAGATAACTTTTCCATCATTTTCAGCAATGATAGCACTGTCTTTGGCTTTTCTAGCCTCAAATAGTTCAGCTACTCTTGGTAATCCTCCGGTAATATCTTTAGTTTTTGAAGTTTCTTTTGGCAATCTTGCAATGACATCACCCGCATGTATTTTTTGACCATCTGTTACTGATAAAATAGAATCTGGGACTAAATAGTATCGTGCTTCATTATCATCAGCTTTTTTAATTACATTACCTTTTTCATCTCTTAAAGTTATTCTAGGTTTCAAGTCTGTATTTTTTGACTGTGTCTTCCAATCAATTACTGTTTTAGTTGATATACCAGTTGTATCATCTGTAGTTTCTGCAATTGAAACTCCATCTATTAAGTCGACAAAATTTGCTATACCACTTTTTTCAGCTATCACTGGTGTTGTATACGGGTCCCACTCACAAATTTTACTGTTTTGATTAACTTTATCATCGTTTTGGTAAAATAGTTTTGAACCATACGGAACTTTATATACGGCTATTTGTAATCCCTTATCATCTTCGATTGATAATTGAGTGTTTCTTCCCATTACAATTAAATTTTTTTTTGAATCTTCTATTAAATTTGTATTAATTATTTTTAGTGTTCCTTTTGATTTTGTTACAATCTGACTCTCTTGTTTAATGGAAGCTGTACCTCCTACATGGAAAGTTCTCATTGTAAGTTGGGTGCCCGGTTCTCCAATAGATTGAGCAGATATCATACCTATTGCTTCACCAACATTTACAAGAATACCTCTCGAAAGATCTCTTCCATAGCAAGTTGAACATACTCCATCTGAGCTACTGCATGTAATTACTGAATACACATCAATATTCTTAACTCCTGCTGCATCTAAGTTTTCACAAGATTCCTCATCAATCATTTGTCCTTTTTTAACTATAACTTCACCTGAAATTGGATTTTTAACATCTTTAGCTACAACTCTTCCTAATGATCTTTCGGATAAACTTACTATAATGTTTCCTCCTTCAATTATTTCAGTTAATTGAATGAATCCTGGATTATCACATTTTTTTGCAGTAATTGTTAAGTCTTGTGCAACATCACATAGTCTTCGTGTTAAATATCCTGAATTAGCTGTTTTTAATGCGGTATCAGCCAATCCTTTTCTTGCACCGTGTGTAGAATTAAAATACTCTAAAGCAGTCAAACCTTCTTTAAAGTTAGAAGTAATTGGACTTTCTATAATTTCTCCCGAGGGTTTAGCTATTAATCCTCTCATTCCAGCAAGTTGTTTCATCTGAGCTGCAGAACCTCTTGCTCCACTGTCAGCCATCATAAAGACTGAATTAATTTTAAGCCCAGCTTTAGTAACCTCTGTAGCAGAAATTCTTTTCATCATTTCATAAGCAACTTTGTCAGTACATTTTGACCAAGCATCAACTACTTTGTTGTATTTTTCCCCTCTTGTAATTAATCCTTCTGAATATTGATTTTCATATTCAGAAATTAGTTTTTTTGTCTCTTCGATTAATTGTTCTTTATTTTCAGGAATTACTAAATCATCTTTTCCAAATGATATGCCGGCTTTAAATGCATATTTAAAACCTAAGTCTTTTAACTTATCACAAAAAATTACAGTGTTTTTTTGACCAGAAAATCTAAAGATATGGTCTATCACTTCTGAGACAATTCTCTTAGGTAATAATCTATCAACCAAATTAAATTTGTTGTTTAAATTCTTTGGAATGATTTCAGCTAATAAAAATCTTCCTGCTGTACTTGTATGTTTTTCAAACTTTTTATGCCCTTTTTCATTAACTGTTTCAAATCTTGATACAATTCTTGAATGAATTTTAATATTTCCATTTTCTAGTGCTTGCAAAATTTCATTTACATTTACAAAATAACCTTCAATTTTTTCATTTTGATAAGGAGGTTGTGATAAATAGTATATTCCTAATATCATGTCTTGGCTTGGAACTATAATAGGTTTTCCATTCGAAGGGCTTAATATATTGTTTGTTGACATCATCAATACTCTGGCTTCAAGTTGGGCTTCTAAACTTAAAGGTACATGAACAGCCATTTGGTCTCCATCAAAATCTGCATTAAATGCAGCACAAGTTAAAGGATGAAGCTGAATAGCATCTCCTTCAATTAATTTTGGTTCGAAGGCTTGCACACCTAATCTATGTAATGTTGGGGCTCTATTTAAAAGGACAGGATGTTCTCGAACAATTATTTCTAATGCGTCCCATACTTCATCTCTTTCTTTTTCAACTAATTTTTTAGCTTGTTTTATAGTAGATGCTAAACCTAGTTTATTTAACCTTGCATATAAAAAAGGTTTAAAAAGTTCCAAGGCCATCTTTTTTGGCAGACCACATTCATGTAATTTTAAGTCTGGACCTACTACAATTACAGATCTACCTGAATAATCAACTCTCTTACCTAATAAATTTTGCCTGAATCTGCCTTGTTTACCTTTTAGCATTTCAGCTAAGGATTTTAATGGTCTTTTTCCAGTACCTGTTATAACTCTACCACGTCTTCCATTATCAAATAGAGCATCAACAGACTCTTGTAGCATTCTCTTTTCATTTCTAATAATAATATCTGGAGCCTTAAGATCTATTAGTCTTTTTAATCTATTATTTCTATTAATTACTCTTCTATACAAATCATTCAGATCAGAGGTAGCAAACCTTCCACCATCAAGAGGTACTAAAGGTCTTAATTCTGGAGGAATAACAGGTATAGTTGTTAATATCATCCATTCTGGTTTATTTCCTGTATCAATAAATGAATCGATTAGTTTTAATCTTTTTACATTTCTTTCTTCTGTAACTTTTGATTTTGTTTCCTTAATTGATTTCGATAATTTATCTCTTTCAATTTTTAAATCTATTGATTTTAAGATTTCTAGAATAGCCTCTGCTCCGATACCTGCTGTAAAAGACTCTTCTCCATATTGATCTTGATATTTTGTTAATTCTTCTTCAGAAAGTAACTGATTTTTCTTAAGTCCTGTAAGTCCAGGTTCCATTACTATAAAATTTTCAAAGTATAAAACTTTTTCAACTTCTTTTAATTTCATATCAATTACCAAAGCAATTCTACTTGGTAATGATTTTAAAAACCAAATATGAGCAACAGGAGTGGCTAGAGTTATATGACCCATTCTTTCTCTTCTAACATTAGACTTGGTCACTTCGACGCCACATTTTTCACAAATTATACCTCTGAATTTCATTCTTTTATACTTTCCACACAAGCACTCATAATCCTTTATTGGCCCAAAAATTCTTGCGCAGAACAAACCATCTTTTTCTGGTCTAAAAGTTCTGTAATTAATAGTTTCAGGTTTTTTTATTTCTCCATACGTCCAAGATTTAATTTTTTCTGGACTGGCGAGCGTAATTTTAATATTACTAAAATTTTGTGCATCAGAAATTGATTTTTCTTTAAATAAATCTGATAGTTCTTTACTCATAATTAGTTTAGCTCCACATTTAATGCCAATGATTTAATTTCTTTTACTAAAACGTTAAATGACTCAGGGATTCCTGACTCAAAATTTTCTTCACCTTTAACTATTGTTTCATATACTTTAACTCTTCCAGCAACATCATCTGATTTAACAGTTAGTATTTCTTGTAGTGTATAAGATGCCCCATAAGCTTCTAGCGCCCAAACTTCCATTTCACCAAATCTTTGTCCACCATTTTGAGCCTTTCCACCTAATGGTTGTTGTGTAACCAAGCTATATGGGCCTGTCGATCTAGCATGAATTTTATCTTCAACTAAATGATGTAATTTTAACATATAGATTGTTCCTACTGTTACAGGTCTATCGAATTTTTCTCCGGTTCTACCATCCCATAAATATGTTTGTCCTGAACCTGGTAATCCTGCTGTTTCCAACATTAAAGTAACATCTTTTTCTTTTGCACCATCAAAAACAGGTGTAGCAATAGGAATTCCATTTTTCATATTTTCTATATAATCTTTGAAATCAGAATTTGATAATTTATCTATAGTCTTATTATAAAATTCTTTTCCATAAACAGTTGATAAAGTTTTTTTAATTTGAGTGGTATTTTCATCTTTATTCTGTATTTTATTTATTAAGGTTTTAATTTTATTTCCTAGTTCAGAACAAGCCCATCCTAGGTGGGTTTCTAAAATTTGACCTACATTCATTCTGCTAGGTACGCCTAAAGGATTTAACACAATGTCAACCGCTTGGCCGCTCTCCATGTATGGCATATCTTCAACTGGAACTATTTTACTAACTACACCTTTATTTCCATGTCTGCCTGACATTTTATCCCCGGGTCTCAATCTTCTTTTCATAGCTACAAAAACTTTAACCATTTTCATTACACTTGGTAAAAGATCATCACCTTGTTGAATTTTTAACACTTTATCTTCAAATCTATTTTGAATATCAAGTTTAGCGCTGTTGTACTGATCCTCAAGTTTTTTCATAGCTTCCTCAGCTTTATTATCAACTACAGTAATTTTAAATAATTCATTAATAGTTAAATTATTTATTTTGTTATCATCAATAACTTCATCGGCATCAAGTTTTTTAATTTTCTTATCATTTTTTAAACCTGACAATATTGTGCTTGCTCTTTGTTTAATGCTTCTATGAAGGATTTCATCTTCAACTAATTTATCTTGTTGAACACTTTCAATTTCTGATCTTTCTATTATTATTGATCTTTCGTCCTTTTCAATACCGTGTCTATTAAATACTCTTACATCTACAACTGTACCGCCACTTCCGCTAGGCATTCGTAAAGAGGTATCAGTAACATCTATAGCTTTTTCACCAAAGATTGATCTTAATAATTTTTCTTCAGGCCCAGATGCAGAATCTCCTTTGGGAGTAACCTTTCCAACCAAAATATCTCCTGGTTTAACTTCGGCACCTATATATACAATCCCAGATTCATCTAAATTTTTAAGAGCTTCTTCATTAACATTTGGAATATCTCTAGTAATATCTTCCTCACCTAATTTTGTATCTCTTGCCATTACTTCAAACTCTTCTATATGAATTGAAGTAAAGACATCATCTGTAACACATCTTTCAGAAATCAAAATCGAGTCTTCAAAATTATATCCTTGCCATGGCATAAAAGCTACAGTTACATTTTTTCCTAACGCAAGTTCTCCAACTTTAGTTGAAGGACCGTCAGCAATGATATCTCCAGATTTAACTTTGTTACCCACTCTTACTAATGGCTTTTGATTAATGCATGTGTTTTGATTTGATCTTTTAAATTTTTGTAAATTATAAATGTCCACTCCTGATTTAGAAAAGTCTTTTTCTTCTAATGCTTTTATAACAATTCTTTTACCATCAATTTTATCAACTATACCATCTCTTCTTGCAACGATAGTTACACCTGAATCTAAAGCTACATCGCTTTCTATACCTGTTCCAACTAATGGTGCTTCTGGTTTCATTAATGGAACTGCCTGTCTCATCATGTTTGATCCCATTAAAGCTCTATTTGCATCATCATTTTCTAAAAAAGGTATTAATGATGCCGCAACTGAAACAAGTTGTTTTGGAGATACATCAATATAATTAACATTTTCAGGCTTTGCCAAAATAAAATTTAGGTTTTGTCTACAAGAAACTAAATCCTCTGTAAATTTTCCATTTTTATCTAATTTTGAGTTGGCTTGAGCAATTGTATATTTAGTTTCTTCCATTGCTGAAAGATATTCTATCTTTTCTATTACTTTTCCATTCTCAACTTTTTTATATGGACTTTCAATAAAACCATATTTGTTTATCTTCGAATATGTAGATAGACTATTTATCAAACCTATATTAGGTCCTTCTGGAGTTTCTATTGGGCATATCCTTCCATAGTGAGTTGGGTGAACGTCTCTAACTTCGAACCCAGCCCTTTCTCTAGTTAAACCTCCTGGTCCTAAAGCTGATACTCTTCTTTTGTGCGTTATTTCTGATAATGGATTTGTTTGATCCATAAATTGTGAGAGTTGAGAAGTTGCAAAAAAATCTTTTAAAGAAACTGTTAAAGGTTTAGCATTTATTAAATCTTGCGGCATTGCAGACTCAACTTCAATAGTTGTCATTTTTTCTTTTATAGCTCTTTCCATTCTATAAACACCTAATCTTGCTTGATTCTCAACTAATTCTCCAACAGATCTGATTCTTCTATTTCCTAAATGATCAATGTCATCAATTTCGTCTTTACCATCTCTCAATTCTAGCATTTTTTTGATAATTGAAATTATATCTTCATTTCTTAAAATTGTTATTTTATCAGAACAGCTTAAATTTAATCTTGAATTCATTTTTACTCTACCAACATCTGATAGATCATATCTATCTGAACTAAAAAATAAGTTATTAAAGATTTGAGATGCGATATCTATAGTTGGCGGCTCTCCCGGTCTTAGTATTTTATATATTTCGTTTATAGCTTCATTTTTGGTTTCGTTCTTATCGTTTAATAAAGTTAATAGAAGATATGGACCTTTATTTATTGGGTTTGTTTTAGATATTTCTATATTATGAATATTATTATCAATAAATTTTTCAATTATGGTTTCATTTAATTCTGTTCCAATTGAATAATGATCTTCAGAGCCTTCTATTTTAATAGATTTATGCAGAAATTTTCCAAATAATGATTCTTTTGATACATAAATATCCTTTAAACCATCATTCTGTAATTTCTTAGCATTTAAAAAATTTATTTTTTCTCCAGCTTTAATAATAATCTTATCATTTGTAGCATCAATTACTTCTTCAGAAAAATTTTTTGACTTATAATTTTCTGGATCAAATTTAGTCTTCCATTTTTTACTCTTTTGATCGTAAGAATAATTTTCTTTTTCATAAAATTCTTTAACAATATCTTTTTTTGCAAATCCTAAGGCTAAAAGAAGTGTAGTAACTAATATCTTTTTCTTTCTATCAATTCTAAAATATAAAAGATCTTTAACATCAAATTCAAAATCTAACCAAGATCCTCGATTTGGTATAACTCTACAGTTAAATAGTAATTTTCCGCTTGCATGTGATTTTCCTTTATCATGATCAAAAAAAACCCCAGGACTTCTATGCATTTGATTTACTACAACTCTTTGAACACCATTTACGATAAATGTTCCGCTATGTGTCATCATTGGGATCTCACCCATATAAACTTCTTGCTCCTTAGCAGATAGAATTTCTTTGGTATTATTTTCAGTGTCGATTTCATAAACAACTAATCTTAAGGTACATTTTAAAGCGGCTGAATAAGTCAGGCCTCTTGAAATACATTCTTCAACATCAAATTTAGGTTTATCAAATCTATAAGATACATACTCAAGGGTTGCTTTATCGTTAATATCTTCGATTGGAAATATGCTTTTAAATACTCTGTCAAAACCTTTAACCAAGTGAGCTTCTACTTGGGTATTTAAATCAGTTAGTTGTTTGTAGGAGTTTTTTTGAACTTCAATAAGATTAGGAATTGATAAACTTTCTTTAAGTTTACCAAAATTTTTCCTAATATTTTTTTTACCTGTAAAAGATAAATCCATTAAAAATTTTGCTTATTAACTTAATAAAATTATTTAAGTTAATTACTTGAGTTCTACTTTAGCACCAGCAGCTTCTAATTTTTTCTTAATTTCTTCTGCTTCTTTTTTATTTACAGCTGCTTTTACTTCTTTAGGTGCACCTTCTACTAAATCTTTTGCTTCTTTTAATCCTAAAGATGTAACTGCTCTTATTTCTTTTATAACGTTAATTTTTTTATCGCCTGCTGAAGCCAATACAACATTAAATTCGTCTTTTTCTTCTTCTGGCGCTGCTCCACTTTGGGCTGCTGGAGCTGCAACTGCGGCTGCGGCTGTTACGCCCCATTTTTCTTCTAATTGTTTCGAAAGTTCTGCAGCTTCAACTACTGTTAAACTTGATAATTCTTCTATAATTTTATTTAAGTCTGCCATAATATTTTGTGTCCCGGTTATTTTTTTGATTTTTCGCTGGCCAAAATAGCGATTTTTGTCGCTGGCGCAAGTAAAATCGTTGCTAATTTTTGAGCTGGAGACCTTAAAATACCTACTATTTTAGCCCTTGCTTCATCTAAAGTAGGAAGGGTTGCTACATTTTGAACTGCTACAACATCAAGAATCTCATCACCCATTATTCCACCTAAAATTTTTAAATTAGAATTTTCTTTTGAAAATTTTGTTAAAATTTTTGCTGTAGTTATAGCATCATCTGATAACGCTACAGCGGTCGGTCCTGCGAAAAGTTTACCTAATTCTTTAGCTCTTGTTTTTTCTAATGCAATTTTTGTAATTCTATTTTTTGTGATTTTAAATAAAATTCCATGTTGTCTCATTTGTTTTCTTAATGCATCAAGTTGTGGCATATTTAAACCTTGATAATGCGTAACAATCATTGCTCCAGACTTATCAATATCTGTTGTCATTTTTTCAATATAATTCTTCTTTTGCTCTTTATTCATAGTAATATTAAAAATGTTTATCTAATTTAAGTTTATAAGAAATACCCATTGTAGAAGTTAAATATATATTTTTTATCATTTCACCTTTAAAAGGATTGTTTCCTTTTTCTTTTTCTAATGTTTCAATAATTGCATTAAAGTTTGATAATATTTTATCATCAGTAAAAGATTTTTTTCCAATACTGACACCAATATTTCCATCTTTATCATTTTTAACCTCTACTTGACCTGCTTTTGCATTTTTTACAGATTCTTCAATATTTTCTGTTACTGTTCCAAGTTTTGGATTGGGCATTAAACCTTTTGGACCTAAAATTTTACCAAGCTTCGATAGATTAATCATCATTTTTGGAGTGCAGATTATTTTATCAAAATTAAGCTCACCTGCTTTAATTTTTGCAATTAAATCGTCGCCACCAACAATATCAGCTCCTGCTTTTTCAGCAGATGCCTTCTTTGATTCGTCACACACTACAGCAACTTTAATTTTCTTTCCAGTTCCAGATGGCATATTTACAACTGTTCTAATATTTACTTCACCTTTTTTTTGCTTGTTGTTTATTTGAAGACTTAAATCAATTGTCTCGTCAAATTTTGCAGTACAATTTTTTTTAATTTTAGCAAGTAAATCTTTTATAGATTTTGATGACTTGTCATTTTCTGATTTTATTAAATTTTTATATCTTTTTGATTTCATTACTCTTTAACCTCAATTCCCATTGATCTTGCCGAACCAGCAATAATTTTAGCTGCCTGATCTGTATCGTGAGCATTTAAGTCAGCCATCTTTTCCTTTGCTATTTCTTCTAATTGTTTTTTTGTAATTGACTTAACTATATTTCTGCCTGGTTCAGATGATCCACTTTTTAATTTTAATTTCTCTTTAATGTAATATGTAGCTGGTGGAGTTTTAATTATAAAATCGAATTTCTTATCTTTATAAACTGTTATAATAACAGGTACAGGTTTACCCATTAGTCCTTTTGTTTTTTCATTAAAAGCTTTACAGAAATCCATAATATTGATTCCTCTTTGGCCTAAAGCTGGTCCAACTGGAGGTGCTGGATTAGCTTGTCCACCTTTAATTTGTAGTTTTACAAAGCCTGCAATTTCTTTTTTTGCCATTAACTTGCCTTTTCTACTTGGTTAAATTCTAGTTCGACTGGAGTCGGTCTTCCAAAAATTGAAACTGAAACTTTCAATTTAGATTTGTCTTCATCAATTTCCTCTACTAAACCACTAAATGATGCGAACGGTCCGTCTATCACTTGAACTTTTTCACCAATCACATAATCTATACCAGATTTTGGTTGAACTACACCATCTTTTATTTCTCCTAAAATCTTTTCTATTTCTTTATCAGACACTGGAACTGGAGTACCCTTTGAACCTAAAAAACCACTTACTTTTTTTAAACCTTTAATCATATGGTAAATATCATCTGTCATTTCACATTTAATTAAAACATAACCTGGGAAATATTTTTTTTTTCTTTGAACTCTTTTGCCTCTTCTAACTTCAGTTACATCATGAGTTGGAACTATAATTTCCTCAATTTTTTCAGATATTTTTGATTTATCTGCTTCATCTTTAATTTGTTGCGCAACTTTGTTTTCAAAACTTGAGTGAGATTGAACTATAAACCAGTTTGACATTAAAAACTCACATTCAGAATTATTTCTAAAAAGAATTTTAAAATCTGATCTAAAAGTAAAAAAAATAAAGCTGCTATAATAGCCATAGCTGCAACCATTAAAGATCCTTGAATAGTTTCTTTTGAAGTGGGCCATGAAACTTTAAAAGCTTCATTTTTAACTTCTTGAAAAAATTTTAAAGGGTTTTTCATAACATTTTATAATCTAATGGCAGGAGCGGAGGGAATCGAACCCCCAACCTCCGGTTTTGGAGACCGGCGCTCTACCAATTGAGCTACACTCCTCCTATGGAGTTTTACTCTATAATTTTAGTAACTACACCAGCTCCCACTGTTCTACCACCTTCTCTTATTGCAAAATTTAATTGTTCATTCATCGCAATCGGAGTGATTAGTTTAACAGTAAATTTAGCATCATCACCAGGCATAACCATTTCTGTACCAGCTGGTAATTCAACTTCACCTGTAACG
>MDTE01079782.1_pt1 | contig 11437 bp, 14 predicted proteins | sample 811231 | NCBI WGS metagenome assembly MDTE01 (sample SAMN05326651, study PRJNA326480) | marine metagenome | isolation source: seawater | place: Indian Ocean: Red Sea | collected 2010
GAAGATGTTTTAAAAACTTATCGTTTTGAATGTATTTTCTATTCTCTATCCAAAACTCCTTATTATCTATATCTACCCGAGACAAATCTTCAATCCATTTATTTTCAATTCGATTTATAAATTGATTAATAATTTTTTCTTCATTTTTTCCTGTGTCTTCAAATAGATATTGAATATCAGTCCCTTCATATAATTCGAATATACGATTAGAAATTTCCGTATTGATTAAAAAGAAATCTTGAGTCCCTCTTGAAAAAGTTTTATACTCAGTTCTTGGAGGGTTATAGGGTTTGGTATTTCTAAACAGTCCCAATGGTGCAAAATAAAATTTGCCATTTGGCGCATTCTCATTTTTAAAAAAATCTATAAAGATGCTATCATTATCAATATCCCATCTATCGTATTGTTTTTCATACATAGGAAGCACAAAATCTGTTTGTGAGATATATTCATCAGTATAGTCAGAAACAAGATATAATTCACTTAATATATTCTTTGAAACATCTATATATTTTTGTCTGTTTTCATATTCATCTCCAACACTTTCTACATAAAATGTAAAGGTGACTACTAAAAAAAGAGCTATAGCATTTAACAATAATTTTTTCGTATTGTCAGAGAAGGTTTTAGAGTTAAAGTTTTTGCCAAATGTAAACAGCTTTTTCATATACTAAATGTAAGAAAAATTAAGTTCCAATATTTGAAGAACAACCTCAAAGTTTTTCTGATAGTACAGGCAAATTATCTGCGAACATTATTTAGTTTAACCAACCGATTTTTTTACCTTCTTTAACTCGTCTTTCATGCTCTTCAACTGAACCTGGATATCTGAAGGCCCAGATTAAAATTGAAACGAAACAAACCACAGCTATCAAAAAAGCTCTTGTTGACAAGGTAAAATATATTGAAATCGAAGAAATCACCATTACAAAACACATAGCAAGCCTGCCTTTCTTTGGGAAAACTCTTTTCTTTTCCCAGTTGTTTAAATATTTTCCAAAAACTTTATGATTGTGTAACCAATCATTCAACTCCGGAGATGATTTACTAAATGCCCATGCAGCTAGTATGACAAAAATAGTAGTTGGTATTCCAGGCGTTATTACCCCAATGTAAGCTAAGCCTACAAATAAAATCCCTAATGATCTCCAAAGCCATTTTTTCATAATATATTAAAGATTCATGTTTTGCATTCTTTTCTTCATAAATGTAAAAAAAATTGAGTTCCAATATTTAAAGAACAACCTCAAATACATTAGTTGCATTGCCCATAAGTAAATTCAGAAATTCCGAAGGAGGAAGCAACACAAGGATTAGAGTAAGTTTTGTCATTGCAACCACAAACTGGTCTATACTCTTTTGTACAGGGAATTTTTAGTGGAGGATTTATTTCATCACAACTTACTTGATTTGATTTACAACTTAAAATTATGATTGTCACTAACGGGGGAAATAGTGAAAGAAGTATTAGCTTTCTCATATTATAAATGTAAGAAAAATTGAGTTCCAATATTTGAAGAACAACCTCAAATAGATATGTTTGAGTAATGCCTTATTTTTGCTAAATGAAAAAATCAAAATTTAGCTATTCAAACAGAACAAAAATTTTTGGAGCGGGTATGATTTTGTTTGTAATTCTAGATGCTACCAGTTTATTTACAGATATTCTTGAGGAGAATTCTATTTATGAGTGGGGATTTTTGATATGTGCTTTGGGCTGGCCGATTTCAATGCACTTCGATGGGAAAGCAAAAAAAGATTGATAAGTTTTAAATAGGAAAAAATATTATAGAAATAAAAACAACCATCTTGCAAAATGTTTTTAGAGTCATTTTAGGCATAGCTATGCTATACATTGGCATTGGACATTTTACGTTTAGTCGAATTGAATTCCAAGCACAAGTACCTACTTGGTTAGCAAGTGAAGAAAATTTAATTGATTTTGTAATACTCGCATCAGGAATTATAGAAATTATTTTAGGAGCCTTGATGATATGGGGCGGCAAACTAAAAGTAAAAACAGGTATTGTCTTGGCAATTTTTTATATTTTAATTTTTCCTGGAAATATCCACCAGTATGTGAACGGCATAGACGCTTTTAATTTAAACACAGACACTAAACGATTGGTTCGTTTGTTTTTTCAGCCTCTTTTGTTGCTCTGGGCATTATGGTCTACAGGAGGATTACGCCTAAACGCAATGAAGAGGTTTTGAATATTGTTTTAAAGAAAATATTTTATAGATTTAGATTTAACAAAATATGTCCATTAAATTTTTAAAATTACTAACACTTTCAATTTTTCTGATTGTTAGTTGTTCTAAGAAAGAAGAATTGACAGGTCAAGCAGACCAGGATATTTTTTTGGGTGTCGGTAAATGGAAAATTAAGAAAAAATCTATTTCTTCTGGTAAACTTTTAGAGTGCGATCTAACTGATCTAATTCTTAATTCTGATTTATCCTTTAAAATTTATTTTGAAAACAATAATGTGATAGTTGGAACATATCAAATCATAGATAAAGAAAACATAAGCTTAAATGGCCCTGAAGGTGATATTGGAACAATATCAAATATTAAAGTAGAAGATTTAAGTATAAGCTTTGATATAGACTTATCTGGTATTTGTCAAGACTCACTTGAAGGAGAAAAAGATGAGGCTTATAAAGAAAACAAAACTTTTATTGCAGATATAGAATTTGAAAAATACCTAATTGAACAAGGCTGGGATGATATTGTAGACAACTATGTTTTAACTTCAAATATTTTTTCTATAGAAGATATTAATGTTCAAGAAAGAAATATTTCATCATTGACTGGAATTGAAGATTTTGAGAATTTGAAATATTTAAGCGCTGGTAGAAATAATATTTCAGGTGTAATAGATTTTACACTAAATACTAAATTGGTTAATGTTGATATTCCTAATAATCCTTTAATTAAGGTGTATTTTAAAAATAACATCTTCTTGGAGTCCCTGGGATTATATGGTACTTATACATTAGAAGTTTTAGAGTTGTCAAATTCTCCAAATTTGCTAGATCTTGGAATTCACGACACAAAACTCTCAGAGATAGACTTAACTAATTCTCCTAACATTGAACATTTAAGAATTTGGGATAGTGAATTATCTGAACTTGATTTATCTAATCAGAATTCATTAAAATACCTATATGCCTACAATATATTTTCAAATGATTCTTCTTCTTCTTCTTCTTTGATATTACCAGAAACGAGTACTTTAGAAATGATTTGGCTTGATCAAAATAATATTATCGATTTAGATTTAAGTAAAAACAATAATTTAAAAGTAGTCTCTTGTAGTGATTGTCAACTAGAAGAAATAATCCTACCAGAATCTCAATCTTTATATGGTTTGCTCGTAGAAAGAAATCAATTAACTGCTCTAAATCTAACAAACAATCCAAATTTGAGAATTTTAAGAGCTGAATCAAACCTACTAAGCTGCATAAGTGTTCATTCTAGTTTAATTGATAATATCCCTCCAACTTGTCAAGAAGCAAATATTCCAATAAACTATGATGTTAACCCTAACTTTTCTTGTTATAATCCTTGGAATATAATAGATTTTGCTTTTAACAGTGAAGCAGCAAATTATCCAGATTCGTGGATGTATGACACAGATGTTGTTATTTCAACAAACTGTAACTAAACTCAATGTCCTCACCTCTATTTTATTATATTAGCTGCATGAAATATTTAAAGTGGTCATGGATTGCCACAATTGTATTTTTTATAGGATATTTTATCAAAGTTTACCTTGAAAAAGGTTTTGACAGTGTATTGTTTGCATCAGGTATTGCAATTCTGTTTTCGGGTATAGGGTTTCTTAATAAGAAATAGGAAAACAACCTATAAATATTATTTGATGAGAGAATGGTTTAAAAAATATCTGGGTTTACTGGGTTTTGGAATCTGGATGGCTTTCACTTTACTTTTTGCATTTGATGAATTTATATATAAAAGCAAATCTATTTTTAATAAAGAAATATCATTCATTGGATTTTTAATTATGGGTGGTGCTCAAACCATTCAAGATATTCTCAATGAAAGGTATTTTAAAAAATACTCTGAGAGAGTTAAAAACGGGATTATTGTATTTATAATTACTATTACAATTGGATTTTCTATTCTAGCATATTAAACTGAATTACTTTTATGAAAAATAAAAATTCATCACTAGCTCTTGGTGCAGGAATGGGACTACTCGTAGGAGTTGTAATAGGAGCTATTACTGATAATATTGGACTATGGATACCATTAGGTCTTTGTTTAGGAGCAGGAGTTGGTTTAGCTCTTGGCGATAAAAGTAAAAAGAAAACGGATTAATCTACTGCTAATATCAAAATGAAAGACCTAAGTCTAATCTTTAAACTTGATTTCTTATTGGCTTAAATCAAAAAAACTTCTCAATAAAACACACATTAAAAACAAGCTTAGTTTTCAACAAGCTTTAATATTATAAATCCTCTCAATTACAACAGAAGATCTATTATATTTATTTACTGTAAGCACCTTCAGGAGCTTTTCCCCATATCCCTACCATCAACATTAGTAGAATCACTACATAAAAAATAGTCCACGGAATATCTGGTAATCCAGCGTTAAATGGAGCTGATGGGTTGCCAAAAAATTCAATTGAAGCTTCACTCACTTCAGATATTTGAGTTCCTGATGCTTTAAGTTGTTTTAAATTATAAGCAGTATTATGTTGAAATGCTCTTAAAAATGTTGCAACTTGAATTCCTCCATAAACAGATATCACTGCAAAAAAAGAGATCATTACTTTACCATAGGTTGGAAAGTTTAACTCGCGACTCCTTCTAACTAGATAAAAGTTTAATGCTATTAGAATAAATATAGCAATTGTATAGGTTGCGTTTTGTTGGAATTGTTCCTGCGAAATGCTCAATATTTCAAATTCATTCATAATATTTACTTTTAATCTAATATATAAAAAAGATTAAAATCTAAGTTTTTTTGCAAACTAATTTTAATATAGATTTGTCAGTCATTTATGATTAAGCAGCTATTAATAAAAATATTTCTATTTATTTTCATCTCTGTTAACTGTCAAAGTATTGATATCATTAATCCCGAAAACAATATTGGCCTGAAGAATTGGAATATTGTTAATGATGATGTGATGGGAGGAGTTTCAAAATCATATCTATCACTAAATGATGAGAATAATTTGATTTTCAGTGGCAATGTCTCATTAGATAATAATGGAGGATTTGCATCATCAAGAATGGGTTTGGGCTCAGAATCTTTAAATGGCATTAAATCTTTTAAGATTAAATTTCGAGGAGATGGCAATATATACAAACTTCGTCTTAGGCAAAATAATATGCGTGCCTCCTACTCTTCTGATTTTAAATCTATTAAAGATAAATGGGTTGAAGTGATTATTCTGATTGAAGATTTTAAACCTACTTGGAGAGGTTATACTTACACTAATTATCCAGCTATAGAAACAGAAAAAATTAATTCACTAGGAATACAAATTTCCGACAAGCAAGAGGGAGAATTCAAACTAGAAATAAAGTATATCAAAGCTATCTTTTGACTAAATTTGATATATACCTGTAAAAATGGATAACCTTTCAAGAAATCAAAAAATTTTAATTGCAATAGCCCTTTGGATTGCTACAGGTTTTTTTGTCTACATGTATTTTTTTGAGTCTTAGTATCAAGTTTAATATTTTGTATTATAATCATTATGCTTTGAGTCTATCAAAATAGTATTGAAATAATACAATGTAAGTTAATTAATCTAAGGGCAAGCTCCCCAAATAGGTTTATTAGACTGGGTTAAAGAGGAGTATAAAGAGAAATCACTTGGCTCTGAAATTATATTAGTAACACACCACCCACTTAGATCCTGGTTAAACCCTGAGGCTTCATTGAACATATAGCTCATATAATATACATTTATAGTATTCCATCCTCCTATGTTTTGGTTGAATGTTATTGCTTTTCGAAACATACCTTCCATATTAATTACACTTGAGGTATTCCAATTTCCAATATTTTGATTAAAAGTACTAGCCTGATCAAACATATAGCTCATGTCAGTCACTTTAATCGTATTCCATTCACCGATGTCATGATTAAATATGGTAGCCATGCTAAACATATGCATCATGTCAGTTACATTAGAAACATTCCAACCCCCTATATCTCTATCAAATGAAATAGCATTTGAAAACATATAGCTCATGTTTGTTACATTAAGCGTATCCCACTCGCCAATATCTTGATTAAATGCTATCGCTCCTGAAAACATGTAACTCATGTAAGTGACACTGTCAGTACTCCATTCCCCAATATTTTGATTGAAAGCAGAGGCAGAATCAAATATATTTGACATATCGATAACACTTGAAGTGTCCCATTTAGATAGGCTTTGATTAAACTTAGAAGCCCCAGAAAACAAACCATTCATAGTAGTTACATTAGAAGTATCCCAAAAATTTATATTAGAATTAAACGAGGCATTATCTTTAAAAAGCTCTGTCATATCAGTTACTAATGTGGTGCAAAGATTAATATTATCATCTGCAATATGACCTGAAATAGTTGAGTTGTCAACGACTGTATAGTTTACCCCATCTATTTCTTTTGTTTCTCCTACAGAAGCATTTGGACATTTACATATATCATTTTCAAAATATATTTTTGCTTCTTCATCTGGGCAGGTCCCCCATACAGGTTTGTTAGAAACTTCTAATCCAGAGTCTCTTGAAAAATTGGCAGGTTCAGAGCTTATATTAGTAACACACCAGCTTGAAAGGTTTTGGTTAAAATCTGTTGCCTTATAAAACATCTGAGTCATATCACTTACACTACTTGTATTCCATCCCCCAATATTTTGATTAAAAGCAGAGGCTCTATCAAAAGCATTAGTCATATTAGTTACATTAGCAGTATTCCACACTCCTATGTCTTGGTTGAATGAGTTGGCTAATTGAAAAATATAACCCATATCGGTAACGTTAGAAATGTTCCAACCGCCTATGTTTTGGTTAAAATCAGCTGCATTAAAAAACATTCGCTTCATGTTTGTTACCTGAGAAACATCCCAACTCCCAATATTTTGATTAAATGATGAAGCCTCACGAAACATTAATCGCATTGAAGTAACATTTGATGTGTTCCAACTCCCTATGTTTTTATTAAATGAAGAGGCTCCATAAAATAAACCTTGCATAGTTGTCACATTAGAGGTGTCCCAAAAACTTATATCAGAATTAAACGAGGTGTTATCTTTAAACAGCTCTGTCATATCAGTTACTAATGTGGTGCAAAGATTAACGTTATCAATCGCAATTTGATCTGCTATTGTTGAGTTGTCAACTACCGTGTAGGTTATACCATTTATTATAACTGTTTCTCCTATCAAAGCATCTGGACACTTGCAAGTTCCGTTTTCAAAATATATTTTTTCAGGGAGTGCTATAATATCATCTGATAAATCACGGTTAAAACAGCTAATCAGAAAAATGGTTAAAATAATGGACCAATGCCTATTCATACAACTGATTTATAAACATTATACTCACTCCTGATATTATCCCTCCGTGTTTAAATGAATAACCAAGCTCTGGGAGAACACCAAAATTTTCATGAATTTGAATAAGATAATTTATTGACAACGAAAAATCTATTTCAGAATATTTATCAGAAAAATTAGTTGAATGATTATATATAATAGAAGGATCAGTGTAATCAAAACCCGTAGCAATTTCAGATGCAAAAAGATTCTTTAATAAAATACTCTCAGAAGGACCATTTCTAAATCCTATACTTGTCTTTAAATTAAAATTATCATAAAAATTATAACCCAAAGAAACCCAATAAGATCTTGTGAGAGATGAATAACTATTATTAAATCCTCGAGGCTTCCACATCCCTCCATTACTATCCGTTTTTTCAAGATATAAGTATTCATCTGTCAGCTGAAAACCTATCAGTAAATCACCTATATAAACATCAGCTATGAAATGGTAAGCCCCATCATTATAAAGTCCCTTGACCTCAGGTCCGTAATATGGGCTAGGATATTTAGTTTGCCCCTGAACTAAAAGTCCTAGTGAAACTCCTTTCAGGTATCTCATACTAGCTCTAGCCAAGACATCTGTCTTTTGAGAATATGAGAAAATTGGAAGGAAAATTATAAGAAACATTAACTTTCTCATTGTTTTAAATATATGAAAATTTTAGTTTTCTTATCTTTAAAAATATGAGCAAAGAATCTAAAAGATTAATCATTGCAATTATAGCAGGTTTTCTTGCTGTAATGATTCCTTATTTAATCTTCTTTTATTAATTTTTGTCAATAATTAAGGAAAGATTACACCCTCTTAAATTTGAATAATCATCTATTATTCATGCTTTTTAATAATTAGAATCATAGCACACAATATAGCTGCTATAATCAAATTGATCTAAGGATTTATTTTCATTTGCTTTACCTCCGATAAATTCTTGACTGTAGTTTTGGTTTCTTTCTAAGGTAGTGCACCAATCATCAGCATAACTACTCTCCCCAACATCCATGCCATATTTCCAACCACTTGAGGAGTAAGTGTATCTAATTGATGACGGGACTGGACATGGAATAGCTTCCTGATATTCATTTGCTTGGAAAGCAAAAGTATGCTCATCTTGATTAATCAAATTATAATAATTAGAAACTGCTCTATGGAACCCCTTATTTTCCTCACTAGTTTCAGGATTATTATCATCTGTAAACCATAACATGCTACTAGTATATTGAAGATTCACGTTCGATCCATCTGGACACGCATCATAACTATTAAGAAAATTAGGAGTTTCATTACAAGTATGTTTAAGACGGAAAATGTCATGACCCAATTCATGCCATATTAAATGGAATCCATGAATGAAAGGGTCTTTGTAAAATCCCTGTGGATGATTCTCAATGTTCTGAATCTGATTTTCCCATGTACTTTTATTTAATTCTACTCTAACTTGCGAATCAACACAAAAAACTTGGGTTTGTGCCGCTGGAGGATTAGGAAAGTTAAAACTTACAAGATCTATATTATGACAATAATTCTTTACGTAACTAATATCAACCCCATGTCTTTCTGCATCTAATATAAAAGCATCCAGATAACTTAAAAGATTGTAAGGGTCTATTTGACTATAGACAGGATCGGCATAAAAGCCAATTCCAGTATAGTCAGGATTATTGATATTCAAAAAATTAGCTTTAATCTCTTTATCTGAATCTATTTCTAATATGAGAGGATTTACAGATGTGGGTTTTAATATAGAAGGACCATCCCATCCAAGAAATTTATAATCACTGGAAGGTTCAGCGTTAATTAGAATTTGCCCAGAGGATAAAGTTGAAATATCTATATCAACAAAACCATCATTTTTAATTTCAATATCAAGATCATATTTTATAGTAACTGAGTTAGATGAAGAAAAAGAACCTAATCCTCCACTTGCAGCATAAGTAGTTATTGTTTGAGTTGTTATATCATAAAGATCACCATCTTCGTTTAAATCTGAATCCTCTTCTTCTAAAGACAGGATAACTTGATCTGAAGAGGTTACTGTAATCTCTCTTGTTTCTTCTGTCCCTTTAGTACCTGTTCTAGTTTGAGTAAAATTACTAGTCTGATCAGTAAATGAAGGTATCCAATCACCAAATGTCTCTGGAGTATTTGAATTATTATTTTCAGATGAAATAGATCCATCTGCATCTGATTTAGAACAAGAGAAGATAAAAATTGATAGTAAAACAAATATTAGATACTTCATAATTAAACTTTTACAATCATTTTACCCATATTTTTCCCTTCGAATAGGCCTAGGAAAGCATTTGGAAGATTTTCAAATCCCTCAATCACAGTTTCCTCTAATGAAATTTTACCTTCTTTCATCCATTTTCCAAGTTGTATTTGAGCTTCTAAATATTTATTTGCGTAATCAAAAACAATAAAACCTTGCATTTTTAATCTTTTGCTGATAACAAGAGGATTGATTCGGGGACCATCAGAGAGTTTAGTGTCATTGTATTGGCTAATTGCACCACATACAGCAATCCTGCAAAAGTTATTTGTATTGAAGATGACAGCATCTGATACTTCCCCACCAACATTATCAAAATATATATCTACACCATTAGGGCACGATTCTTTTATTTCTTTTATTAGGTTTTTACTCTTCTTATAATTAATTGCATCATCCAGTCCAAATTTCTTTTTAAGGTTTTCAATTTTTTTATCTGAACCAGCAATTCCAATTACCCTACACCCTTTAATTTTTCCGATTTGTGATACCGTTAGACCAACAGCACCTGCTGCTCCTGAAACAACTAAAGTTTCATTTTCTTTTGGTTGACCTATTTCAAGCAAACCAAAGTAGGCGGTAAGACCAGTAACGCCTAGTACTCCAAGATAAGATGATAAAGGAGCAATTCCCTCAGGGATAGGAAATAATCCAGTTCCATCAGAAACCTGAATTAACTTCCAATCAAGCATACCATATAAATGTGATCCTACAGAAAAGTTATCATTTTTAGATTTAATAATTTTCGCAACTGCACCAGACATCATAGCTTTTCCAACTTCAAATGAAGGTATGTAAGATTTAACATCGTTCATTCTTCCTCTTAAATAAGGGTCGACAGAGACATATACTAATTCTAAAAGAATCTCTCCATCTAATATGGATGGAACTGTTTCATTTTGAAGCAAAAAATTCTTTGAAGTTGGAATTCCATTAGGTCTTTTTGTAAAGATTATTGATTTATTTTCCATTCAATAAATGTATGAAAAAATAAACGTTATTATTAGAAGTTATATCCTCTTCGATTGAGCCTTCATTTATTTAGTATCTTTAATTTTAAGTCATATAATTAATGTTCGTTCTAGATATTGTAGTTGTTCTTATTAGTTTAATCTACGTTTTAGTGGGTTGGTTTACAAACGAAAATAATGCTAGGCATTTATTTGCTGGCTATAGGGAAATGTCTGAATCAGAAAGAAAGCAATATGACATTAAAGCCATTTTAAAATTTTTTAAACCATTTATCCTTAATCTAGGTATTTTCACAATGTTTGCCTACTTCTCAATTAGTTTTCTATTTGATTATATTACCGCTTTATTTGTTTGGATTGGTATTGAAACAATAGCTTTAGCTTATTTAGTGGTTAAATTAAATGAGTTCAAGGTTAATAAATGAATAGTTAAATTTAATCTTCATTATTAGTTGTCAGCTATTAACTCTACTATATAATATGTCAATACAATTTTCAATAATAATAAATATAAATAATGATATTAGAAAGTTCAATTAATTATTCTGGATTCTAGGATCTTCGTTTAATACATTTGTTGTGCAAATAATTTAGTGTTGTCAGCACTTAATATTTTA
>MDTE01122843.1_pt1 | contig 11437 bp, 13 predicted proteins | sample 811231 | NCBI WGS metagenome assembly MDTE01 (sample SAMN05326651, study PRJNA326480) | marine metagenome | isolation source: seawater | place: Indian Ocean: Red Sea | collected 2010
CAGTTAGTTTTGTAGGTTCTACCGCAGTGGCAAAATATATATATGAACAATCTGCAAAAAGCGGAAAAAAAGTTCAATCACTTGGAGGTGCAAAAAATCATCTTGTAGTTATGCCGGATGCAAATTTAAATCAAACTGTTGATGGCATAATGGGCGCTGCATATGGATCTGCAGGTGAAAGATGTATGGCTGTTTCTGTAGCAGTTGCAGTAGGAGATATTGCTGATAATTTAGTTTCAAAAATTAATGAAAGAATCCAAAAATTAAAGGTTCTTCCATGGACTAACAGTGAAGCTGAGATGGGACCTTTGATTTCTAAAGAACATCTAAAAAAAGTAAAAGATTATATAGAATCTGGGATAAATGAAGGTGCTTCATTGGTTGCAGATGGAAGAAATTTTAAGCTTCAAGGTTATGAAAATGGTTTTTTTATTGGGCCAACTCTATTCGATAAGGTCAAAAATGATATGAAAATTTATAAAGAAGAAATATTCGGTCCTGTTCTTTCTGTGGTAAGAGCCAAATCTTATGAAGAAGCAACAAATTTAATTAACAATCATACATTTGGAAATGGTTCAAGTATTTATACCCAAGATGGTGATGTTGCTAGACATTTCACAAGTAATATTAAGATAGGAATGGTTGGGGTTAATGTACCAATTCCTGTTCCAATGGCATTCCATAGCTTTGGAGGTTGGAAAAATTCATTATTTGGCTCTCATGCAATGCATGGTATGGAGGGGGTCCATTTTTATACAAAATTAAAGACAGTTACAAGCAGATGGCCTAATAGCATTAGAGCTGGCGCAGAGTTCAAGATGCCTACAAATTAATGAAGATTTTAATTACAGGATGTTGCGGCTTTATTGGATATCATCTTTGTTTAAAATTATTAAAGAAAAAAAATATTAAAATTTATGGTATTGATAATTTAAATTCTTATTATGATATTAATTTAAAAAAAAAACGTTTGAGTATTTTAAAAAAATCACCAAAAAATTTTATATTTAATAAAATTGATATTTCAAAATATAATAATTTATATAAAATTTTCAAAAAACATAAATATGACATTGTCATTAATTTAGCCGCTCAAGCTGGGGTAAGATACTCTATAAAGAATCCTTTAAATTATTTTGAAAGTAATATTATTGGTTTTTTTAATGTTTTAGAATTATCAAGAATATTCAAAATTAAACATTTTATTTTTGCTTCAACAAGTTCTGTTTATGGAGATAGTAATAAATTTCCTTTAAAAGAGAATCAAAAAACAGATAAACCTCTATCATTTTATGCCGCATCTAAGAAAACAAATGAAATACTTGCATATTCATATAGCAATATCTACAAACTTCATTGTACGGGTTTAAGATTTTTTACTGTTTATGGACCTTATGGAAGACCCGATATGGCTCTATATTTGTTTACCAAGGCAATTGTAGATTCCAAAAAAGTTAATTTGTTCAATAATGGTAATCACGTCCGGGATTATACCTATATTGATGATGTTGTGAAATCTGTTGAAAAAATTATGATGAAAAAGCCTGACAAAAAAGTTCCCTATTCTGTATACAATGTGGCAAGTTCTAGGCCAAAAAAATTAAAGGAATTTTTGAAGAATATTGAAAAAACTATTGGGAAAAAAGCTAAAATTAATTATTTGAATATGCAACAAGGGGATGTTTATAAAACTCATGGTAGTACAACTAAATTGGTTAATAAAATTAAATACAGACCCCAAACAAAACTTTCTGAAGGGATTGAAAGATTTGTTAAATGGTATAAAAAATATCATAATATATAGGAATAGAATTATAAAAAAATAATAAAATATGAAGAATGAAATAAGTTTTTTTGAGTTTTTTTTGTCCTTGTGGTCAAAAAAATTTTTTATTTTTTTATTTAGTTTATTTTTTTTATGCTTAGGATTCATTGTTTCTTACTATGAACATAAAAATAAGAAATATCGAGGATCAATAATAATATATTCTATTGGAGAAATTGAATCAATTCCTACCAATAATCTTAAAATAACCTCTGCAGAAAGATTCTGTACAATGAACACAGATCAAAATATTTTAAAATGTGAGCCATTAAATTATTATCTAGACATAGAAAATATTTCAAATAATTTTTTTAGAGAATTTTATAAAAATTTGAATTCAGCTGAAGTTTGGATGAAGGGATTGAAAGAATTAGAATTTTTTCAAAATGAAAAAGATCAAGAAAAAAAATATAACGAACAAATTTTTAAATTTTTGGATACTGAAGATTTTATTGCTAAACGAGATGGAGATTCTCAATTAATTCTTACTCTTAGGCACAACAATCCAATTAAACTTGAACAATTTATTGATTGGCTAATTAATGAAAGTATAAAAAATGTAAATATTCATATGAATAATACACTTAAAAAAATTATATCAGATCTTGAAAGTGATATTTTAACATCAGAAAAATTTATCAAAAACCATGAAAAAAAATTAAAAGAACAAAATATAAGTACTCAAAAAATATTAGAATATACAATTGATCAAAAAATTGAAATACTTAGACTTGATTTTTTAAAAGAACGTATAAAAAATATGTATGAAAAATCATCTTTCAAAAAAATGCAGCTTATGCCGGTAAAATATGATAGAACATCGATATTGATTGAAGAAATTCAAACATATAGATTAAATTATCCTCTTATAGGGCTTTTATTTGGATTATTTTTTTCTATTACAATCATAGTTATTAGAAATTCATATTTTGAATTTAAAAAAAATAGAAATACAAATTAATAATCTAATATATGAATTTTAATATTCTCAATCTTCAAAGTTTTTTCATATGTTTGATACCGATAGCCCTAGTAACAGGACCATTTTTACCAGATTTATTATGTGTTTTATTAGGTATCATTTTTCTTTTTCAAATAGTTAAACATAAAGAATGGAGCTATATAAAAAACCCTTGGTTAATTATTTTTTTGGGGTGGTGCGTATACCTTATTTTACGTTCGTTATTTTCAAAAGATCCAATACTATCTTTAGAGTCCTCTCTTTTTTATTTTAGATTTGGAATTTTTGCTATTGCCGTTTGGTATACATTAGAAAAAAATTCGAATCTTATGAAAATATTTACATATTTATTTATTATAGTTTATTTTATTGTTGTTATTGATGGATATATTCAATATTTTACTGGGCAAAATCTATTGGGATACACGCTTTTTTATAATAGAACAGGAGATGCTCACCGTCTAAGTGGTTTTTTTAATGAACAGCTAATTTTGGGTAGTTATCTTTCGCGACTTCTTCCTTTGTTGTTTGCACTTATTTTGTTAAATTTTAATCGTTCAAAATTTCTTATATTTCTTAGTATGATTTTATTAATTTTAACTGATGTTTTAGTTTATATTTCAGGTGAAAGATCGGCATTTTTTTATCTTTTACTTTTTAGTATAATGATTCTTTTATTTCTATCTAAATGGAGAAAACTGAGATTAATAACAATAGTTATTTCATTAATTATTATATCTATAATTACCTTAAGTAATGAAAATATTAAAAATAGAATGATTCAACAAACAATTGATCAAACTAATATCCAAACACTTTTTAGCAATGAAAAAAAAGAACCAGCAAAAATTCCTGAAGAAAAAAAACAATTTATAGAAAATCAAACTAAAACAAGAGCGTTTTTAAGTGGACAATTAACCTCATATGAAGCTGGCATAATAGGAGATAAAATAATTGCATTTTCTTGGCATCATCAACGACATTATGAAGTAGCGTTAAATATGTTTAAATATAATCCTATATTTGGAATTGGCCCAAAACTTTTTAGGATGAGGTGCAATGAATTAAAATTTTATGTTGAATATGGATGTTCAAGTCATCCTCATAATTTTTATATACAACTTTTATCAGAATCTGGAATTATTGGTTTTCTGCCAGTATTTATTTGTTTTATGTTAGTTTCATTATTTTTCTTTAAAAAATTATTTTTGAAGGATAGATATCAATTATTAAATAAAAATTCATATCATGATTATATTATATGTATAACAATAGGTATATTTATAAGTTTATGGCCCATCATTCCTACAGGTAGCATATTTAACAATTGGCTGGGGGTTATAATTTTTTTTCCTGTAGGTTTTTTGTTATTTGGTTTATCTAAAATTAAGGAAAATCAATAAGATAACTATATTTAGTATTTCTTAAAAAATTATATACCATTTATAGATATAGTGTTTGGATAGAATCCATTTTTTTCTTTACTGTTCACTTATTGTACAATATTTATGTTCAAATATTGAACAAATTGGAATGAAAGATATAAAAGATAATATTGATCATCTGAATGTTTTAAGAAAAATTCAGAATAATCCTGATGCTTCTCAAAGAGAAATGGCAAAAGAGTTAGGCTTTAGTCTTGGAAAATTAAATTATTGTTTATCCGCATTAAAATCAAAAGGTTTAGTAAAAGTTAATAATTTTAGACAGAATAGAAATAAGATTAATTATATCTATATTCTGACCCCAAAGGGAATAATACAAAAAACTAATCTAACAATAAAATTTATGAAACTTAAAATGAAAGAGTATGATGAATTAAACAAGGAACTTATTGAAGAAAAAAATAAAATAAATCTAAAACAGAAAGAAAAAAAATAAATGTATTGGCTTTGCTTTCAAACAAACTCGAGGGAAGAATTTTTAGCTATGACATGCTTAAAAGAAAAAGGCTTTGAAGTAATTCTTCCCTATTATTTAAAAAAAATTTCTCATGCTAGAAAAATCTTAAAAAAACCTTATCCAATTTTTCCCAATTATGGATTTTTATATTATGATGGAAATCCTACAAATTTATTAAAAATTAATAGAACAAGGGGTGTAAGAAATTACTTGAGTAATTTAAATGGATTGCCCCAAGTAGTTCCCAATAAAATTATAAAGAATATAAATGAACTTAAACAAAATGATGGAACTTACAAATTTGACAAAGATTATTTAAAGAAAGGTGATGAAGTCCGTATCGTTGATGGAGCTTTAAGTGGAATTAAAGGAATATTAAAAGAGTATATTGACGATAAGAGAGCTTTTTTACTTGTTAACCTATTGGGTAGAATGAATATGGTTAACTTTGATATAGGTATGGTTGAAAAAGCATAACTGCTTGATTCTCCATATTTACTTATAAAAGGTTTTCACCTTAAGTGCGGAGCTATGAAAAAATCAATGTTTAAAAATAAAATTTTATCATTAAATGATCTTAATAAAAAAATTATTAAAGAGAAATTAAGAAAAAGAAAAATTGTTTTATGCCATGGTGTTTTTGATCTATTACACCTAGGTCATATTAAACATTTCAAAGAAGCTAGAAGTTATGGCGATATTCTTGTTGTTACTGTGACACCTGATCAATATGTTAATAAGGGCCCTAATAGACCAGCATTTAAAATTAAAGATAGATTAGAGGCATTAGCAGCGTTAGAATTTATCGACTATGTTGCGGAAAATAATTGGTCGACTGCTATTAATACAATCAAATTTCTAAAACCTCATATCTATTGTAAAGGACCTGATTATAAAGATCAAAGTAAAGATTTAACTAAAAATATCAAAAAAGAAGAAAATGCAGTTAAATTAGTTAAAGGGAAAATTAGATTCACAGATGACGTAACATTCAGTTCAAGCAATATTTTAAATAAATTTGGGAATATTTTTAATAATAATCAAATCTCATTAATCAAAAAATTAAATATTAAATATAATTTTGAAATTATAAAGAAAATGATTGAAGATTTAAAAAAATTAAATGTCCTTTTAATTGGAGAGTCTATTATAGATCAATATGTTTTTTGTGAAGCGCTTGGAAAATCTGGTAAAGAACCTGTTTTAGTAATGAGAGATTTGGAAACTCAACAATATGCAGGAGGAGCATTGGCTATTGCTAAACATTTATCTAACTTCTGTAATTCAGTTACTTTATTAAGTGTATTAGGACAAAAAAAAGAATATGAAAAATTTGCGAAACAAAACCTTTCTAAGAATATAAAAACTTATTTTCTTTATAAAAAAGGATCTCCAACCATAATAAAAAAAAGATACGTTGATCACATTAACAACAACAAGATTCTTGGGGTTTATTCTATTAACGATGAAAAACTTGATAATAACAACGAAAAGAAACTTGAAATTCTTTTAAAAAAACTGTCGTCAAAAAATGATTTAACAATTGTTTCTGATTTTGGGCATGGTTTTATATCAAAAAAAATTGCTAAAAAAATACCGAATGTTGCGAAATTTACTAGTCTAAACGCTCAAATAAATGCCGCTAATATAGGTTATCACACTATGGAAAACTACAGAAATATTGATTGTACTATAATTAATGAAAATGAGCTTAGACATCAATTAAGAGATAAAGATGGATCATTAATATCTTTAATGAAAAATTTAGCAACTAAGCTTAAAACAAATAATGTAGTTGTGACTCAAGGAAGTTTAGGTGCAACTCTTTACGATAAAAAAACCAAAAAAACCTTTAAATGTCCTGCATTTGCCTCAAAAATAATAGATAAAATAGGTTCAGGTGATGCTATGCTTGCATTGCTGTCGTTATGCTTGAAAAAAGGATATGATAAAAACTTCTCTCTTTTTATAGGGTCTCTTGCCGCAGCACAATCGGTAGAAACAATTGGGAATAGCAAACCAGTAAATAAAGTCAAAATGTTAAAAACAATTGAACATCTATTAAAATGAAAAAAAATAATTTTTTGACTGACTATTTTCAAGATTTATCAAATTTATTAAATTTTGATAAATCTTTAATTACAAAACTTGAATATGTTAAAGAAAGTGTATTAAATACAAAAAAACAAGGTTCTAAAATATTGATATTTGGAAATGGAGGAAGTGCTGCAATTGCAAACCATTTTACACTAGATATTACAAAAACGACTAGCATTAGGTGCATAAACTTAAACGAATCAAGTATAATTACAGCTTTTGCAAATGATTTTGGATACGAAAATTGGGTAGCCAAATCAATTAAATACTATGCTGATAATGGAGATTTATTAATATTAATATCTTCAAGTGGTAATTCAAAAAATATGATTAAAGCAGCCAAATTTGCAAAAAAATATAAAAAAATAAAGCTTATTACCCTTACAGGATTTAGCCAAAAGAATATATTAAAAAAACTAGGTGATATTAATTTATGGATAGATAGTAAATCATATAATTTTGTTGAAAATATTCATCAAATTTGGCTTTTATCTATTGTAGATTATATCAAAGGAAAAAGAGAATATTCACAAAATAAATAGCAAAAAATGATCATAGGTATTGATTTAGATAATACTATCATACGATATGATAAAGTATTTAAAGATGTAGCATTTAATTTAAAGCTTATACCAAAAAACTTTAGTAGTGAGAAAAAAAAAATAAAAGACTTTATACTTTTAAAAAAAAATGGAATTGAAAGTTGGAAAAAAATTCAAGGATTAGTTTATGGCAAATATTTAAATAAGGCAGAAATAATGCCTTCAGTTTATAATTTTATCAAAATATGCAGAAAAAAAAAATATAAATTGTATATAATAAGTCATAAAACTAGATATGGTCATTTTGATTCAGAAAAGATTTTGTTAAGAAATGAAGCAGTTAAATGGCTAGAGAAGAGAGAATTTTTTGATACCAATAACTTAGCTTTTAAAAAAAAAGATATATATTTTGCAAATACAAGAAAACAAAAAATAAAAATTATTTCAAAATTAGAATGTGATTGGTTCATTGATGATCTTCCAGAAATTTTTAAAGATAAAGCTTTTCCTAAAAAAACAAAAAAATTCTTTTCATGAGAGAAAATAAAGAAAAAAATCTAAATAAAATTAATCTTCCGGATTGGAATTCAATATCCAATAAAATTTTAGGACCACTAAAACCTAAAGATATTTTATATTTAAACAATTTTAATGAAATTAAGTATGCAAAAAAAATAATAAAAATAAAAGGTCATGGAAATAGTCAATTATATAAAATTTCAACTAATGATAAAAAAAATTTTGCAGTTAAATATTATCCTGACTTACTTTTAGATAACAGACCCAGATTAAAAAAAGAATATGAAACTTTAAAATTTTTATCAACCAAAAAAAAATTTAATGTTCCCAAGCCTATTAACAAAAACTATAATACTAATATAGGTCTTTATGAATGGATTGAAGGAAGCCCAGTTAAAAAACCAACTAACAACGATATTATAGAGGTAATAGATTTTGTAAAAAAACTTAAAAAAATTTCTTTATCAAAAACATCAAATAAATTTAATCTGGCATCAGAAGCTTGTTTGTCTGCTAAAGAATTAGTCAAGCAAATTCATAATAGATTTAAAAAACTAAATAAATTTAAAAAAGATAATATAAAATTACAAAATTTTTTAGAAAATAAATTTTCTAAAACTTTATTAAAATCACAGAACATATGTTGTGCCAAATGGCCAAAATCATCCAAAAATAAGTTTTTAGAAAAAAAACTAAGAATTTTGAGCCCCTCAGATTTTGGTTTTCATAACGTTTTAAAAAATGAAAAAAAAATGACATTTATAGATTTTGAATATTTTGGTTGGGACGACCCTGTTAAACTTACAGCAGATTTTTTGTGGCATCCCTCAATGAATTTAAGTAATTTGCAATCAAAAAAATGGCAAGATAGTATGTTAAAAATATTTAGAGATGATAAGCATTTTAAAGACAGATTAAAAGCCTCGATTCCCCTTTATGGATTAAGATGGATTATGATTATTCTAAATGAGTTTAAACCAGGTATAATTCATAAGAGGCAAAATGCTTCAAGAATAAACTCAATGAAAAAAAAAAGTAATACTTAACAAGCAAATGATTAAAGCCAATAAATATCTTAAGAGAGTAGAATATTTTTTAAATTCATTTGATCATAAATATAATAATAAAATAGCTTATTTATAAATGAAGTATAAAGAATTACAAAAGAAAGCAAATAAACTTAGACAAGATACATTTTTGACTTTTATCGAAAAACAAGAAGCTCATCTCGGCGGAAGTTTTTCAATGATAGAAATTTTGATTAGTTTGTATGAAATTATACTAAAAAAAAATGATAAGTTTATTTTAAGTAAAGCTCACGCATCTGTACCTTTATGTATATTGTTAAAACAAATGGGGTATAATCCACCTTTGAAAACTCATCTTGAAATTGATTCTAAAAATGGAATTCATTGTACTACTGGTAGCTTAGGTCACGGTTTGCCTATTGGAACTGGAATGGCAATGGGAAAAAAATATTTAAAATCTAAGGGAAAAATTTATGTAATGTTGAGCGATGGCGAATGTCAAGAGGGGACAACTTGGGAATCTTTATTGATAGCTTCAAAACTTAAACTTGATAATTTAATTATAATTATTGATTATAATAAAATTCAAGCATTGACTAGACTGGAAGATGGACTTCCATTAAATGATTTAAAGAAAAAAATTAAAGCATTTAATTGGGACTGTATTGAAATAAAGAATGGGCACTCTTTTAAAGATTTGATCAATGCATTGCAAAAAAATAATAATAAAGGAAGACCTTTAGCAATTTTAGCACATACAATTAAAGGAAAGGGGATAAAAAAATTTGAAAATGATCCAGTATGGCATGCTAGAAAAGTAAAAGGTGAAGAAATAAAAATAGGAAAAAAAGATTTAAAAATTTTATGAGAAGATGTTTTGGAAAAACAATTGCTGATTTAGCTAAAAATGATGACAAAATTATACTAATCGTAGGAGATATTGGTTATCGAGTGTTTGATGACTTTAGAAAATTGCATCCAAAAAGATTTTTAAATTTAGGTATATGTGAGCAAAGTATAATTGGGGTTGCAGCAGGTATGGCATTAGAAGGACTAAAACCATGGGTATATACAATTACCCCATTTTTGATTGAAAGACCGTTTGAACAAATCAAACTTGATATAGATCAGCAAAATGTTAATGTAAAATTAGTCGGATTTGCTGACTATCCAACATTGGGCCCATCTCATTCAGAATTAAATGGTAAAAAAATGATGAGTTTGTTTAAAAATATTAAGTCATATTACCCAAAAAATTCTAAAGAAACATTGTTTGCTATATATGAAACATATAAGACAATAGGCCCTTCTTTTATTAGTCTTAAGAGTGATCCAAATATTAATAGTTCTTTAACAGGAAGAGGATAAAATGGGAAAATTAGTTAATTTCGTAACGCCGTTGCATAAAGCAACTCAAAGATCATACATTGAAAGAATGATGGATGAAAAAGTGAAATGTATGAAAAAAGCAAAAGAATATGAATCTGATTATTGGGATGGAGATAGAAGATATGGATATGGTGGGTATAAGTACATACCAGGAAGATGGAAACCAGTAGCAGAAGAATTGATAAAAAATTACAAATTAGATAATAACTCATCAATACTTGATATAGGATGTGGAAAAGGTCATTTATTATATGAAATTAAACTTTTACTGCCTAAAATATCAATAAAAGGTATGGATATTTCCATACATGGTATAAAAAATTCAAAACCAGAAATAAAAGATTCAATTATTAATCATAAAGCTCAAGAAAATTATCCCTTTAGAGACAAAGAATTTGATCTTGCAATATCATTAGGATGCTTTCATAACTTAAGAATCTTTGAACTTAAAACTGCTTTAAAAGAAATGCAAAGAGTTGCAAATAATGGTTATCTAATGTTAGAAAGTTATAGAAATGAAGATGAATTATTTAATCTCCAATGTTGGGCTTTAACATGTGAGTCATTTTTTGATACAGAGGAATGGGTTTGGATATATAAAAATTTCGGTTATTTTGGAGATTATGAATTTATATTTTTTGAATGATTTAAGTTATGAAAGCTGCAATACTCTATAAAAATAAAAAGCCATTAGTTATAGCGGAATTAGAAATTCCTGATAAATTAGAAGTTGGTCAAGTATTAGTAAAAATTTATTATAGTGGTATTTGTGGAGCTCAAATCAACGAAATAGACGGGACAAAAGGTAAAGACAATTATCTTCCTCATTTGCTTGGACATGAAGGATCTGGAATTGTTCAAAAAACTGGTCCTGGCGTATCTACTGTGAAAGTGGGAGATCACGTAGTATTACATTGGAGAAAAAGTGATGGAATTCAAAGTTTAACTCCAAAGTATAAATTAAATGGAAAAATTATTAATGCAGGTTGGGTAACAACTTTTAATGAAAAAGCAATAGTATCAGAAAATAGATTGACAGTAATTCCAAAAAACTTTGACATGAAACTTGCACCTCTTTTTGGTTGTGCAGTAACAACAGCATTTGGAGTAGTCAATAATGATGCAAAAATTAAGATCGGTGAGTCTGTTATCATTTATGGAATAGGAGGAGTGG
>MDTE01094457.1_pt1 | contig 11436 bp, 12 predicted proteins | sample 811231 | NCBI WGS metagenome assembly MDTE01 (sample SAMN05326651, study PRJNA326480) | marine metagenome | isolation source: seawater | place: Indian Ocean: Red Sea | collected 2010
AGACCAATAGAGCCTATGTTTATTGTGGCCAGAGGCAGAATCGAACTGCCGACCCCTTGTTTTTCAGACAAGTGCTCTACCGACTGAGCTATCTGGCCAGAAGCGGGGACGACGGGATTCGAACCCGCGACCTCCTGCGTGACAGGCAGGCGTAAACTCCAGACTTTACCACGCCCCCAATTACCTCCAAATTATAGTATTAAAAAACAAATTTAGATTAATTATTATCCTATTAGACTAAAAAAAGTTGTGAAAACAAAAAATTTTTTTAAACATTTTCTTAGATTCATTTTTTTGCAATCTTTAGTAACCTCCATAACAATACTCTTCTTTGACTACTTTCTTATCGGATCTTATAAAGAAGGTTATGATATTATCCTAAGAAATCTTCTTGAAGATAGAGATAGGTTTTATCCATTTATATCGAATGATTTCATAAAGATTGATTTTTATCTCGCATTATTTGTCTTTCTTTTTTTAGTTATTTTGTATTCAAGTAATTTTTATTCGATTGTAAACGATCTTTCATTTGTGACTAGTAAAAGCTTTTTAGATGAATACATACCAATTTATCTTATATGGTCAGCCTCGCTTTTATCTTTTTTACAAATCACAAGATTCACTGCAGTTTCAAGAGGATACTTAGTATTATTTACCTTTATTGTTCCTTTTGTTCTAGTCTTATTTAGAAATAGCGAAACTTTATCAAATATTCTTGGAAGAAATATTAACAATGAGACATTTATTTCTTTTAATGTGGATGACGAATCCATCTTCAGACAAATAAAACTATTACAATACCGAAAAGAGGTATCAAATTTAAAACTAGATTCGTCAGAGTACTTTAAAGAAATTTTAAATATTATTGAGAGAATTAATAAAGAAGAAAAAATAAATCTTATAGTAATTGACTTAAAAGATAGGATAAATTTGCCAAAAGAATTCGAAAAAAATATTTTAAATTTAAATAAAAAAATTCTATTTTTATCTGATTCTGAATTAATTTTTTCTAATAAATTTATTTACCGCTCAGAGAGACTAAGTAACAGATCCATGACATACATCAATACAGACATTCAATATGGAAGCAGATACATTATCAAAAGATTTATTGATATTTTTGTCTCAGTTGTTGGAATGATTATTTTATTACCAATATGGATCTATTCTGTGATATTTGTATTTTCAAAAGACGGTGGTCCAATTTTAATCAAACAAACGAGGGTTGGTTTACATGGTAACAATTTTTTAATGTACAAGTTTAGGACAATGAAAATAGATTCCCACAAAGAGCGTAGAGACTTAGACAAAAAAAATAAAAAAACAGGTCCATTGTTCAAATTAGATGATGATCCAAGATTAATAAATGGGGCTGAAAGATTAAGAAAATATAGCATAGATGAAATACCTCAGTTTATTAATGTACTAAAAGGAGAGATGTCAATTGTTGGTCCAAGACCATTGTTTCCTGAAGACAATAAATTTTATGATTCAAACTATATTCGTAGACTAAATGTACTTCCAGGAATAACTGGCCTTCTTCAAATAAATGAGAGAAATACGGACAATTTTGATATTTGGTACAAATACGATATTGAATACATTGAAAACTGGACAATTGGTCTAGATTTAAAAATAATTTTAAAAACACCTGGTTCAATATTTGCTTCCAAAACAAAAGGCGTCTGATTGAGAGTGGGTCGGGTGGGAATCGAACCCACGACCTTGAGCTTAAAAGGCTCCTGCTCTGCCGATTGAGCTACCGACCCGTTTTACCATTAAATAATAATACAAATAAAAGAATTTAAATAAAAATTAATATCATTCTTCTTCAAATTCTTTACTCAAACTATCCAATATTTTATTTAATTGATTCCTTATTTCCTCTTTGCTTGATTGATCATGATCTAAATCTTCGAGAGTAGAAATAATATTGTTGATTTCATTGAGTGCTTTATTAAGTGATTCTTTAAAGTCTTGTTTTAATTTTAAATAATCACTGTAATCAGACATATATAAATTATACTTTTTAAATTTTTGATTTATCTTTAAATTTTAAGTCAGGCTTGTTTCTAAGTCTTTGATTCGCCCATCTAGCTGGAGGTATTAATCGAAAAAAAGGTGGGAGGAATGGTCTGGTAATTTTTAATAATTTTAAATTTATATTTACTATTATATTTTTAATCTTTGTCTCTTTTAATCCATATATATTTTTAAATTCTTTAGGTAACGTATTGTACGCAGTAAATGAAATGAAAGGCCAAATTGGCTTGATATGAGCTGGCACTGGTCCCCCACCAATGATTTCAAAAACGTCCTGTGCAACGTCGGTATGTAATAAATATGATTCCTGTTTAGATTTTTGAATAACCCATTCCTTAAGTTCTTCATGTGTTTTTGGCATATTGTTAGTGTCAATCAATACCAAGTTTGCAGATAACATATTTTCTTTGTGATATTGATTTTTCTCTTCTTCAGTAAGTTTTTTTACAGTCTTTTCATAAAAATATATAGAGGATAATTGAAGACAAGCATGAACCCATAACAATTGTTCATGATCAAGCGCATCATATATTTTTCCAGTAACCTTATCCTCTCCTTTTATTACTTCATGTAATTTATTTATTCTAGTTGCGCTATCATCTGCTTCTTCTTTAGTCCCAAATGTTACTGAGTTTTGTAGCGAAAGTGTTCTAATTAATCGCTTCCACGGGTCCCTCTGATAAAAAGAAGTTTGTCTTGCTCCAGCAGCTATTAATGGGTGTGCTGCATGCATTAATAGAGCTCTGGCACCACCAAACAAGACGGTAATCTCTTTATTTACCCTCCACATCATTGAATCGCTTCCGAAATATCCTGGATCAGATTTCATATATTGATAATATCAAAGTTAAGATTTTTAATTATTGAATTGTTTTCAAAAAAAATAAACAAAAGCACTTATTGCTTAATATACTTTTTAATACGTAATGAAAAACATCTTTTTTGATATAGAAAAAAATTGTGGAGAAAATATTGATAATATCCAATATTCAGATCCCGGAAATGATCCAAATTTTGTATTTGAAAATGATCCTTTATTTCAAACGTTAACACTTTATGACCCAGAGGGAAATATTATCAATGTTAATTCATGGTTTGAGTGCGCACATTATGTAAATGGTGGATGGTCATCGGTTAATGTCGGCAATATGGATATTTTAACGAATTTTTCTTATGTACTGTTGTCATTAGCTGTATTGATTACTTGCTTTGTGAAATTTAAAAATGTTAAAAAATAGAATTACTCTTCACATTTTTTTAATTTTCATAATACTGTTTTTACCATTTTGGATTCATAATTCCTCGGACGATATTGTTCCAAAAGAAATAAATGAAAGCAATCTTGACTACTATAGATCAACAACTTGCAATATATCGTTGTTTGAGGTTGTAAGAGAAAACTTAAACAATGAAGTTAAAATAAATTACTACTCAAATAATTATGTAAGAGCAGATTGTTTTGGAAAGGTGACTGGCCTTGATTTAATAAATAATAAGTATCAAGTTTCTATTGGTACAAACTCTTTATTTACATTCACTCTACAAGCTGCTGTATGGTGTCTGGTGTTGAGTGCATTTATCGTTGGAAATAAGAAGAAAATTACCCTCTCAGCTATAGTGCCTTTATCATTATTTTTTGTGTATCAACAAATAAGCGAAGAAAGATTTTACTCAGATTCAAATATTTATTTCAATAACCTTCTTGAATCTAATAATTATTATTTGATAATTTTGTTTTTGTCAATTTATCTAATTTTTGTTTTTATTTCTTTAAAAGATTCTTACATTGAAGAAAGATTTTTAAACTTGGTGCCCTTCACTTTTTTGTTTATAGGAACCTTTAACGGGTTTAATCTAAATTTTCTGGTTTTGATAATCTCATTTTTTGGACTTAAAAATCTGATTTATAAAAAAAATGTTTTGGTCGGTTACAATATTATTTATTTTTTATTATCAATCATATGGGTATTTACATCATCCAGAGAAAACAACAGTTTTTTTGATGGTGATAAATTAAGAGGATTTATTAATTCTTCAAATAGTTTTAACTCCTTAATTTTTTGGGTAATTTTATTTTTTCTTTTATTGAATGGTTTTATTTATTTGATAAATGTTTCAAAAGTGAACGTTAAAACTGTAGTTAAGAATTCAGTACTGAGTTCAGGTATTGTAGTTTTTTTTGGAATAGTTGGATCTATTTCTCCATTATTTAATTTTTACAACTTTTTATTTTTTGGACAAAACAAAAGAGGTATAGATAAACTTGAAAGCGTTGCAGGTAATACATGGAGAGGGTTTTCTGCTAGTGCAGAATCAATTGGTGAATTTTTTGGTTTTACTATTGTATTACTTTTGATTCTTTTCTTTTCAAAGAAATTAGATTTTTCGACTTACTATATTCCTTTTTTTCTTTTGGGAATATTTGGACTCTATAGAGCTAACAATTTTGCAGCATACATTTCAATACTTTTAACAATTTTGTTATACATTTATGTTGAAAAGATAAAAAATAGAAATTTAAAAATTTATCTTTTTATAGGAGGAATATTTGTTTCATTAATCTTGTTTTCTTATCTTGTTAATGATTTAGGAAAGGAATATGTTAGTACAGAACTACTATACGAAGCTACTTTACATTCAAATTTGTATCCTGAAGATGTTGAATATACAAAAACGACTGAAATTACAAATTATTTCAATGCGGGAGAGATATATTCATTACTAGCTTATGAGGCTAATAATCAAATATCATCATCTTTAAGGTTTCTCTCAAATATTTTCTATCAAGAAAATTTAAATATTCCATTTGTTCCAAATATTGTTACAATTTTAAGCTTTATATCTTTGATGATAAATAGAACAGAAATGTGGGGAATATTTATCGCTAAATATAGTCCGAATTTAACAGAAAGCCTTTTTGGAAATGGACCAATGCAGCTTAATAATTATCTATATAAGCAAAATGTAAGGCTTGACTTACCGGAAGAAAAGCTATCTTCTTTATTTTTACCTCATTCATCAATTATGGATTTACTAATTTTCTTTGGGTGTTTTGGTGTATTAATATTTTTATTTTTTAATTTATATTTATATTTTATAAAAAATAAAAACTCTATTTATAAATATTTAATATTCTTTATCATGTTAAATATCTTAAAAAGTGATTCATTATTATATATAAATTCTGTTTTACTAATAGTCCTTGTTTATGGATTATCAAATATCAATAAAGAAATAAATGATTAAATCAAGAAAAATAAAATATATTACCTATCAGTCTTTTCCTGCAACAACGGCTAATTCATTACAAACCATATCAATGATTAAATATCTTTCAAGGTCTAACTATGAATTAGAACTTATTTTTCCAAATAGAGAAAAAATGAGCAGTGATGAATTAAAGGTATTACAAAGTTATTATCAATTTGAAGATGATTTTAAAATTACAAGGGTTGATCACAATTATCCTTTTGGAAAATTCAAAATTTTCACTCCTTTACTATTTCATATAAGTCATTATTTATGGGCAAAAAGTGTTGTTAAAAATCTTGAGATAGAAGATAAAGCTGAATTTTATATCACAAGGTCTGATTGGATATTTTATTTTTTATCAAGAGACAAAAAAAACGTTGTTTTTGAATGTCATCAAGTATCAAAAATTAGAAAATTTATATTAAATTTATTTAAAAACTCAAAAACTAGCAAGGTTGTTTTCACCACAAACCTTCTAAGAAAAGAATTTAGGCCGATTAAAAATTCATACGTAATTGGAAATGGTTTTGATGGTGATTTTTTTCCTAACAACCATAACTTAATTAAAAATCCTAAGAGAGTAATTTTTGTTGGTAACTTGTTAAGGTTTAATAAATCTAGAGACTTTAATTTTATTATTGACTGTTTTAATGATCCGAGACTTTCTGATTATACACTTGAAATTGTTGGTGGTCCTGAGAGTGAAATGGAAAAACTTATTAATTATGTAAAGAAATCCAATATTGAGAATGTAACTTTTAGTGGAAGATTATCTAGAACTGAAACAATTAGAAAACTTTTAGAATCAAAGATAGGAATTTTACTAAATTCAAACAAAAACATACACTCAACACATCACACATCACCATTGAAATATTACGAATATCTTAAAGCAGAGTTAAATACAGTAGCTGTTGATTTTCCTTCTCATAAAAACTTACCAAATTCAGAAAACATTATTTTTTTTGGTCTAAACGACAGAGAAGAGTTTGTATCAGGAATCATTGAATCTAGTAAGAGAGACTTTAAATTAGAAAATGATATCAATGATTTCTCTTTTGAAGAAAGAGCTAAGTCATATTTAAAAATTATTAATAATTAGTACGCCTGGAGGGACTCGAACCCCCAACCCTCTGATCCGAAGTCAGATGCTCTATCCAATTAAGCTACAGGCGCAAAATTTCATTGCTATAAGGTATATGTAATGACTTTTTCATTTATATAATAGTTTCATTGATGGATAGTGTTAAAGTATTAAAAACGTATGTTTCTGTAACAAGTATTGATGAAGTATCTGATATATTACAAACTCCTGATTCAAAGTCTGTAGCAATTTGTAATGCAAATACACTAGTTCGATGTTATAAAAATAAAATTCTAATGAACAAGATAAACAACTTTGATATTAAAACAACTGATGGCTTCCCTGTTGCAAAGGCATCAAATATTCTTTATAGAAATAATCAAAAAAGAGTAGATGGATACAATGTTTTCATTCAAACAATTGAGAAGGGATTACAAAATGAATTAAGTCATTTTTTTTATGGAAATTCAGAGGAGATTACTAAATTAATGATAGATAATCTTCAACAGAAATATAAAGATATAAATGTTGCAGGTTATTATTGTCCTCCAATAGATAATTTTGAAAAACTTGGAAAGGATGAAAAAATTAATGAAATTATTAGCTTAAATCCCGATGTTATTTGGGTTTCATTAGGCTTTCCAAAACAAGAAGAATTCATTGATTATGTTAAAAAAAATCATCAGATAAATTCTAATTTAATTGGAATTGGTGCCGTTTTTGAATGGACAGCTGGTACAAAAGTTAAAGCTCCTGAGCTATTAGCTAATTTTGGTTTTGAATGGATTTTTAGACTTTTACAAGAACCTAGAAGATTATTTAAAAGATATTTTGTTGATAACTTCCTATTTATAATCTATTTTACAAAGCAATTTTTACGGATTTAAATGAACATTTTAAATAATCTAAACAAAGATTTAACAAGTGTACTTAATAAATTTAATTTATCAGAAAATATTGATTTAAAAATTTCAAATATTGAAGAGTTTGATTTTCAGATAAATAATCTAGTTAAACATCAACAACACATAAATATTAATGAAATAAAAAAACAGTTTGAAGAAAAACTTTCTAATTGCGATGAAATTATTAATTATGAAATTACGAAAAGTCTGTTCATCAATATTGAGCTAAATTTAGATTTAATCTTAAATGAATTTGAAAATCTTAATGAAATAATAAAAATAGACAAAAAACAGAAAATAATTATCGACTATGGAGGCCCAAATATTGGTAAACCATTACATGTTGGCCATTTGAGGTCTTTAAATATTGGAAGAAGTTTATACAGCATAAATAAAGCTGCTGGAAATCAAATTGTTAGTGATATACATCTAGGTGATTGGGGAATGCCGATAGCTCAAATACTAACTTTTTGTGAAGAAAATGATATTCAAATAGATAAACTTACAATTAATAAATTGGTAGAAATTTATCCTAAAGCATCATCTCAATATCAAAATAAGAAAGATTTTGAAGAAAAAGCAAAAAAAATAAATTTGGATTTGAACAATTCAGATAAAGAAACTTTAAAAAAGTGGGCAATGATAAAAAAATTATCTATTGATTCAATAAAAACCACTTTAGATAAATTAAATCATAGGTTTGATTTTTGGTTGGGCGAGAGTGACGTTAACCATTTAATACCTGAGATGTTAAAAAATTTAGAAGATACAAATAAAATTTCAAAGGATAATGGTGCATTTGTTAGTAATCTTGATTGTGATCCTAAAATTTTAATAACTAAATCAGATGGTTCATATTTATATCTAACTACCGATTTAGCAACAGTATTACATAGACTAAAAAATAATGAATTTGATAAAATACTTTATGTTGTTGATAATCGACAGACATTACATTTTAAACAATTATTTGACTCTATAAATTATTTTAGTTTTTCAAATAAAAATTTTGAACATATATCTTTTGGTACTGTAAATGATGAAAATGGAAATCCTCTTAAGACAAGAGATGGTGGAACAAAACAACTTAATGAACTTTTTTTAGAAACTTACAACTACATCAAAAAAATGAATGATAGTCTTGATGAAGAAAATCTAGAAATTTTAGCAAATACAGTTATTACATATAGCGATCTATTAACAAATAGAAAAACTGACTATAAGTTTGATTTGAAGAAGTTTACTAACGTAAATGGAAAAACTGGTATATACATACAGTACGCACTTGTAAGAGCAAAAAAGCTATTTCTTGATTCAAAAGTTGTAAAAAAAGATTTAAAACTTAATTCATTGTTCCTTGATACTGAAGATATTGATTTTTTAAAATGTCTTATTAAATTTGAAATACACTTCAATCAAGCATTAACAAATAGTGAGCCTCATCACTTGGCAGATTATTTATATGACATATCGAATCTTTTTAATAAGATTTATCAATCAGAAAACATACTTAATAATGAAAATAATGAAAAGAAGCTTAACAAACTTTTGATTTGTTATTATTTTATTGAATATTCAAATCTTTTAATGAAATTACTTGGGATTAGATCTGTCTCAAAAATGTAATTTTATAAAAAAATCTGAGAACTAATTATCCAAACAAATAGACAAACATTAAACGATAGATTGTCGGATAAATTTATAGTTCTTATTAAATTATGTTGCAAAAAAAGTAATAACGGAAGTGCAATAAATCCAGAAAATGATATCGCTTTACCAATATCAATAATGTCTGAAATTATGTTGTTACTTGGTGTAAGGAAAAACTGGAAGACAATAAGGAATAACAAAGACGTAAATATTATAAATACAATATTTAAAATTAAATCTTTGAAAGTAGAATTAAAAATTTTATAAGTATTTAAAAATTCGACGGGAATAAACAAAATAAATAATGCTGTACAAAATAAAATTAAAAACCAAAATAAACCTTGTGCACTCCATGTAATTATGGTTTGCTCAATAAGCCCGATAGATTCAAATAGTAAATATACAGAATATCCCAATAGTGATGTTCCTAAAGAGAACAGATAAAGGCTTGAAATACTTAATAAATGTTTTTTTTCAATTCTGATCTTTGAAAGTCCGGAATTAAAATTTTGATAATTCATACTTTCATATAATAATATTTTTTATATTAAAATAATTAACAAATATGAAATTAATTGATACTCCCAATCCAAATGCAAAAAAAATTGAATTAGATACTAATTCTTCATTTCAAGATATAAAAGATAGTTTATATAGTGATTTAATGGAAACTGAAGGTGTATTATCTGTTTTTTTTGGACCGAATTTTATAACAATTACAAAAGAAGAATCTGGAGAATGGAAACTCATAAGTCAAGACATTTATAACATATTTGATAAACTGTAAACATGGAAACATTCAATGATGATCCTAAACCAGGTAGGTTAGTTTTACCTTTGGTCTTAATCGGGATGATCGCAACTACATATACTTTTATAAACAGAGTGTCAACAAGCAATGATCTTGAAATTATACCTAATGAACAAGCTAATCAAGAAACAATCATTGAGGAAGAAGTAGTCGAAGACACAACAACAACAACGACAACTACACTTCCTTCAGAAGTAGTAAGTTATTTAGAAGAAATATCTTCAGAGAAAATTCAGTCTATAGACCTTGCTTCAACAGTTTTACAGGCAAATGATGATTGGGATAATGAAAATGTTTCATACCAAGAAGCAAAAGATAATTTTGCAAACTTTATTGAAGATGCAAGACAATTTGTTGAAATTGTTTCTGAACCTGGACCTCCCTCAACTTTTGCCGGGTTAGTAAAAAGCCATGAAGAACTTAAATCTTTAGCTGAACTTATATTTGCTGACACAGAAGAGCTTTTAGAGGGTCTTACATCATCAGATACCGGTGAAAGAAGATCAGCTGCACTTGATTCATTCAATAATAATATAAATCAATTTCAACAAAAAATTGAAGAAATTGTAGCGATTAATACCTCTGGCTAAGAAGCTGCTGAGCAGACAGTGTCGATCATAACTGTAGCAATCACATATGGGTCTGCGTTAGCATTTGGTCTTCTGTCTTCCAGGTATCCTTTTTTGTCGACTTCAACTTGCCATGGAATTCTTATTGAAGCTCCTCTATCACTTACACCGTAAGAAAAGGTGTCATACCTTTGTGTTTCATGATCACCAGTAAGACGATCTTCTATTCCTGCACCATAATTTTGAACATGAAATTCAGCATTTTTACCTAATGCTTCACATCCAGCAACAATTGCTTCATAACCACCATCTTCACGCATTTGTTTGGTAGAGAAGTTTGTATGCATACCTGCTCCATTCCAATCTCCCTTTACAGGCTTAGGAGTAAGTGTCGCAGAAATGTTATAGTCTTCAGCAATCCTGTACAATAACCATCTTGCGACCCAAATTTGATCTCCAATATCTGGTGCACCTACAGGACCGATTTGAAACTCCCATTGTCCTGGCATAACCTCAGCATTTGTACCAGAAATATTTAATCCAGCTTCCATACATGCAGTTGCGTGGTCTTCTGAAATTGAACGTCCGTAAACTTCGTCAGCTCCGACTCCACAGTAGTATCCTCCCTGAGGGGCTGGATATCCCGAAGGTGGAAAACCTAAGGGCTGACCATATTTAAGTGAATCATATGATTGTTCATAAAATGTATACTCTTGTTCTAGGCCAAACATGGGTTCAAATTCAGAAAAGTTATCAGCAGAAGCTACGCATGCTGCTCTTGTGTTTGAAGCGTGTGGTGTCATATCGACATTTAATACCTCACACATTACAAGTATATTTTCACCACCTCTAATAGGGTCTGGAAATTGTGCTACAGGTTTTAATACGCAATCTGACTGATCTCCTGTTGCTTGTTCTGTACTTGATCCATCAAATCCCCAAATAGGTGGTTCAGTACCTTGATCCATTATCTTGGTTTTACTTCTTAATTTTGCAGTTGGTGTTTTACCATCTATCCATATGTATTCAGCTTTAATTTTCATTGTTTTTAATACCTCTTTTAATATTCTCGTTAATAATGTAGTATTTATTTAAAATATTGGTTACTCGGAAATATTAAAT
>MDTE01079370.1_pt1 | contig 11435 bp, 10 predicted proteins | sample 811231 | NCBI WGS metagenome assembly MDTE01 (sample SAMN05326651, study PRJNA326480) | marine metagenome | isolation source: seawater | place: Indian Ocean: Red Sea | collected 2010
TTACTGAATTTGTTATTTTTTTTACTAAAATTGTTAAATAAAAATTGCTTAGTGTCATGGATTAAATCCGTCATTGGCAATTCAGTTTTTTTAGAAATCCAATCTAAAAAATCCCTTATTTTGGAATTTTTAGGAAAATTATCTAAATATTCTCTAAGATCCTTGTTTAAAATTTCAGGAGGTTTTCTTTGATCTAAACAAAAATTATTTAAATTTTTCAATTGAGCCTAAATTTTTTGAAATTCACTTGTAAAGTCACTTATATTTCTGTTACTTACTTTAAAAATCCTATCACAATTTTTAAGAGTATTATGGTTATGACTAATTAAAATAATTGTTTTTTTTCCCTTAAAAACATTAATATTATTAATTACTTTTTCTTCAGAGACTTTGTCTAACGAATTAGTCGCTTCATCAAGTATTAATATTTGTTTTTCATGGTAAAAAAGTCTTGCCAAACATATTTTTTTGTATTGTCCACCAGATAACCTTACACCTCCCTCACCAATTTTTGTTTTCACGCCATCTGATAGTTCTTGAATTAATTTTGTTAAATCTGATTGATTAATTGCATTAGTTAACTTAACTTTATTAATATTTTTATCAAATGAAAGAGTAATATTCTTTTCAAGTGTATCATTTATAATTAAATGATCTTGAGGAAGATATGATATTTGATTTGACCAATCAGATGATTTTAGCTTTATTTCTTTTTCATTTACTAATATTTTTCCTTCCGACGGTGAAAGAAATCCCAAAATAATATCTACAAAAGTTGTTTTTCCTGAACCTGTATCGCCAATTAAACCAATACATTCATCTTTATTAATTTTTAAATTAATATCCGTTAAAACAAAATTTTTGGAGTTTGGATAACTAAAGTTAACATTTTTAAATTCGATATTTTGAAAGCTTGAAATTTCACTGAAGTTTTTATCTTTATAAGAATGATCAATTTTTAATTTTTTAAGGTCATCGTAGATAATATTTAGAGATTCCTGTGAGTATCCAATCATTAATATGCTGTTAAGAATAATACTTGTACTTGGCATTATCCTTAATCCTGCTATGGCAAAAACTCCTACAATTGGCAAAATATCGTTTTCATTTGCACCAAAGAATATTTGTGTAGACAAAAATAGGACTATAAAAATTACAATCACAAGTTCTAAAAAATACCTTGGTGAAGAAATTATAATAGAGGATTTAAAATCATTTTTAAAAACAAGATCTACTCCTCTTCTTAAAAATTCTTTAAAAAAATTTAACTTTCCTAGAATTTTTATTTCTTTAAATCCTTTAAAACTTTCGTCAACACTTTGATAAATCAACTTAGTTGCTTCAACCTTCTTTTTTCCATACTCGACAGCTTTAGGTTTTAGGTAAAAACTATAAAAAAAATAACTTAAGAAAATGACAGATGTTATTATTAATAATGGAATTGGTTGTAAAAAAAGCAAAAAAATAAAAATAGCTATCACAACCATTATCTCACTTAAGATTCTTAAACCCATTTCCAAACAAGTCATACAAGCCGCTCCAAGCTCTCTAATATTTCTAATATATTCTGAATGATTTTTTTCTATGAAGTTTTTATAACTCATATTTTGATAAACTGTCATTAGATTTACTTGAAGGTTTTTAAGATTTTTTAAAGAAAATCTTGAAATTAAAGCCCTGACCAAAACTATAAAAAATGTTTTTATAAAAAAAATTAATATAAAAATTAAACTAAAATATATAAAAAATTCCTGCCTAGTAATATTTTCATTAAAAAGAATTGAAAAATTAAAGGAACCAAAACTCAAAGATGGTTCGGGTTGTATTAAAAATTTTATATATGGAACTATAAGACCCAGACTTAAAAGTTCTAAAAAACTAGCAAATAAGAAGAGTATTATAAGAGGTAAGAAAGATAAAAAATTTTTGTCAAAAACAAAAAGAATTTTTCTTATTTGATTAAAAAGTGAGATCATAAATTAAGTTCTTTTTTTAAAACAATTAGTTTTCAGCAAATATTTTATTAAAAAGGTTAAAAACTTGAACAATATAGAATATTTATGTTTACAGTTCAACTATTGAACACTATTATATAAATTATGAAATACGACGATAAATCAAAACTAAATGATGAAGAACATCTAAATATCATCAGAAAGATATCAAAAGACTCAAGTTTATCCCAAAGAGAAATATCATCAGAGCTTGGTATTAGTTTGGGTAAGGTTAATTATTGTCTCAAGTCCTTAAAAGACAAAGGTTTGATCAAAATAAAAAATTTTAGCAAAAGTAAAGATAAGGTTCGGTATTTATATGTTTTAACCCCTAAAGGAATTGCTGAAAAAACTAAAATTACAATCAAATTCATGAAAAGAAAAATGCAAGAATACGATGAATTAAAAAAAGAAATAAAAAAAGATAGTAAAAATAAGTTTTAATTTTAAATGCGATTAAATTATCTAATTCCATCTAATATTTTAAACAAAGAACTTGAGCACAAAAGAAAATATTTTTTGGGACATTGGTGTTCAACCTACAATCAAGAAAAAAAAGACTTTTTTAAAGGAGATATTGTCAAACATCGATGGAGAATACGAAAAAATTTCGTAAAAGATTATAATGATATTCAAAAAGTTTATGAGATTACATTAATAAATTTAACAAATATTCTTAATGAATATTTTAAAAAAGATTATTCTGTTAGATTTTGGAGAATTCTTATTGGAACATGGCTAAATACTTTTGTTTCAATATATTATGAAAAAAACTTTCTAATTAATAAAATTAAGAACAAAAAAAATTTATTATTTTTTAAATATAATTATAATTTGTTTAATTTTATTGCAAAAGATTACTCTCATTTTAATAAAATATCGACAACTGATGAATGGCAATATTATTTTTTTTTAGAACTAATTAAAGAAAAAGAAAAGGATATTAAATTTATTTCTAGAAAAAAAAATTATTCAATTAAAAAACCAAAGATAATAGATATTCAGTTTAAAAATCCTGTTTCAAATTTTTTAGGAAAAACAACAAATAAATTTTTTGGTAAACTTAAAAAAAAACAAAAAATTATTTTTTTTGATACATGGTTAGGAAAATCAACCAATCTTTCCCTTTATTTTAAAAATTTTCATTTCTTTCCTGCTTTTTATGATCTTAATTTTAAAGGATTACCTTTAAATTTTGAAAAAAGAAATTCTTTGATAAAGAAAATTAAAGCCAAAACAAACTTTCAAAAAATATTATTAAAATTGGCTATTCTAAATTTACCCAAAAATTACCTTGAAGACTTTAAATTAATAAATAAGCATTTGGAAAAATTAAATTTACCAAAAAATCCTAAAATTATACTTACATCAAATGGTTTATACATGAATTCAATAAAGTCTAGATACGTAAGTGAGTGTGTTGAAAAAGGAACAAAACTTTTAATAATTCAACATGGTGGAAATTATGGTAATTTTAAACAAAATTTTTTTGAAAATCATGAAATATCTATTTCAAATCATTTTCTTTCTTGGGGGTGGGGAAACAAGGATAAAAAAAAATTAATTAATATTGGCACCATAGTTAATTTTGACTCTATTAAAAGAGATTTAAAAAATTTAAAACATGATAAAAAATTTTTGTTGTTTGTTGTTGTAGCCAACAGAAGATTTATTAAGAGCCTACAATCTATTTCAGGTACAGAACAGAATCATAACTATTATTATAAATTTTGCCCAAATTTTATTTCAAGCTTTACGTCTAAAATTAAAAAGAATCTTGTTGTTAGAACCTATGACACCGGATTAATTCCCGGAAAACCTGATTTAGGATGGAATTTAAAACCCTTCTTAAGAAAAAAGTTTAAAAATATAAAAATATCTGGAAAAAGAGGTGAATTCTATCCTTTGGTAAACAAATCAAAAGTTGTTGTATGCACAATACTTTCCACAGTATTTTTTGAATGCTTATTGGCAAACATTCCGACTATTCTGGTTTTGCCTTTTTCAAATGAGGTTTTTAACAAAGAAACAGAAAATTATATTAGGAAACTAGAAAAAGCCAATATCTACTTTAGAAATTACAAAGATGCATCAAAATTTTTAAATTTAAATTGGGAAACTATTGATATCTGGTGGAAAGATAAAAATACACAAAACTCGAAAGATATTTTCCTTAACAAATATTCAAAGTTAAACAAAAACTATAAATCTGATTTACAAAATATTCTAAACAAAGCGAGCTAAACATGATTTTAGGAAATACAAAAAAAAAATATATTTGTGGTATAGTTGGTTTTCCCCTAAAAAAACCAAGGTCAATTGAGATTTGGAGCCGTTTTTTTAAGAGAAAAAAAATTTCCTCTGAAATGAATAAGTACGAGGTTCCACCAAGAGAGATTGTTAGATTTATTAAATTCATGAAGACCGACGATAGATTTTTGGCGACCGCCATTTCAATGCCATACAAGATAACACTTTTTAATGTTGTTCAACGACTAGATCCTTACGCTAAAAGAGCCAAATCTATAAATTTAATATTGAAGAAAAAAAATAAATTAATCGGATTTAATACGGATATTTTCGGAGCAATTCAAAGCATAAAAAAAGATTTACCAAAATTTAAAAACATAATAATTATTGGGATGGGGGGTACTGGAAAGGCACTATTTAATTATCTGTATTCAAAATATAAAAATAAAAAATATCATTTAATTTCAAAAAGTTATTCTAAAAAGAAAAATAGGGTAAAAATTTATAGAAAACTCAGTACAAAACTATTAAGTCAAAAAAATTTAATTATTAACTGCACACCTTTGGGAAGTAATTTAAGAAAAAAATTTGAAAATTCTAGCCCAATTCAAAAAAATTTTTTTTCATACATCAAAAGGGGCTCCTCTATTTTTGATATTATATATAGTCCTAAAAATACTCTGTTATCTAAGTTATCTAGAAAATTTAAATTAAAATATAAAAATGGAATAAAGATGAATACTCTGCAGGCAGAAAGAGCTCTGGATATTGTATTCAGCAAGTAGATATGTGTGGAATATCAGGAATAATTAATTTTAATGTTAAACCAAACCCATCAATAGTAGAAGGAATGAATCAGAAAATTTCTTATCGTGGACCTGATTTTAAATCAATATGGTCTAATTCTTTTTCTTCTATAGGTTTTGTTAGACTATCCATTATCGATTTAACAAGTAACTCAAACCAGCCATTCTTAAGTGATGATCAAAAAATAAGCTTAGTTTATAATGGCGAAATATATAATTTTAAAGAATTGAAAAAAAAGTATTTTCCAAAGAAGATGTTTAAGAGCACAGGGGACGGAGAAGTTTTGGTTTATCTTTATCAAAAGTTTGGTGTCGATTTTATAAAAAAAATCAAGGGAATGTTTTCAATATTCATATCCGATGAGAAAAATAAGTGTATTTTTTTGATAAGAGATAGATTTGGAATCAAGCCGCTTTATTATCATTATGATAAGAAAAATAAAGAGCTCACATTTTGTTCTGAAATACCGGGTATTTTTGAAAATACAAAAATTGTCAAAGAACAAAATTATTATGAGACTTATAGATATTTAAATCAAGGTCTTGTGTCTTCAACAGATGAAACTTGGTTTAAAAATATATTTCAGGTGAAACCATCAAGTTATATTAAGTTTGACAACAGCGGTTTTAAACAAATTGAATATTATAAACTTGAAGAAAATATAAATGAAGAAGAAAAGGAAAAATCATTCTTTTCTTATAAGGAAGATTTTTTTGATAAACTAAACGAGTCTTTTGTTCATCATACAGTCTTTGATGTTCCTGCAGGCATACATCAATCAGGAGGTCTTGATTCAACAGCCTTAGTTGCAATGACTAAAGTTTTAAATAAAAAATTTGATACATATACATTTGATTATGAAAACAAAGATTTTAGTGAAGTAGAAAATGCGAAAAAATTATCAAAATCTGCTGGATTGAAAAATTTTACTTCATTGATAAAAGATAAGGATTTACAAGAGTACTTACACAAGGTTATTGAGATACAATACGAACCTTTCTCATCACTTAGAGTTGTTTCTCAACACCATCTTTTTGAGAAATTTAGCAACAAATCAAAAGTCATACTAGATGGAAGTGGAGGGGATGAGATATTCGGTGGATACCATTACCATACAGTAGCTTGGCATTTAGATATGCTTGAAGAACAGAAGATTAACAGAATAGACAGAAGATACTCTAAAATTACAAAAAACCACGAAACTTTGGACGAAGAAAAATTTAGAGATGGAGCTTTGAAAAGATTGAAAAACTCGGGAGTAGCAACCGAAGACGGTTCGGAATATTTTAATAAAAGCTTTTTAGATAAAGATTTTGTTAAAAATAACTTTTGTAAAACTCATATTAAAAGACCATTTAAAAGCCACCTTTCGAATGCACAATATACAGATTTTTTTTATTACAAGTTACCAAGGTGTTTGAGATATATAGATAGAGCATCTATGAGATTTGGTGTTGAAGCGAGAGTTCCGTTCTTAGATCATGAGTTTGTAGAGCTTTGTTTTAACTTGCCAAATAAATTTAAAATGGGATATGGACAACAAAGGCTAATGATGAAATATATAATTAGGAATAAACTTGATAGAAATCTGATTTTTCAGAACAAGAGAACAATTGCCGATCCCCAAACCTTCTGGTTGAGAAATGCTTTAAAAAACATGGTATTAGACTTATTAAATTCAAAAGATGTTAGGGATAGCGAAATTTTTAACCAGAAAGAAATACTAAAATTCTACGATTACTTTTTAAAGTCAAATAAGCATGTTAATTCTTTTTTCTTATTTCAGATTGTGAATACTTTGTTGTGGCAAAAAAATGTATTAAGGGGAGGCAGGTAGTGAAAAAGAATTTTGCAACTGTTCGTCAAGCCGAAGCTTTGGCAAAAAAAATTATTCGCAAAGGTACTTTTCAATGGTTACAGGCAGCAGCCGAAGATGGGTCTACTCATCATAAGAATATTGATGACCTTAACTCAATTCAGATTTTACCAAAACACTTAGCAAAAATAAAAAAACCTAATTTATATTCCAATTTTTTAGGGACAAAGATTTTTTCACCTCTAATTCTCTCACCAATGGGACATCAAACACAATTTAATAAAACTGGAGAAATAGAAATGGCTAAAGGAGTTGCATTGGCCAAATCAATAGCTTTTTTTGGAACTCAGGGAAGAATGAGCCTAAAAGATATTAGAAAAAGCAATAAAGAAGCTAAATTGGCCTGGACCATCTTTCCCTTTGGAAATAAAAATTGGATTTTAGATCAGATTATTTCTGCTGAAAAAAATAAATGTATTGCTATTGCTATTTGTGTAGATGCCAATGTTAGATCTTATAGATATTTAGATAGAGAATTAATAAATTATGATGCAAGAAAATATGGAAAAAGAACCAATAAAATTTCGCCAAATCCAAAATTAGCACTCAATTATGATTGGAGTTTGGTTAAATTTATAAAAAGAAATACTAAATTACCAGTCATTGTGAAAGGAGTTTTAACTGTTGAGGATGCGAAAAAGTCAATAAAAAATGGTGCAGATGTAATTTGGCTTTCAAACCATGGTGGAAGAATGTTGAATTCGGGGATTAGCGGAGTTCAATCCATTATTAACTATAAAAAAAAAATAAAATCAAAAAAAATAAAAGTAATAGTAGATGGAGGTGTTAGAAGAGGTAGCGACATAATAAAATATCTCTGTTTAGGTGCAGATTTTGTTGGAATAGGAAGGCCTGCTATTTATGGATTGATCTGTCAAGGATCACTAGGAGTTAAAAAGATATTTGAGATTTTAAATGAAGAAATTTATACAGTTATGGCTAATGGAGGATTTAGTGATCTAAAATCCTTTTCTATAAATAGGTTAAAATTTAATGAAAAAAAATAAAATTCAAAAAAAAGTTATTTGTATTATTCCAGCAAGAGGAGGCTCGAAAGGGATAAAATTAAAAAATTTAAAAAAAATATGTGGAAAACCGTTAATATATTATCCTATTACTGCTGCATTAAAAAGCGGGGTTTGCGATAAAGTTTTTGTATCAACTGACTCAATTAAAATAGCAAATGTTGCAAAAAAACTTGGGGCTGATGTTCCTTTTTTAAGAGCAAAAAAATATTCAGGTGATTTTGTAACAACGGAAGAAACATTAAAAAATGCTCTTTTAAGTTATGAAAAGTTTTATCAAACTAAATTCGATATATGTGTTTTTTTAACATGCACTAATATATTTAGGAAAGTGAGTTGGATACGAGAAGCAGTTAGTACTCTTAAAACAAACAATAAAATAGATAGTGCGTTCTCAGTTCACCAATTTTATAAACATATCTGGCACTTTAAAAATAAAAAATTAAAAAAAATTTTACCGTGGATGAATTCTTACACTTCAAGACAGGTTGCACCAAAACTATTTAGAGAAGACACTGGCATTGCTTCAGCTACACGCTCAAAGTTTTGGAGAAAAGGTAAGAGGATTGGAAAAAAAGTAAAACTCATAATAAACCAAGACTCATTTACAGGAATTGACATCCATTCAAAAAAAGATTTAGTTTTGACAGAGGCAGCAATGAAATTTTTAAAAAACACAAATCAGGCGGACCACTAAATGAACATATTAATAGTAGGTATGGGAGGGGTGGGATTACACTATCTTGAGTTGTTAAGAAAATTTAAAGATATAAACAATATATATACAATTGATATAGTCAAATTTCCAAATAAATCTATAAAACAAATTACACTAAAATCAATAATTCAAAAAAAAGTCAAAATTGATTTTGCAATAATTTGTACACCATCAGGTTTACATTATAAATTTGCTAAAATTTTTATTAAAAGAAAAATAGATACATTAATTGAAAAACCTTTTGTTCTATCCTTAAGTCATGCAAAAGAGCTAATAAAATTAAAAAAAAAATACAATACAAAATGCTGGGTAGCTTTTCAAAACAGATATAATTCTGCAGTTGGTCAAGGTTTAAGAGTAGTTCAAGAAAAAAAATTTGGTAGGGCATTTTTTGTTGATGCAGCTCTTTATTGGCATAGAAGTAAAAAGTATTATTCAAATAGCTGGAGAGGCAAATATTCTCTAGATGGAGGTGTATTGTTTAATCAATCAATACATTTATTAGACATGTTGATATATTTTTTTGGACCAATTAAAAAATTTAATGTAGTTGCAGCATTTAATAAAAAAAAACTTCAAGCTGAGGATTTAATAACCTTAAATTTCGTACATAAAAATAACGTAATTTCAAATTTGAAAGCAACAACTAGGGCAAATAGAGACTATAGGATGTCAATGGATATATTATGTGAAAAAGGCAGATTTTTAATTAAAGATATTAGCATGAATAAAATATTTTATTTTACCAAAAACCATCTGAAGATTGATAAAAAATACTCTGAATATTTTGTAAAAGGTCTTGGACCAAAGTCTGGTATGGGCAATGGCCATATGAAAATATTAAAAGAGTTTTTAAATAGAAAAATAAGAAAATCTTCGAAAAATTTAGATATAGAAAAAAATATTTATGTTTTAAAAATTATTCACTCAGTATACAATTCAATTTTCAAGGAAAAAAAATATAGCTTGATTAAAGACAAAGAGTTCAAATATAAAAAATAAAATAATGAAGAAAATATTTGTAAAGTCATTATCTAATAAATATCCAACTAAAGATATCACTTTAGATGATAGAAAAAATAAACTTAAATTATCTACATCAAATAAAAAAATCGTTGTTGATATTGGAGATGGAGTTGTATTTGGAAAAAAAAATATACCTGTCATTGCAGGACCCAACGGAGTTGAAAGTAAAAATTTAATGCACAAAGTTGCAAAAATTTTAAAAAAAAATGATATTAAAATTATTAGGGGACATGCATATAAACCACTGACCTTTCCTTACAGATCAAAAAAATATAATGAAACCCAAGATCTTGGAATGAATTGGATGGATGAAATAAAAAAACAATATAAACTTAAAGTTGTAACTGAATTAACGGAAATAAAATTTTTAGACAGAGTCTGTCAAACTGCAGATATTTTGCAGATAGGCTCAAGAAATATGCAAAATCTAGAGCTTCTAAAAGAGGCAGCACAAACTAATTATCCAATTATACTTAAAAGACATTTCGGGGCTAGTCTAAGAGACCTACTTGGTGCAGCAGAGCATATTCTGGTAGAGGGTAATAAAAAACTAATTTTATGTGAGAGAGGTGTTTCAATCCCGCATACTCACAGAGAAACTTCAAGATTTGCACTAGACATTCAAGCAATTCCTGCATTAAAAGAAATTTGTAATTATCCAATCATATCTGATCCTAGTCATGCATCCTTTTGGGCTCCGTGGGTTCCAAGTTTAACAATGGCTTCAATAGCTGCGGGTTGTGATGGGTTAATAATTGAAATGCACCCTCACCCTGCCAAGTCTGCGGTTGATCCACTTCAACCTTTAGATTTTAAACAATTCAATCAATTAATCACTAAATCAAAAAAAGTAGCGAAAGCTATCAATAGAAAACTAAGATAAATGTCTTTTAGATATAAATTTGCTCCTCAAATGGAAGTATATGACAAAATGAAAATAGATTGGAAGCCGTATATAATGCACTTTAACCAGGCAAATTTTAAATCAAAAGTTTTAAATACTGATAATTTTGGTTTAAGATTTAATAATTCTTCTAATAAAAAAAAAAAAATTTATTTTTGAAGAAAAAATATTTCCAAAAAAAAGAAAAGCAGCAATAATTGGTTCATCAACAGCATTTGGTGTAGGTGCATCTAAAGATGAAAACTCCATCTCAGCACAATTGTCAAAAAAAACAGATTATCATTTTTTTAATATAAGCGGGAAAGCATTTTCTGGTTTTCAAGAAACAATATTATTTCAATCTCTTATGGAAAAAATTGGAAAAATTGAAAAAATAGTAATTTTCTCAGGGATAAATGATATTTTTATGCAAAATTATATTAAAGGTTTCGATGAAATTTTAGGTCCTTTTTTCTTCAATGATTCTTACGATGAGGCCATGAACTCTTATGCCTTGGATTGGAAAAGAGAGAGTTTAAGGATACTTTTATCTCCCTTTTTACCAAAAAAAATTAATTGGTCCAATATATCAAAAGGAGAATTAAAAAAACTAATTTTTGCAAGTAAAAATCAAAATATTTCCAAAAAAATCAGTAACATTAATAGTTTAAATCAAAGAAATTTAAAGTTTTGGTCTTTGATTCAAAAATCAATGAAAATAAAAATAACTTTTGTTTTACAACCATTGTTTAGCTGGTGTGAAAAAGAATTTTCCGGAGAAGAGAAAATAATTTTTAATGAACTAGACAATGCATCAGTTAAAACATTCAGTGTTCTTAAACAATTGGATAAGAAA
>MDTE01139677.1_pt1 | contig 11435 bp, 12 predicted proteins | sample 811231 | NCBI WGS metagenome assembly MDTE01 (sample SAMN05326651, study PRJNA326480) | marine metagenome | isolation source: seawater | place: Indian Ocean: Red Sea | collected 2010
TCTGTCAAAAGAAGACAATGATAAGTTATTGGAAGCTGTACCAGAGTTGAAAGAAGCACCCTTCTTAAATCCAAACACACTATCAACGGCGGCAATCAATGAAATGCTAAAATTGAATATTTAATACTAAGGTATAATTATGAGTGAAGATCCAAGTGTAAAACTTGAGATAGACCAACAGGCTTTTGACTACGTTAACGATCAAGTAAATCAATTAGCTGATACAATCGAACAAGACGAAGAAGCTAAGGCTCAAGTCGCAAAGCAAGAGCAGACTCAAGAAGAACAGGCTCTTGCTCAACAAGATGACCCACGTAACGCAGAAAAGTGGGGCTTCAAAGCATTAGTTAAGGAAGGTCAGTCTATCGTGTCAGGTGGTTTACAGGATACTGCATCCTCTGTAACCACCTTTGCCGAAAGAACAAAAGAAGCATTGGACGGCACAATGCAAAGAGAGATTGAAGAACAAGGTTACTACAAACCTGACTGGGATCCGTTTGTAAACTATAGTAATCCTATCGAAACTAAAACATGGTGGGGTAAACAGCTACGTGCATTAGTACACTTTGGCTCATTAGCAGCTGGTACTGTACTATCTGCCAAGGCTTTAGCAGCTGGTGGACTAGGTTTTGGTATAAGTGGCGGTGCTGCTAAATTACTAGGTGCAAACAGTTTTATCAGAGCTGCGGGTGTCGGAGCTATATCTGATCTTATCTCTAAGGAGTCTGATGGTCAGAACGCTCTAGGTGCTTTACGTGATAGATATGGCTGGGTAGATACACCACTATCTACAAAAGATACAGACCATCCTGTTATAATGAAAATAAAAAACATTGTAGAAGGTATGGGTATCGGGCTATTTTTTGATGGCATGAGTTATGCTATCGGCAAAGGTTCTGGTAAAGTTATCAAACAGATACAAGATAGAAACTCTAGCATATCTAAACAAAGCACGGAAGCTGCTGTTGCACAGATACGAGAAGGTGAAATACAGTTTCGTGCAGATAAAAACTCACCTGTGTCACAACCACATCAAGGTGCTCATGTGTCAGAGGTTGATCCACAAACAGCACGTGAACAACTATCACGTACACGCAACGAATGGGGCTCTGAGGAGGGTTCTACTGGTTCCGTTACAACACCCGTAGAACGTGAAAGAGTGGCCTTAAAAGGCGATACAGACGTCAAACAGGTTGAACGTATCCTAAAGGGTTTGATGAGTAGTGAGAAGTTTGCTAAAGAACTAAAAGCAGCAAAAGGTGATCGAGTTAGATTAGCTCAAACATTTAAAGAAGCTGTAGATGGACATCAAGCTATAACACAGGGTAGAAACGCAGCAGAGCTGACATCTAACGAATACTTAAAAGAATTACTAGAAGCAAACAAAGACGTTATAGATGGCGTCGAAGTATTTACTTCTAAAAATGTAGTTGTTACTGATCTAGTTGTAGGCTCATTGCTTAAGCAACTACGTGATACTGGTATAGCTGGTAGAGAAATAGCAGACTTAGTGTCCTTAGATGATATAGATGGCCCAGCTAAACAGATTGTAGATACTATGCTAACTGCACTATATCATACAAAGAAAGCTAGGTTTGTTAAATCTGATTCATTTAGAGCATTAGGTGCTGGTAAAAGAAGAGCAGAAATAGAAAAAACAGTTAAAGCTGACATAGAAGATGCTAAAGATTCCATATTGTCTATACTAAAAATAGCTAAAGATGATAAAAATGATGACTTACTAAACGCATTGTTTGAAGCTTTTTCTATGATGAAAGATGTTAATACACTTGATGACTTTGACAACTTTGCTAGAAAGGTTATTCTTGGTGGTCAAATAGATCCAAAAGGGCCAGATCGTACAGGTTCTCTTATACGAGAACTAGAAGGCGTTATGACTCATAGTGTATTAAGTGGGCCAAAAACACCAGCTCGTGCTATCATGGGTACATCTATTGCAACGTTTATGCGTCCTATGGCTACTACATTAGGAGCTACACTACGTTATCCATTTAAAGGTGACACTGCTACTATACGTGCAGGGTTAGCATCTATGAACGCTATGATTGAAGCTATACCTGAGTCGTTTACACTATTTAGAGAAAAGCTAAACTCATACTGGAAAGGTGATATATCATCAATCAGGACACGTTACTCTGAGTTTACTCGTGGTGATGAAAACTGGGAACTTATACGTAGATGGGCAGAAGATAGTGGTAGAGCTAACTTTGGTGAACGTGCAGCATTTGCTGTAGCAAACATGGCTAGGTCTATGAATAATAGTAACTTGCTCACATACTCTACTAAGATCATGGCCGCAACTGATGATGCGTTTGCATACATCATAGGTCGTGCTAAGATGCGTGAAAAAGCTATGCGTAGAGTTCTTGACTTACAATCTGCTGACGGTATTAAATTACCAGAGATAACACCAGAGGTTATGAAAGCATACGAAGATGACTTTTATGCACAGGTATTTGATTCACAAGGTAATATTGTAGATGAAGCTACTAAGTTTGCTAGAAAAGAAGTTACACTTACACAAGATCTTACAGGTTTTACTAAGGGTCTTAATGATGTATTTAGCGCTAACCCTTGGGCTAGACCATTCTTTCTATTTGCTAGAACTGGTGTAAATGGACTTGCACTTACAGCAAAGCATACACCCGGTTTTAACTTCTTAGTTAAAGAGTTTAATGATATAGCATTTGCTACACCTAGTAATCTAAAAAATGTAGAACGTTATGGTATAACTAACGCAGTCGAGCTAGCTAACGCAAAGGCATTACAAACAGGCCGATTGGCAATGGGATCTGCTCTTGTATTTATGGCATCAATGGCATGGATGCGTGGTGATCTTACAGGTAACGGCCCAGCTGACAGACAGAAAAGACAGCTATGGCTAGACTCTAAGTATGAACCTAGAACTATAAAGCTAGGAGCTGTACGTGTAGGTTATGATACCTTCGAACCTTTTAACCTAATCATGTCTACAATTGCTGATATAGGTGATGCAAGTTTACTTATGGGTGAAGAGTGGACAGAAAGAGAACTACAAAAAGTTGCTTTAGTTGTAGCACAAGCTGTTACAAGTAAATCTTATCTTGCTGGTTTACAATCTTTTGTAGACTTGTTTGGTGGCAGACCCGGCCAGTTTGATCGTATTGTAGCTGGATTAGCAAACAATACTGTACCTCTTGCTGGTTTACGTAACGAACTAGGTAAATTATTCGTACCTTATATGCGTGAGATTGGGTCTGGTATTGACCAGTCTTTAAGAAACCGTAACTTATATGGAGAAACTCTTACAGGAGAACCATTACCTATTAAGTATGATATGCTAAATGGTAAGCCTATTAAAGAATGGGACTTTTTAACAAGAGCATTTAATACATTTAGTCCAGTTACTTTGACGCTAGATCAAAGCCCCGGCAGACAGTTTTTGTTTGAAAGTGGGTATGACTTACGTCTTTCTACATACTATGCACCTGACAGTACAAATCTTACAGATGCACCACGTATCAGATCTAAATTTCAAAAAGCTATAGGAGATCAGAACTTAGAACGTGAGCTAGACAAACTAGCCAAAGATCCTAAAGCTATTGCTTCGTTAGCATTGATGCGTAAAGATATACGTGATGGTAAACGAGCTCAGTATGACGCACGTAACTATTGGCATAACGGTAAGATAGATCAGATATTTCAAAAAGCTAGACGTAAAGCTTGGGCTTCTATTATGCAGCAACCAGAAGTTGCCGAGTTAATAGCAGAGCAAAAAGAAAAGAAACGTCAAAAGTATCTAAAAAGGATACAGTCAAATGAAATTTTAAATATACCTAAATAACCATGGCAACTGAACAATTTTTTAATGGGACTACAGATGCTACTACTGAGTACACAATAACTGCGTTTGACTTTTTAAACACATCAGATGTCAAGGTATCAATAAATGGTGGTTCCAATTTAAGCTCGTCTGCATACAATGTAACCCCAGACAAAAAACTTACTCTTACAAGTGCACCCGGAGCTGGCACAGGTAACGTAAGAGCATTTAGAAATACTGATGTAACAAGTCCAGCTGCTACGTTTACAACTGGTAGTTCTATACGATCTACGGACTTAAATCGTGCAACAAGACAAGCTAGATTTGCCGTAGAAGAATTACAAACTATAGGTGCTGACGGTGCTGGAATAGCTTTAACTGCTGGAGATAAAGGTGATATAACCGTTACTTCCGGAACGTCTTGGTCAATAGACGATGGGGCAGTAGTAACTGCTAAGATACCTGATCTAAATATTACTACTGCAAAAATAGAAGACCTTGGAGTTACAACAGCTAAGATAGCTAACCTCAATGTAACTACAGGTAAGATAGCTGACGATGCTGTTACAATGACCAAACTGGGGGCTGGTGCACTTCCGTCAGATATTACTGTAGATACAACTCAATTAACTGGTACAATACCAACTGCTAGATTTCCCTCAGTGCTTCCAGCACTAGATGGTAGCAATCTAACTGGTATACTTTCAACTGTAGGAAACGGTTGTGTTTACGAAAATAACCAGACGATTACGTCAAACTACACTGTAGGAAGTAACAAGAACGCTATGAGTGCTGGCCCAATTACTATAGCAAATGGAATAGTCGTAACCATTGGTGCATCTGAATCATATACAATAGTATAAATATGGCTACAACTACAAAACCATATGGCGGAAGCGGTAATCCTTCCTTAAATAATACGGGAACGTACGCTTTCGTCTTTCCGTTTCTAAGAGATGAGGATGTTATAGTTAGAGTTGATACAACTGATTATGACTATAAAGACGGTACGTTAGGCACTAATGAGTACAGTGTCACACCTAACTCTAATAAAACTGGTGGAACGATAACTGTTAACCCAAATCCTACAGGCTCGCAAACACTGCTTATATACAGAAAAACAAATGTAGACACAGCAAAATCTATATTCACCCCCGGTTCTTCAATCCGATCAGTAGATTTAAATAACAATGCGACACAATCTTTATACTTTGCTCAAGAAGTAGAAGACTCAGCTAATCCTAAAGTATCTAATGCAGCTGGTACAGGGTCAAGCTTTTCTATAAGTGATCTTAACTCCGCTTTTACAAGCAAGGTTGATGGATCTCTAATTTATTTTGATAACTCAGCTAGTACTTTTAAAGCTGATAACACAACAACTAAATCAACAATCGTGGACGGGGGTTCATTTTAAACTATGGCACAAATACGAATAAAAAGGTCTACTGGGTCATCAGCACCTAGTAGTACAGATCTAGCTAACGCAGAATTAGCGTTTGCTGAAGGTAATGATATACTATATATTGGAGAAGGCACAAGCGGATCTAACGCTGCTAGCGTTCTAAAGATCGGTGGATCTGGTGCTTTCATGGCACTTGAAGGTGCGCAGACAGTAGGTGGTAATAAAACTTTTAGTAATAACGTAATAGTAGGTGGTGACTTAACTGTTAACGGAACAACTACAACAGTATCTACAACTAATACAACAGTAAGCGATAACATACTAGAACTAAACAGTGGTGCTGGTAGTAATGGTAACGACTGTGGTATCATGATCGAAAGAGGTAGCACAGGTAATAATGCGTTTATTGGATGGGACGAAAGTGCTGACCAGTTTATACTTGGTACAACAACTGCTACAGCTAGCTCTACAGGTAACTTAAGTGTAACTGCCGGTACTATACAAGGTAACGTAACTGGTAGTGCAACACAACTAGCTAACACTAGAACATTTTCATTGACTGGTGATGTAACCGGTAGCCAAACATTTAATGGAACTGGTGATGCAGCTATAGCGGCAACTATAGCTTCTGGTGCTGTAGAAAAAGGCATGCTTAACTTAGTTTCTGCATCTGGCTCACCCGGTTTAACAGTAAAAGGTGATGGAAGCTCTAGCGGAACTTCTGGTTTTTTACAGTTAAATTGTTCTTACAATACTCATGGTGTAAAGATTTCATCACCTCCTCATAGTGCTGCTGCAAGCTATACATTAACACTTCCAAATAGTATAACTAATAATGGATTACTAACAACAGACAGTAGTGGTAATCTAAGTTGGGCAACGCTTGCAGCTGGTTCTGGACTAAGCTTAAGTGGTTCTACATTTTCTGTAGCTAACGACTCCATTACAGAGGCAATGTTAGATGTACACAACAGCCCTACTGATGGTTATATTCTTAAATATTCTTCAACAAACGGTTTGATATGGGGAGCAGCTGGTGCTGGTGGGGAGAACAACCAGAACGCATTTTCTAACGTTGCAGTCAGTGGCCAAACAACAGTAGCTGCGGATAGTGCTACCGATACAGTTAACTTTGCTGGAGCTGGTGGTTTAACTATTACAACTAATGCGTCAAATGATACAGTAACATTTACTATTGGTACACTAAACCAAAATACAACAGGATCAGCAGCTACATTAACAACAGCGAGAGAAATAGCTGGTGTTTCATTTGATGGTTCAGCTAACATATCACTAAACAACAACGCTATAACTAACGGTGCTGGGTACATAACAAGCTCAGGTAATGCAGCTACAGCTACTACAGCTACAAACGTTTCAGCTACAGCAAACAACTCTACTAACGAAACTGTATATCCAACATTTATTGATGGTGCTACAGGCCCACAAGGTATCGAGACAGATACAGGTCTTACATATAATCCAAGCACAGGACAATTAGACTTTGCAGTGCTAGACGGGGGTTCGTATTAAATTATGGCTACAATCAAGCACAAAAGAGGAACTAGTGATCCTAGTACCTCGAATGTCGCTGTTGGTGAGTTAGCCATTAATACCACCGACGGCGGTTTATTTACGCAAACAGATGGTGGATCAGTTGTAGAGATTGGTGGTGGCGGAGGAGTCACTTCCGACTCTAGCAATAACACTTTAGGAGGGACTAATGCGGGCGATAGCATTACCAGTGCTTCTGACAACACACTTTTTGGATACAATGCTGGTACAGCACTTACTTCTTCGGGTAGATGTACAGCTTTTGGAAGTGACGCTTTAGCTGCTGGTACTGGAGTAGACAACAGTTGTTTTGGACATCAAGCTGGTAAAACAATTAGTAGCGGTACGATGAATACCTGTATCGGACGTAGAGCTGGTCAAACACTTACAAATACTCAAGCTAACACCATTGTTGGATTTATGGCTGATACCCAAGGCAGTTATAATGTGATGGTAGGTCAGCAAGCTGGTCAATATAGTTCTGGCGATCATAGTGTTGGTATTGGTACATACGCATTACAAGATTGTACAGTAAATAATAATGTTGCTGTAGGTGAAAGGGCATTAATGCAGGCAACAAATGCAACATCATCAGTTGCTATTGGACACGGTGCTGCCAAAAATGTTACTACAGGACAGAGAACAGTAGCTATTGGGCAAGGTGCACTAAATAGTTTAACAACTTCAGACTGGAACGTAGCAGTTGGTATGAACGCCGGTTATTCTTGCACTGGAAAATGGAATACATTTGTCGGAGATCATGCTGGATGGCAAGTTTCTAGTGGTGAAAGAAACGTATGTCTTGGAAGAAATACTGCAACACTTACAACAGGTGATAACAATATAATTATTGGTGAAAGTGCTACTCCAAGTGCTAATAATGTTGATAACGAAATAACATTAGGAAATAGTAATATAACCAAACTTAGAGTTCCCGGTATTGATGTAGTTCTAAAAGATAACGGAGGTACACCAACTGAAGGCCACGTTCTTACCGTAGATGCCAATGGAGAAGCAGGGTTTGCTGCTGCTGCTGGTGGCGGTTTAACTTCTGATGCTCAAGAAAACACAGTAGGCGGTACAAATGCTGGTGATAGTTTTGATGGTACTAATGCAACTAATAATACTTTATTAGGATTTAATGCTGGTACAGCAATAACTACTGGAGACGATGGAGTTTGCATAGGGCATGGTGCTGGTCAAGCTATCACTACTGGAAGTAATTATGTAGTTATTGGTAAAGATGCTGCATATACAACCACATCTCCAAGTCTTACAGTTGCGATTGGTCAACAGAGTTTATACTATGGTGTTAGTGCAATTAGAAATACAGCAGTAGGATACTTTTCGGGTAGAAACACAACTACTGGAGATAACAACGTATGTTTGGGTGCGTCTGCTGGGCAATTTATTACAACTGGATCTAATAATATACTTATTGGATATGAAGGTGGTGCATCAGGTGGTACAACTGGGTTAACAACTGGATCTAATAACATAATTATTGGTAAATCTACTGAGTCAAGTAGTAAAACTGTTTCTAATGAAATAACTTTAGGTAATTCTTCTATAGATAAGTTTAGAATACCCGGTCTCAGTTTTGAAATAGCTCCTAGTGCAGTAACTCAAGGCGGCGTTTTTTATGAAAACAATACAACATTATCAGCTGACTACACAATTACCGATGGCCGAAATGCCATGGCAGCTGGGCCTATAACTATAAACAACGGCATCACTCTTACTATCGGTTCTGGAGAATCCGTTACAATCGTATAAATTATGTCAATAACATTAAATGGAAATGGAGCTGTTACTGGATTGTCAGCTCTCCCAGACTCTGCTATGAGTTCTGGTTCAATAATCCAAGTAGTTACAGCTGGTACAAATGCACAAATATCAACAACTTCTACAAATTTGACTGAAATAACAAGTGATCTTAGAGTTACACTTACTCCTAGATCTGCAAATAATATAATATTAGTGCAAGGTTTTTTCGGAAATTTACATAGTGCAACTCATGTTATTACAGTTGAAATCAGAAAAGATGGAACAACTCCGGTAAACGCAAGTAGTGATGATCCAAACAATAATAGCGGAAACATTCTTATTTGGTCTTCTCAAGACTACATGATGAACGGGTCAACTTGTGTATCAGAAACAGCTGGTAATACAGACGAGAGATATTACACACCTTTTTGGAGAATTAATACGGCTACTGCATATTTAAATTCTTATAGAAGTTCTGGTCTTCCTTATAGAACAACCGCTCGTATGGTAGCAATGGAGATAGTAGCATGAGTCAGTTAAAATTAACCGCAGACAGCGGTGGAGGTACAGTTGCAATCAAAGGGCCGGCTAGTACGACTAGCAATGGTGCGTTTGAGTTAACTTTACCGGGAACTGGTAATAGAGGTCTAGGTAAGATTTTACAAGTAGTAAACGCAACAACTTCTACTATGGCCAGCACTTCTGGTGCTACATATGTAGATACTAATTTAGAGGACTCTATTACACCAACAGCATCTGGTAGTAAAATTTTAATTACGGTTTCTCAACAACTTTCTCTATCCACAACAAGTAGTGGAAATGGAGGAGGTCTAGCTATTCTTAGAAAAATAGCAAATGGGAGTTTTAACACAATAGAAGCCGGCCCTGCAAACGGTACTGGGCCTTTTAGTTATTTCTATAGTAGTGGAAACTCAACTTCTTCTAACTATCATCTACGTCATAACATGACTCATATGGACTCTCCTAGTTATACACTTGGGCAGCAACTTACCTACAAAACACAGATGAGAATGTATGATACTGGTGGCTCACCAACTTTAAAATCACAGGATTCTGCTGCTAGTGTTAGTCCCGCAACTTCGCATATAATTTTAATGGAGGTAGCAGCATAATGGCAACTTTAGCAACAACAAACGTTAAACATGCTAGCTCTAGTTCTAATAATATAGTTCTTCACACAGATGGTACAACCCATATTCCCGGTCATATTGTACAAGTAGTACAAGCAACTACAGACACTGAAGTAAGTACAAATAGTACAACTCCTTCGGATACTGGTTTAACAGTATCAATTACTCCGACTTCTAGTAATAGTAAAATTTTAGTTCTTGTTAGTCAAGCATATAGGGCAAGACACACAGCCGGCCCTAGTGTTGGAGGTGATATTAGATTAGTCAGAGGATCAAATGTTTTAGTTTTCGGGCCGGGAGATTACGGTATTTGGCACCAAAATGGTACAGGTAATGTAGATATTTTTGACAGAGTTAATTATCAGTATCTAGATTCACCTTCATATACTCTTGGAGATAGTATTACGTATAAAACAACGGCTGTATCATACAACAGTGCTCATTATATATGGACACAACCAGCTGCAAACGCTACTTCCAAGGGAAATTCATATATAACAGTTATGGAAGTAGCAGCCTAACATTTATTTATTTTAATTATGGATCATGAAGCAATTTATCGTGCTTACGCAGGCACGGTAGTAACAATAAACGACAAAACTGGAGCGTTTGATAAAGATGGTAATTCAGTTACCCTCGACGACGCAAAAGTAGCAGAAGCTCGAACAGCTATAGACGCTGAATTAGCAGCTACAAAATATCAAAGAGATAGAGCAGCCGAGTACCCATCTTGGCAAGATCAGCTTGATAAAATATATCACTCTGGCATTGACGCTTGGAAAGCTGACATTAAAGTTATAAAAGACAAATATCCTAAACCATAATGGAAAGAACAGCAGAAGAAGTAGCAACTATTTTTAAAAATGCTGGAGATAGCGTTACTGTTATTAACGAGATTGCAGCTTTATCATCATTAACAGATGAACAAAAAGACACAATAAAGAGAAATGTTGAGCACCTTGAAATTATCAAGGCATATAAAAAAACAGACGGGACTACATCTATTTGGACAACAGAAGACTTTACAGAACAAGATGCAGCTGTAGTGCTTGGAAAGAGTAAGTATTGATGGATTTACCAGCCATTGAAATACCTTCAGCTTGGCAAATAAAAACCCCGTCAATACCTCTTCCTACAGCAGATGTTCCCTCATATCAACCTTTGGTCATACCTCCGAGCGATCTACGAAGACCCGAAGGTACAAAAGAGGTGCAAACCAAAGAGAATCCACCACCAAAAATACACTTTCCTCCCTTACCTAGTATCCCATTACCGTCGACAGAAATTTTAGTTACTGCTACTGTTACAGCTACAGTTGCTGTAGCAGCTACGACTATTACACAACCTCTGTTTGAACAGGTAAAGAAAAGAGTACAAAAATTCTTACAAGGCAAGATTAACAAATGGAAACAAAACCGCCAGAAAAAAGAAACATCCTCAAAAAAATAAAAGAGAATGTAGATGACCATGACGAACAGATGGCCATACTAGGTGCAGCAGTGCGTCTAGGTGTAGTGATCTGGTCTGGTTTTATAATTACACTAAACTATGTCGAGCTACCTATGGTCAAAAAGACTGGAGCATCGTCCGATATCACGTTCGTTGCCTCGATTTTTACGGGTGCACTAGCAACTTTCGGGCTGTCTACAGGTAGAACAAAAGGTGAGAAAGACAAACAACAACCAAAACAATGAAGAAACTAATTCTTCTCTTAGCCCTGTTATCACCCGCAGTAGCA
>MDTE01172161.1_pt1 | contig 11435 bp, 15 predicted proteins | sample 811231 | NCBI WGS metagenome assembly MDTE01 (sample SAMN05326651, study PRJNA326480) | marine metagenome | isolation source: seawater | place: Indian Ocean: Red Sea | collected 2010
ATTTATGAAAATGATCAGTTTTGTTTAATTACTGAAGAGGCTAAAGATAACATTAAAGAAATTCATCATCGTCAACCAGTAATATTAAATAAAACAGATGTGAATCATTACTTAAATTTGGAGACATCTGGTTCTAATTTTTTAAAAGAATCCAATAAACCTGGTTTAATTTTTCATGAAATTTCAAAAGATGTAAATAAACCAACTAATAATACTGCGTCATTAATTCAAAAATTAAGTAATTAGAGGGTTGAGTAAGAAGTTAATTTTTAATAAAATATTTGTCAATGCTATCATATATAATACCTTTTATAATTTTGATCTTGATTGTCGTATTTATTCATGAATATGGACATTATTACTTTGCAAAAAAATATGGAGTGGGAGTTACAGATTTTTCAATAGGCTTTGGTAAAGAAATTTTTGGATGGAATGATAAATCTGGAACAAGATGGAAAATTTGTTGGATACCATTAGGAGGATATGTAAAATTTTTTGGAGATCGAAATGTATATTCTCAGACAGATCATGATGAAATATTAGAGAAATATAGTGAAGAAGAACAAAAGAAATTATTTACTTTAAAACCGTTATATCAAAGAGCCCTAATAGTTTTTGGAGGTCCTTTAGCAAATTTTTTATTAGCAATAGTTATTTTTTTTTCTATTTATACTTTTGTAGGTAAAGATTTTACACCAGCAATGATTAATGAAGTTCAAAAAGATAGTCCAGCAATGGTAGGAGGATTAAAACAAAATGATATAATTTTAGAAATTGATGGAAACACAGTGGATAGTATCATGGATGTTTCAAAATATATTACAATGTCCACGGATGAAATAATTAGTTTTAAAGTTAAACGTTCATACGAAGAAATTATATTAAATGTAAAACCAGAAATGGTCAAAAGTGAGGATAACCTTGGAAATTCTATAAATAAAAGAATAGTTGGTATTAAATTAGGTGCATACAATAATGAAATAAACCACGTCAAATTAGGACCAGCCCAAGCAATTTTGCATGCTGTTAATGAAGTCTATTATGTAAGTACTTCTAGCCTAAATATATTGGAGGAATGATTGTGGGGAAGGCTGATACATCACAATTAGGTGGACCAATTAGAATAGCTAAAATTTCTGGACAAGTTGCTGATATTGGTATTTTGGCTTTTATTAGCATGATGGCTTACATTTCAATAAGTCTTGGTTTAGTAAATTTATTTCCCATTCCAATGCTCGATGGCGGTCATCTAATGTTTTATGCATTTGAAAAGGTTTTAGGCCGTCCATTATCACAAAAAACTCAAGAAGGTTTTTTTCGAATCGGTATTTTTTTATTGATATCTTTGATGTTTTTTACGACATTTAATGATTTGAAGGATCTCGGTCTTTTTAAATAATTAAAAGTTGAAATTATAAAAAACCTAGTAAAATCAATACAAATTTGTCATTTTACAACATATTGTGTGTATAAATAAATATACCACTAAAAAAAAGCTTGATTTATATGGGTTATTTTGAAAAAAAAGAATTAACCAATAAAACCGGAGCTAAAATGAATAAAAAACAACTAATCGTAAAGCTTTCAGGGGCATTAAATTTAAGTAAAGCTGATGCTGAAAGAACTTTCGATACAATTACCAACACTATTTTAGACGCTTTAAAAGGTGATGATTCAGTAAAGATAGCTGGATTTGGTACTTATAAAGTAGCTAAAAGAAAGGCTAGAGTTGGAAGAAATCCTAGAACTGGTGAACAGATACAAATCGCTGCATCACAGAAGGTTAAATTCTTGCCTGCAAAAGCTTTAAAAGAAGTATTCAATAGATAACTTTTTGAACAGCCTTGATGTAAAAATACATTAAGGCTGTTTCTATATGCATTTTCTGCATACCCAATTTTCCTAATCAGCGTTAGTTTTTAAATATTTAGAAAATATAAGAGCTCTTTTAACAGGGAGGTCTTATGACTAAATTAATAAAAAAAATAAGTGCGCCACTTATTAGTTTAATTTTTTTGTTGAACATGAGTAGTGCAGGTATGGCAGAAACAACAGTCTCTGCTGAAGTAGGTTTTATTTTTAATACCTTATTGTTTCTTATTTGTGGATTCTTAGTAATGTTTATGGCGGCAGGATTTGCAATGTTAGAGTCAGGTATGGTTACATCAAAAAGTGTATCTGTAATCTGTGCAAAAAACATTGGGTTATTTTCAATTGCAGGAATTATGTTTTGGTTAGTAGGTTATAATTTAGCTTACGGAATACCAGAGGGTGGATATATAGGAAAATTTATTCCATGGTCGGATGCTAGTGCAGTAGACACTGGTTATTCTGATGGTTCAGATTGGTATTTTCAGATGGTATTTTGTGCAACAACAGTATCTATTGTTTCGGGTACAATGGCCGAAAGGATTAAATTATGGCCATTCTTCGTATTCGCGGCAGTCCTTTCAGGAATTATTTATCCAATCGTAATGGGTTGGCAGTGGGGAGGAGGCTGGTTAGCAGAATTAGGGTTTTCTGATTTTGCTGGTTCGACTCTTGTACACTCAACTGGTGGTGCAGCAGCTTTAGCTGGTGCCATGATAATTGGTCCTAGACTTGGTAGATTTACAAAGTCTGGTGCTCCAGCTCCGCTTAAGCCATTTGCAGCTTCATCAATTCCACTAGTAACTATAGGAGTATTTATTTTATGGCTAGGTTGGTTTGGATTTAATGGCGGCTCACAATTAGCTATGGGAACTGCAGTAGATGCAATTGCTGTATCAACTATCTTCATGAATACATTTTTAGCGGGTGCAGGTGGAGTTGTAGGTGCTGCTATCATTACAAGATTACATTTTGGTAAAACAGATGTAGTTCAAATGTTAAATGGATGTATTGGTGGATTAGTTGCAGTTACAGCTGAACCTTTAGCCCCATCACCTTTCGCAGCTATATTGATAGGTGCCGTTGGTGGTCTAATTGTAGTGTATGGTACAAAACTATTATTCTCATTAAAAATTGATGATGTAGTTGGAGCCATACCTGCTCACTTGTTTGCAGGAATTTGGGGAACATTAATAGTTCCAGCTACAAATTCTGATGCAGTTTTCAGTTCACAGTTAATTGGAGTGATTTCAGTTAATATATTTGTTTTTGTAGTAGCTTACATTGTGTTTAGCGCTATCAAAGCAACAATCGGGCTAAGATTAAGTAAAGAAGGTGAAACTAAAGGTACCGATGTTACTGAAACTGGTGTGATTGCGTATGCAATACGAGACTAATTGTTAACAATATGGGACTTTCCGCTCTCTGTATCTTAAAGATTACTCAACGGAGAGTCCCAAAAAAAATTAACTTCTCTCTCTTATAGTTAATAATTAAAGGCCCTTCGGGGCCTTTTTAATTTTTCGTAAATTTTCTATTGTTTCTAAAACTTCTTTAGCATGTCCTTTTACTTTTACATTTTCCCAAAATCTTAAAATACGACCTTTTTTACTTACTAAAATTGTTGACCGTTTTATTCCCATAAATTCTCTACCCATAAATTGTTTTCTACCCCAAACCTTATATTTTTTTATTACTTTAAGTTTTTCATCAGATAATAGATCAAATTTAATTTTATTTTTTTTCTTGAATTTTTTATGACTGATAATGCTATCTTTCGAAATACCAATTACCTCACACTTAAGTTTTTTAAATTTTTCTAAAAGTTTATTAAATTCAATCGTTTCTAAAGTACAACCTGGCGTATTATCTTTGGGGTAGAAATATATAACTATATATTTACCTATGAAATCTTTAAGTTTAAAATTCTTGTCATTCGTTGATGGTAAAGTAAAATCCGGGGCTCTTATATTCATTTTATCATTTAATTTCATTTTCATCCCATAAATATTTATAATTTATAAAAGGAGCAAGTCCATAACTTGAGTTAATATTTGTCAGATGTAATGACAAACTTTTTAAGGGAGAAATACAAATTTCTTTTTCATAGATTTCATTTATATATTTTTCAAACGGATCATGTCTATCTTCACAAGTTTTTTTAAAATTATTCCAATATTTATCCAACATGTTTTTTGAAGTCAAAAAAGTACATAAAGATTTATTAATTGTTCGCCAATGTCTTTTATTACCAATTAGTATATTTGTTTTTTCATTATTCATATAAAGATAAGGGTAATCTGATGGACAAATGAAAATATCTCTTTTTAATTGAGAAGAGATTCTTTCAAAAGATTTAATCATTTCTTCCAGCATTGATTCAAAATGCAAATAATCATCCTCAACAAAAAATACCAGATCTTCAGTTTTATTTTTTCCAATTTCGAAGGAATTTAATAAACTTGCAAGATTTGAAAATGTCTCCAAAGTTTTTTGTTTCTTAATATAATTGTTATATTTATCATAGTTCAAATAATCAAATTCAGTACTTTCCTCTTGTTTTGAAATTTCTTTAATCTTTTTTAAATTTTCCTCATTTGAGTGATCATCTAAGATTATCAATTTAAGTTTTATCATTGGTAAATTTTTCTTTAAATGTTTTATTGATTTAATTAAAGAGTTTAGTGATCTCATTGAATATTCTATTTTTGGATTTTCGAACAATCTTTTTTTATTTTGATCCCAAATCTCAATATTAGTATTCATTCTAAAAATAATTAAAAGAGATTTTACTTTTCTTGTAATACTTACTTGCCCAAGTGGTAGTACAATAGATTGTTTATTAATTTCTGACAATTCCTCACTTAGTTCTTTATTTAAAGTTGGTGAAATAAATTTGTTTTGATCAATTATTTCATATCCTAATAATTTTATAATTTTGATGAATATTTTTTTCATAATCAATCTATATATTAATCATAGAGATTAATTCTTTTAGCGTAAAAAATTCTTATCACCCAATAAAAAAATAAACCAACTGGTCCAATTAAATATGTAATGATTAAGGGTATTCCTAAGAGAATCTTATTAATTAAAAATTTTTGAGAATCTTTTAATATCCATCCACCCACAAATAAATTTATTGCGACGAAATGTGTCCAGAACATCAAAAGAAAATAATTATCCTCAAATAGCTCAGAAACATCTATTAAACCTTTGTAAAGTTTAAAATTTGCATCAAAATCAAAAGAACCAAGATAAGCTTTATACAAAACAAATATGTAGACACCACTTAATAAAAATATAGGAAAAATTGAAGTAGCTAAATATTTACAAACATGTGATTGTGGAAAAAATATTATCAACATCCAAAATGGAAGAACACCTATATTTACCCACAGGTAGAGCATATCAAGTGTAAAATAGTTATAAATTTGTTCGATCATTATTAATTATATTATATTAGATCTTAATATGATTCCTATAAGAAACAAAAAAAAAACTCTAAAAGCCACTGTTGATGAGATGCGTAATTTTGCTTTCTCATATGTTGAAAAATATGCACCGTCGAAACAACAGCTCAAAACCTACCTCTTAAAGAAATATTTAAAAATGAGAGTTTCAAATGTAAAAAAGCAGGATATTAATAATTTGATTGATACAGTTTTATCTGATTTAGAAAAAAATAAATTTATAAATGATAAATTCTACTCAGAAAGTAAAGCAAAAAGCATGATTCATAAAGGCAGTTCAATTAACAAAATTCGAACCTATTTAATTAGCAAAGGAATTAATACTGAATTTATAAAAGATACAATAAGCAAAATAAATGAAAATAATTCAGAACAAGATTTTTTTTCAGCGATAAAATTATGTAAAAAAAAAAGAATAGGACCTGCCAGAACAGAGGATAATAGATCATTATTTTATAAAAAAGATATTTCACTTTTAGCTCGAAATGGTTTTGATTTTGAGACTTCAAAAAGAGTGATGGATATTGATAAAGAGGATTTTTTAAAAATTATAAATTTACTTTAATTTTTTCTTTTCTTGCTTAAGAAGAAGATCAATTTTATTTTTTATGTAATTTTTTACAAAAACAAATATAAGTAAGCCAAAAATTGAAACTGATATAATAATTATTAATATTATTTTTAATTGTTCATCCATTAAACTAATTTTTTACTTTTTAATATTAAACTTGGATTTTTAAAATCTTTTTTACCGTAAACTATCTCATTATTTTCAAAATCAGTTATGATACCTCCTGAATGCTGAAGAATTGCATGACCTGCAGCAATATCCCATTCACATGCTCTTGGTTCAGCTGCATATCCATCAAACTCACCAGTGGCGATAACACAAAACTTTAATGAGCTTTTCATTCTTAGATAATTTTTCACATTTAATTTATTAAATATTTTTTGAATTTGCGGTTTAATTGTATTTGAGTAAGATACAAATTTTATTTTATCTTTATCAAAATTTCTAGATCCGTCGAGTTTGACTTCTTTATTATTAATTAATTCGTAAGCTTGACCTTCGCCATAAGAGTAAAACATTCTTTTTTTTGCTGGTGCATAAATTAATCCAGCGGCAGGTCTATTATCTAAAATCAGACCTGCATTAATTGTAAATTCTTCAAGATTATTTATATAGTCATAAGTTCCGTCAATTGGATCTACTAACCAAAAATCTTTGAGATTTTTGTTTGATTTATTATCAGATGTTTCCTCGGATATAATTGGTATCTCAGGTGTTAATTCATTTAGTCTTTTGCTAATTATTTTATTAACTTCTAAATCACCATTACTTACTGGGGTATTATCTGCTTTCATTTTTTTTTTTAAACCTTCATTTCTTAATTTTAGACACAATTTTCCAGCATCAAAAAAAGTGCTTATTAAATTTCTTACTACCTTTTCAAGATTAATTTTTTTCATTAACTTTTCTTAGTTCAATATTAATCGTATTAATTACTTTTTTTCCCACATTTTCGAAATTTACAGTTACCTTTTCTTTAATTATTGATTGTACCTGACCTATACCCCATTCTTTTGCAGAAGGATTGTAAACTTTGTCACCTGGTTCAAAATCTAATATCATTTATTTAACTTATATAAGAAATAAGTATAAATACTATTTTATGAACTCTCAATTAAACTCCATAGGACTGTTAAAAAAACCCTCTGAAACTACTGTTGTTGTAGCCATGTCTGGAGGAGTAGATTCATCGACTGTAGCCGGAATTATGAAAAGAGATGGGTATAATGTTATTGGAATAACTTTAAAGCTTTATGATGACGGTAAAGAGGTAGCATCTTCAAAACAGTGTTGTTCAGGACAGGACATTATGGATGCTAAAAGAGTTGCACAAAAACTTGGGATCGAGCATAAAATTTTATATTATCAAGATAAATTTAAACAGGGTGTGATAGATAATTTTGTAGAAAGTTATTTAAAAGGTGAAACGCCCATACCATGTGTTCAATGTAATCAAACAGTAAAATTTAAAGATTTATTTGAAGTTTCGAAAGAATTAAATGCTGATGCACTAATAACAGGACATTATGTTAAAAGTATAACATCAAATAATGAGACTAACATGTACCGAGCAATAGATGAAAATAGAGATCAAAGTTATTTCTTATTTAATACGACAAGAGAACAACTAAATTATCTTCGTTTTCCTTTAGGTGGCATGTTTAAAAATGAAACAAGATCTATTGCAAAAGAATTAGATTTAAATGTAGCTGAGAAACCAGACAGCCAGGATATATGTTTTGTTCCAAATGGGGATTATGCTTCAGTTATAAGAAAATTTAAGCCAGAGTCTTTTAAAAAAGGGAATATCAAAGATTTAAGCGGAAAAGTTATTGGTGTTCACGACGGTATCATAAATTTTACAATTGGCCAAAGAAAAGGAATTAAAGTTTCTAATGTTGAAGCGTTATATGTATTGAAAATTAATTCAGATAAAAATGAAATTATAGTTGGACCAAGAGAAGAACTCGGAAAGAAAATTATAAGTATTAATAATTTAAATCTCCTTGTTGATAAAAAAAATTTAGATAAGGATATTTTGGTAAAAGTTAGATCAACAGGAAAACTATTAAATGCTAAAATTAAATTTATTAATAAAAATTCTGCTGATGTTATATTAAAAAATTTTGAAGACGGGATCTCACCTGGTCAAGCTTGTGTTTTTTATGATTTAGATAAACAAGGATATAAAGTTCTAGGAGGGGGTTGGATAATTAATTAATTTTTTTCCACATAAAAAAAGTTAAAAGATAAAAAGTTATTACCCCAATAAAATAATCCCACTCTAAAGCATGTTTAAAAAACTTTAGATTTAAACCAAAAAAATTATTACCTGGTAAACTAATAATTGGAATACTTATTAAAGCTACTACAATTAGGATAGATACTAAATATAATTTAAAGGTTAAAAATTTTTTATTAATATATCCGGACAGTTTATCTTTAAATGAATATAATGTTGCAACTAAATATGCTTGAGCAACTATTTCAAAAATTATGAACATCAGCATGATAACTCTTCTAAATAATTTATATAAATCATTATCAAATTTAATGCCTAGAAAAATTGAGTGAACAGTTAATGCTATTGCAGAAGCGATCCCAAAATATACAACTTTATTAATATTCTTATTATTTTCATCAAAAAATTTGATTATATCTTTATTAAAAAGCCAATATTTTATTAAAAGAGCTGAAGTAATAAACATTGCCGGTTTAAAAACTAACCATGAAGGATATGGTCTGGCTGTTCTGCTTATAGATGCTCCACCATCAAAGTAAGGAAAAGTGTTATGTATTAAATCCTCTGGATTAGGATACAATTCTTGAAATTGAGTAATCAGTATCAAACAAGTGTTAACAGCAATGAAAGGGACTAAAAAAATCCATATACTAATGGATTTAACCTTGTTGATTTGGTCCATTGATAATTATTTTTTCTTATTTTTTCTTTTAGCTCTTCTCTTTTTCGACCCTTGTTTTCTTCTGCCTCTATGTTTTTTTGGGTAACCCATTTTATCCTTATATTAAATTATATTGAAATTAATAGCGGGATATAGCATTGTCCCCTAAAGTTATCAATTTTTTTATGACAAAATCTTTTAAAACTTTTCTAAAACATACAGCAAAAGACTTTCATAATCAGTCTGTTAATCCACCAGTTGTAAGAGCATCAACCATAATTTTCAAGTCAATGCAGCATATAAGAAAAATGCAAGCCAAAGCCAAAAAAAATCCAACAGGTGGACATTTTGATTATGGAAGACAAGGGACATCCACAACACATATACTACAGAAAATTTTAACTAAACTTGAAGAAAGTTATCACGTTTTTACAACTCCAACAGGTTTTGGGGCTGTATTTTTATCAATATTTAGTGTCACACGTCCTGGAGATGAAATTATAGTTGCAGACCCAGTTTATAGCCCAACAAGGCTTCTTACAGAAAAATTTTTAAAGGAGTTTAATATAAAAACAATATTTTATAATCCAGCTGATTTGGAAACATTACAAAATAATATAACAAAAAAAACAAAATTAATATTTGTTGAAAATCCAGGTAGTAACACTTTTGATTTTCAAGACTTAGGAAAAATTTTATCTATTGCAAAAAAGAATAAAGTTTTAACAGCTATAGATAATACCTGGGGAACTCCTTATTACTTAAAACCCATAAAACTTGGATTTGATATGGCAATTGTATCAGCAACTAAATATTATTCTGGTCATTCAGATGTTATGGGAGGTAGTTTAGCTGTTAATAAAAAAGTTTTTTCAAAAGTAAAAAATGCCGAGAGGATCACAGGATTAAGATTAGGACCAGATGATGCATACTTGATTACTAGAGGTCTAAGAACTCTGGATGTAAGATTAGATCGTCATAGAGAGAATGCAAAGAAAGTAGCAGCATTTCTATCAAAAAATAGAAAAATCAAATTACTTTATCCTTTCAAAAAAAACTCAAATAATTTTAAAATGTGGAGAAAATATTATTCAGGAGCCTCAGGTTTAATGGGCTTGAAGATTAAATCAAATAACATTAATTCTGTTAAAAAATTCGTAAATTCACTGAGGCTTTTTGGTTATGGTTATAGCTGGGGTGGTTTTGAAAGTTTAGCTCTTCATCAGGAATTTAGAGAGACTGGAAATAGAAAATTTATGAATTTAAAAAAAAATGAACATCTTGTTAGATTACATATAGGTCTTGAAGATCCTAATGACTTAATTGCAGATATTAAACAAGCATTAAGACATTTAAAATGATAAAAGAGAATTTTTTTAAATCTAAAACAGCATTAATTACTTTATTTTCTGCATGTTTTGTAGTTTTAATTTCTTTAGGTGTAAGACAGGTTTTTGGTTTATTTTTTATTGATTTCAATGAAAGTTTAAATATTAGTAACACTGCATTTGGATTAGCTATTGGAATACAAATGTTAATGTGGGGTTTAACTGGCCCAATTTTTGGAGCAATAGCTGATCGATATGGTGGTCATGTCGCTATAATATCTGCATTTATATTTTATACATTAGGCATATATTTTTTATTTACTGGTCCAAATACAGGTATTTTTTTTCAAATTCATATGGGGTTATTGATAGGTATTGGCCTTGGTGGTACAGCCATAAGTATTCCAATGTCAGTTGTTGGTAAACATTTTCCTTTATCAACAAGAACAATTGCAATGAGTATTGTAACTGCCATAGGGTCTTTTGGTTATTTCCTTTCACCAATTTTTACTACTTATTCTTTGCAAGAATATGGTTGGAATTATACTTTATTCATATTTACTTTATTTTTATTAACGGGTTTAATTGCTGCTTATTTTGTAAGATCTCCGTCTGAAGCTGAAAAAATAGAAAAAACTTCAGACCAATCTTTTAAAGAGGCTTTGAATGAAGCTTTTAAAACTAAAAGTTATATTTTACTTGTATCAGGATTTTTTGTTTGTGGATTTCATATTACTTTAGTTGGAACCCATGTACCAAAATACGTTATAGATAGAGGCTTAGAAGATTGGACTGCAGCAGCTATTTTATCATTAATTGGTTTGTTTAATATTTTTGGCTCATTATTAAGTGGATATCTTTCAGCAAAAATGAGTAAAAAGATTATTCTCAGTGCTATTTATTTTTTAAGAGGCATCTCTATTATTCTTTTTATATTTACACCCGCAACTAACATTAGTGCTTTTTTGTTTGGAGCAAGTTTTGGTTTTTTATGGCTTTCAACAGTTCCAGCTACAAGTGGTATTGTGGCACATCTTTTTGGAACAAAATATTTGGGCATGCTATATGGAATTGTATTTTTAAGTCACCAAATTGGATCTTTTTTTGGTGCATATTTAGGTGGTTTGTTTCATGATCTTTATGGTTCATATGATTATGCGTGGTATTTAGCAATTGCATTATCTGTATTCGCAGCAATAATACATCTACCAATTAGAGAAGAACCAGTTTTGAGATTAAAAACAGAATAAATTGATTACACAAAAACAATTAGCAGACATCCACCATTCAG
>MDTE01157683.1_pt1 | contig 11434 bp, 12 predicted proteins | sample 811231 | NCBI WGS metagenome assembly MDTE01 (sample SAMN05326651, study PRJNA326480) | marine metagenome | isolation source: seawater | place: Indian Ocean: Red Sea | collected 2010
AAATCGTATAAAAAAATTTTACCAGGAAAAATAATAAAAAAGAAAATAAAAAAAAAAAAATTACCTACTAATATTTTAGGTTTACATTTGAGAACTACAGATAGAACTTTAAATTTATCAAAAATATTTAATATACAATTCAAGGATACAATTTTTAATTTCCAGTTAGAATATTTTAAAAAAAATATTGACAAAATTTTACAAAAGGAAACCAAAATAAGAAATATTTTTATTGCTTCAGATTCAAAAAAAATAAAAAATTATATAATAGTAAAATTGAAAGAAAAAAAATATAGTACCTTTTATAATAATACAGTCTTTAAAAAAGGTTTTAGAAAAACTTCTGGAGAAGATTTTCTAATTGATTTTTTTTCCTTGTTAAAATGTAATATTATTTTGTCAACAGTTGGTGCTGGAGTTACACAAAGTATTTTTTTAATCAATCAAAACCGAACAATTAATTGGAATAATCAAATAAATAGATTTATTTTTTTTAGATTACTTTCTTTGACAATTATTTTTTTAAAGAGAGCAAAAAAAACTTTTTTTTAAAATCTTTTAATTGCTCTAAAAAAACTTGGAATAAGGTCTAAAAAGTTTTCTTTAAAACCATTTTTTTTATTCAGAAGTTTTTGAAAAGTGGTTTCTGGAAGCGATTCTAAACTTTTGTATTCGGGACAAATTTGAATAATTTTTCTATATAAATAAGAATTTTTAGGTGGCAAAATGTTTTTTGGTATACCAATTCTATTTATTATTTGATTATATAGGTGAATTGTGTGACTTTTATTTGATAGCTTAGTAGCTAATTTAAAATGTTTTGGATTAAAAAGAAGTTCAACATTCTTAAAATTTATTGGATAAAAAAAACTTTCAGGAAAAATTTCAGAGTAAATACTTTTGTTTGATATATATTGACTAAAAAGAATTGGTCCGATTTTACCCCATTTAAATTTATAACCGATATGTTTTATATTATTTAAAATTTCTTTAATTAAACTAATATCATTTATTTTTAAGACAGCAGTATTTACCTTATTTTTTGTTTCATATCCAATTATTATTTTTTTATTTTTTTCTAGTTTTAAAAAACTTTTAGAATCTTTTAGACATATAATGTCTAAGTCAAACCACCATCCAAGATTTTTTTTTTGAATTAAAATTCTAAATTTATCTGAGTATGCAGCTAAGCACCCCTTTTTTCCACCATGAATAAATTTTTTAATTTCAGATTTTTTTAAAATAAGATTTGCATTTTTTGAAATCACTTTATTAGGTAGCGGAATTTTTTTAAATGAATAAACAACTACATTAAATCCGTTTTTTATAAATGATTTTAAACAAGCAATCTCATAAATAGATAATTCTTTGCCATGCCAAAAAAAGTTAGCTGTTATTTTCTTACGATAAGATTTCATAATTTTTTAAAAGTATTATACTTTAATTTTTTTAAATTTAATCCTTGATTTAATATCAATAAGAAATAGAAGTAATTCATCTAACATTTATTTTGTAGTAACTAAAAAATGAACGCTAAAAGTAATAAAAAAATCTTACTATTAGGTGATTTTTTTTTAGATGAGTTTTTTAAAGGCACATCAGATAGATTGTCTCCAGAGGCTGCTGTCCCAGTTATAAAATATCAATCTTCAAAAGTAAGTTTAGGTGGTACAGGAAATGTTTTGGCTAATTTAGTTAATCTTAAAAATGAAGTAGTTCCAATAGGTGTTTTAGGTGACGACATAGTATCGAATAAAATATTGAGTCTGATCAAGAAAAAAAAAATTAATACCAAGTACTTTTTAATAAAAAAGAATTATAAAGGAATATTAAAAAAAAGAATTTTGATTAAAAATCAACATGTTGCTCGTATCGATTACGAAGATGATAGTAGTAATTTAACTAAGGCCGAAGAAAAAAAAATAAACTTAAAAATCAGGACTTTAATCAAACAAGCTAGCATAATGATAATTAGTGACTATGGTAAAAATTCTCTTAATGAAAATATAATCAAGTATGCAATAAAAATATCAAGAAAAAATAATGTTATCTCTATAGTTGATCCAAGTAAGACTTTGAAAAATTACTCATGTTATTCAGGTGCAGATTTTATAACACCAAATTTACTTGAATTAAGAAATCTTTATTTGAAACTTGATAATGAAAATAAAGATATTGTTGAAGCATGCAAAAATCTTAAAAAGAAATACAGATTTAAAAATATAATAGTTACTAGAGGTGAAAAAGGGATTACTTTATTTAATAAACATTTAACAAAACATTTCATTTCCAAAGTAAAAAGTGTCTTTGACGTATCCGGAGCAGGTGATACAGTTGTCTCTGTTCTAGCAACATGTATCAATATGAAAATGAATATTTTAAGTTCAATTCATTATGCAAATAAAGCAGGTGGTCATGTTGTTTCGCTTATTGGAACTCAACCCATAAGTTATAAAAAATTTAATGAAATAATTAAATTATGATAGCCGCAGTTTTAGAAAAACTTAAAAAACCTTTAGTTATTCATAAGTTAGAAGTACCAAATTTAGATTTTGGTCAAGTATTAGTAGAATTGAAATATAGTGGTATCTGTGGAAGACAACTTCAAGAAATTAATGGAGATAAAGGAAAAGATAATTTTTTACCACATTTAATGGGTCATGAGGGTGGTGGCATTGTAAAGAAAGTTGGTTTAGGAGTTTCAAAGTGCAATGTTGGAGATCATGTAGTTTTACATTGGAGAGAGTCAAAGGGAATTCAATCTAAATTTCCAAAATATAAAAGTTTGACAAAAAAAAATGTTTTGGTTGGAGGCGGCTTAGTTACCACTTTCAATGATCATGCAGTAATCTCAGAAAATCGAATAACAGTTGTTCCAAAAACCATATCTTTTAAAACATGTGCTTTATTGGGTTGTTCTTTAACAACAGCTTTAGGTTTGGTAAACAACGAGGCAAATATAAAAATTGGACAATCAGTATTAATTTTTGGATCAGGAAGTGTTGGTTTAAGCCTTGTTGAGGCTTGCAACATGATCTCAGCTCACCCAATAACTGTTATAGATATAAAAAGTAAAAAATTAGATTTTGCAAAAAGAATTGGAGCTTCACACACTATAAATTATAATAGTTTAGATCTAGAGGAAAAAATAAAAAAAATTTTTGGATCTAGTGGCCCCGAAATAATTATTGATACTGTTGGAAACCCAAAAATTATAAATAAATCTTATTCAATTTTATCAAAAAAAGGAAAACTAGTACTAGTTGGCCAACCAAAGCATAATAAAAGTATAATTTTTAAAAATGCGTCAAGTAATTTTCATGGAAAAAAAGTTTTTGATAGTGAAGGAGGAGGAACAATACCAGATATTGATATACCCAGATATGTAAGATTAATTGAATCAAAAAAATTTAATTTTAATAAAATAATAACAAATACTACTTCTTTAAATAATATAAATAAGGCAATTAAAGATATAAGAGAGGGAACAAATTTAGGAAAAACTCTTATCAAATTTTAATGAAAAAAATCTTTAATCTAAAAAATTTTCTTCAAGAAAGAAGAAAATTAAAAAAACAAAAAAAAAAATTGATTGTTACAAACGGATGTTTTGATATTCCACATCCTGGCCACATAAAAATATTTGAGAGATCTAAAAAAATGGGAGATAGATTGTTGGTATTATTAAATTCTGATAAATCTATTAAAATGAATAAGGGGTCTAAAAGACCTATATTCAATTTAAGAGAAAGATTAATACTTCTCTCATCTATTAAATATATTGATTATATAATAGTTTTCGATCAAAAAACTCCTGAAATTATAATTACTAAAATCAGACCAGAAATTTTGACTAAAGGAGCAGAATACAAAAAATCAAAAATAGTAGGTTCAGAATTTTTGAAAAAAATTGGTAGTAAAGTGAAAGTTATTCGAATGTTGAAAAATTATTCCACAACAAACATAATCAAAAAAATTAAAAAAATATGATAGTCGTAACTGGAGGACTAGGTTTCATTGGAAAAAATTTAGTAAAAAAATTAGAGGGGATAGGAAAAATAAAAAAAAAATTATGTGTAGTTGACAAAAAAAAGAAACTTAAGTCTAAAAAATTCAAATATTATAATAATATTGATTTTTTAAATAATTTTAAAAAAGCAAAATTTGCAAAAAAAGTTAAGTTTATATTTCATCAGGGTGCTAATTCAAATACGGCAGAAAAAAATTTTAAATTAATAATGAATGATAATTATTTTTATACTATCGATTTAATTGATCTTTGTGAAAAATATAAAATTCCAATTGTTTATGCATCATCTGCATCAGTTTATGGAATTTCACCAAATAGTTTTGATGAAAAATCTAAGATGATGCCTGCAAATTACTATTCTATATCAAAATCTCTAGTAGATACCTATGTTGACCAAAAAATTAAAAAAAACAAAAAATTAAAAATAATTGGTTTAAGGTATTTTAATGTTTATGGAAAAGGTGAAAAAGATAAAAAAAGGATGGCAAGTGTTTTTTATCATTTTTTAAATCAACTTAAAAAATTTAATAAGATTAAATTATTTAAAGGAACTAAAGGATATAGAAATGGTGAACAAAAAAGAGATTTTGTTAATGTTATTGATTGTGTAGATGTAAACTTATTTTTTTTTAAAAATTTCAAAAGTGGTATTTATAATGTTGGCTCTGGTATTGCTACAACATTTAATGATGTTGCTGAAAAAATTTTTAAAGTCAATTCAAAAAAAAAGAATATTGAGTACATTAATATGCCTTTAGATATTATTGATGGGTATCAAAATTATACAAAAGCAAATATAAGTAAATTAAGAAAAGCAGGATATAAAAAAAAATTTATTTCAGTTTATCAAGGCGCAAAGAGATATAAATCTTAGTTATGATTAAAGATTGGAAATGTCCATATTTTAGAATATAAAAATAAATATCTTTGTTAGTAAATATTTATGAAACTAAAATTTTTAAAAAATTCAATTGTAAAAAATATAGAAGTTCACAATAAATTAATTAACTTACATGATGAAATAAAAACAGCCTCGATAAAAATTTTAAATACTTTTAAAAAAAAAAAGAAAATATTTATATGTGGAAATGGTGGCTCAGCAGCAGATGCACAACACCTTGCAGCTGAGTTTCTCGTAAGATTAAGGCCAAAAGTGAATAGACAACCTTTACCAATTATAAGTTTAGCTCAAGACACATCTACAATAACAGCTTGTGCAAATGATTATTCTTTTGAAAAACTCTTTTCTAGAAATTTACAAGCTTTATACTCAAAGGGAGACTTGTTAATAACAATTTCAACTTCTGGAATGTCAAAAAATATAATTGATGTTTTAAAATTTGCCAAAAGAAATAATATCTACTCAATTTCTCTGTTAGGAAATAATGGTGGAAGTGCAAAAAAAATCACTAATTTACCAATAACAGTTGATAGTAAAAATGTTGCCAGGATACAAGAATGTCACATTTTTATTGGTCATATATTATTAGAATGGGTTGAGGAAGAGTTACTAAGTAAAAAAATAATTAAAAAAATAAAATGAAAAAAAAAGCATTAATATATGGTGTGACAGGTCAAGATGGCGCTTATCTCTCTAAGTTTCTTTTAACTAAGGGTTATGATGTTCATGGTGTAAAAAGGAGAAGCTCGTCATTTAACACTAAAAGACTAGATGATATTTATACCGATCCACACTTTAAAACAAATTTTTACCTTCATTACGGAGATGTAACGGACTCTTTGTCAGTACTGAATACAATATCAAAAATTTTACCTGACGAAATTTACAATTTAGCTGCGCAGTCTCATGTTAAAGTATCATTTGATGTTCCTGAGTATAGTGCAAATGTTGGTGCCATAGGCACATTGCGAATATTAGATGCTATAAAATCATTAAACTTATCCAAAAAAATAAAATATTATCAAGCAGGTACTTCAGAGATGTTTGGAGCAGCAAAGCCTCCACAAAACGAAAAAACTAATTTTGTTCCAAGAAGTCCATACGCTGTTTCCAAGTTATTTGCTCATTGGATTACGATTAATTATAGAGAGGCATATAATATTTTTGCATGCAACGGCATTCTTTTTAATCACGAAAGTCCTATAAGAGGAGAAACTTTTGTAACAAAAAAAATTGTTTCAGCTTTATGTAAAATCAAAAAAAACAAACAAAAAAAACTTTTTCTGGGAAATTTATACGCAAAAAGAGATTGGGGACATGCAAAAGATTATGTAATTGCAATGTGGAGGATGCTCCAACAAAAAAAACCAGATGATTATGTGATTGCAACAGGTCATCAGCACTCTGTAAAGAGGTTTGTAAATTTATGTGCTATCCAATTGAATATGAAATTATTGTGGAAAGGCAAAGGATTAAAAGAAAAATGTTATTGGGAAAATAAGGTAATTATAGAAATAGATAAAAAATATTTTAGACCAACAGAGGTTGAGTCTTTAAAAGGAGATTATAGAAAAGCAAAAAAACTACTTAAATGGAAGCCAAAAATAGGAATTCAAGATCTTGTTAGAGAAATGATTAATCATGAATTAAGTAATGATAAATAAGAATTCTAAAATATACATAGCAGGTCACACAGGACTTGTTGGATCTTCTGTTTTAAGAGTTTTAAGAAAAAGAGGTTTTAAAAATATAATTATTAAAACAAGAAAAAATTTAAATTTAACTAATCAATCTAAGGTATTAAATTTTTTAAAAAAAAAAAAACCAGATGCAATAATTATATGTGCAGCAAAAGTAGGTGGCATCAAAGCAAATAATAAATTTAAATCTGAATTTATTTATGAAAATTTATCAATTCAGAATAATCTTATAAATGGTGCACACATTTCAGATATTAACAATTTAATCTTTTTAGGTTCAAGCTGTATCTATCCAAAATTTGCGAAGCAACCAATAAAAGAAAAATATCTATTATCTGGAGAGTTAGAGCCAACAAACCAGTATTATGCACTTGCAAAAATCGCAGGAATAAAATTATGTGAAAGTTATAATATTCAATATGGTAGAAATTATATAAGCTTAATGCCTTCTAATTTGTTTGGTCCTAATGATAACTATAATTTAAATAATTCACATTTTTTACCAGCTGTAATTAAAAAAATTTATTTAGCAAAAAAAAATAGAGAATCAATTACTTTTTGGGGAACAGGCAAAGCAAAAAGGGAGTTAACTTATGTTGATGATTTAGCTGAAGCTTGTATTTTTTTCCTTAAAAAAAAAATAAATCACAATCTAATTAATATTGGAAGTGGTTATGAAAAAACAATAAAAGAGTATATAAATTTAATTTGCAAGAAATTAGATTATAAGCATAAGATTAAATTTAATAACAATAAATTTCTTGATGGAACGCCTAGAAAAGTTCTTGATTGTAAAATTGCAAAAAAATATGGATGGAAGCCTATTTGGTCTTTAGATAAATCAATAAATTTCACTATTAAAGAATTTTTAGAAAATAAGAGAAGATATTTAAAGATGTAATTTTTCTAAAATATACCAATCATCCATATAAGATAGGTACCTATAAATATTTTTATAACCGTTAGACGTTAGTAAATCTTTTATTTTTTCTCTTTTTTCTGCATCAAAATTGTGCTCAACTGTAAATATTTTAACCTGATATTTTTTAAAATTAAAATTTTTTAGTATTTCATACTCATTTCCCTCTGTATCAATTGAAATATAATCCACTTCACGTAAGTCATTTCTTTCAAACAAATGGTTTAAGCAAACACTATTTGAATAAATTTTTTTTATATTACTCTTTGAATTTTTAGATGATGAGGAATAAGGGTCTTTATTTAAATAAAATTCTACCTGGTCGTCACATTTCTTGTCAATTAATGACTCAATTAATTTTGAGCTTCTAAACTCTTTGATATTTTTAAAGTTCCTTATGTCGGGTTCACATAAAATTCCAGTCCAATTATATTTTTTTTCTAACAAATATGTATTACTTAAGTCAATTCCATTTCCAACACCAATTTCAATAAACGATCCATTTTTTTTTTGTTTTAACAAATATAATACAAGTAAATCTTGAAAAATTTGTGAATATGAGTTTTTAATATTTTTAATTATAAATTTAAAAAAATTGTCATTTTTATAATTAATAAAATTTAAAATAAAAATTTTAATTTTCGTAAAAATATATAGATTGAATATTTTGCTCATTATTTAAATTATAGAATAAAACTATATTTAAAAAAATAACTTATAGAAACAATTTACATTGTGAAAATAAGATTTTAGAATTTTTATTTAACTTCACCGAAAAAGGTAAGATTAATAATAAAATTTTTTATAAATTGTTTGACAATTATAGAATTATAATTATCTACTGTTCATATTATGAGCAAATTTTTAGTTGCAGGTGCTGGTGGTTTCATAGGTGGTCATTTAGTTAAATCATTAATGGATCAAGGACACGAAGTGGTATGTGCGGACATAAAACCATTAGAATATTGGTTTCAATTATTTGATGAAAATAAAAATTATTCTTTTGATTTAAAAGAATACGAAAACTGTCTAAAGGCGTCTGAGGGAGTTGACTATATTTATAATATGGCTTGCAATATGGGAGGAATGGGATTTATAGAAAATAATAAAGCAGAGTGTATGTTATCTGTTTTAATAAATACAAATCTTTTAAGATCATGTTTAGTCAATAAAGTTAAAAAATATTTTTTTTCATCAAGTGCTTGTGTTTATAACGCAAAAAAACAAACTACTGTGTTTGTACCGGGATTAAAGGAAGAGGACGCATATCCCGCAGAACCCGAGGATGGATACGGTTGGGAAAAACTATTTAGTGAAAGAATGTGCAGACATTTTACAGAGGATTTTGGATTGGAAACTAGAGTAATAAGGTATCATAATGTGTATGGTCCAATGGGTACTTATGATGGAGGAAGAGAAAAAGCTCCTGCTGCATTATGTAGAAAAATAATTTTAGCTAAAATGAGTAAAAATAATTCCATTGAGGTTTGGGGTGATGGTGAGCAAACTAGAAGTTTTATGTTCATTGATGATTGTTTAGAGGGAACTCAAAAAATATTTAATTCTAAACTTACTGATGTATATAATTTAGGTAGCGATGAACAAGTAAGTATCAATCAAATGATATCTGTTATAGAAGAAATAAGTAATTTCAAAGTTGAAAAAAAATATCAACTGGATAAACCAAAAGGTGTAAGAGGCAGATCTAGCGATAATACAAAAATCTTAAATGACCTTAAATGGGCACCATCAATAAAACTTAAAGATGGGCTATCTAAAACATATAGATGGATTTACGATCAAATAGTATCTGGTGATAATTCTAAGAAATTTACTCTAAGTTATTAAAAGATTAAATTAAGTTATTAAATGTTATATATAAAAAAATCTATATAACTAAAACAATTGTAGATATTTTTGATAAATGAAAGCTTTTATTTTATGTGGAGGGTATGGAACTCGATTAGATGATGAGGGGAAATTAAAGGCTAAACCAATGGTAAAAATTGGAAATTATCCAATTTTAATTCACTTGATTAGGTTTTTTTGCAAACAAAATATTAAAGATTTTGTTTTTTGTCTTGGTTATAAATCTAATTCTGTAATTAACTTTTTTGTAAAAGAAAATAAGAAAAAAATAGTTATTACTTCTAGATCAAAAAATTTAATTAAATTTAAATATAAATCAAAAAACTTAAAATTTAACGCAGCATTAGTTTATACTGGAATAAAGTCTGGAACAGGTGGAAGAATTGCAATAGCTTACAAAAAATTAAAATTAGATGAAGATTTTTTAATGACTTATGGTGATGGTTTGTCAAATGTTTCAATTAAAAATTTAGTTAAATTTCATTATAAGAATAAATCAGATGTTACATTAACAGCAGTTAGACCAAAACAAAGATATGGTGTTTTAGGTATTAACAAAAATAGAGTTAAAGCAATAGATAATTCAAAGGAAAAAAAGGTAAATGTTTATATTAATGGTGGTTTTTTTATAATCTCTAAAAAAATGGTAAAAAAAATTAAATCAAAAAAAATTTTTTGGGAAAATGAACCATTAAATTTTGCTGTAAGAAAGAAAAAATTATTTGCCTATAAACATGAAGGTTTTTGGAAAAGCTTAGATACCCTTAAGGATAAAAATGATTTTAATGAATTATTAAAGAAAAAAAATACTCCATGGATGAATTAAAAAAGTTAAAAAAATTTTGGAAAGGTAAAAATGTTTTTATTACTGGGCATACGGGGTTTAAGGGTGCATGGCTAAGTATTTTTCTTAACATTTTAGGGGCAAAAGTTTATGGATATTCTTTAAAACCTCACAAAAACTCATTATTCAATGAAGCAAAGGTAAAAAAAATAATAAATAAAAATTATTTTGCTGATATTAAAAATTATAAAAAACTAAATTATGCTATAAAAGATGCTAGGCCACAATTAATATTTCATTTAGCATCTCAAGCCTTAGTTTCTGAGGGATATAAAAATCCTTATCAAAATTTTGATACAAATTTAATCGGTACACTTAATTTACTTGATATTTTAAAAAATCTTAAAATAAATGCGTCAACACTTATAATAACAACTGATAAAGTTTATAAAAATCTCAATTTAAAAAAAAAATTTAGTGAACTAGATGAATTGGGTGGAATAGATCCTTATAGTGCATCTAAGGTGTGTCAAGAGATTTTGTCATCTTCATATATAAAAACATTTTATGAAAAAAAAAATATGAAAGGAAAAATATCTACAGTAAGATCTGGTAATGTAATAGGAGGTGGAGATTATTCTCCAAATAGATTGATACCAGATTTACTTAATGCTTTGAATTCAAAAAAATCTTTAAAAGTAAGAAATCCAAAACATATTAGACCATGGCAACATGTCATTGAACCTCTTTTTGGATATTTAATATTATCTCAAGAACAATTTCAAAATAATTTGAAAAATATTAAACCAGTTTGGAATTTTGGACCAGATAAAAAAAATTTCATAAATGTTTCAAATTTAGTCAAAATATTTAAAACTAAAGAGAGTAAACTTAAAATAGCAAAATATAGAGAAACTAGTAAATTTTTGGAAAAAAAAGTATTAATGTTGAGTAATATAAAATCAAAAACTTATTTAAAATGGAAACCAAAATGGAATTTAACCGAAACAGTTGATAAAATATTAAATTGGAACTATCAAAAAAATAAAATTGGTGCTTATAAAATATCTGAAGAACAAATAATTGAATATTTAAAATTAAAATAAAAATGAGAATAACGTACGGCAAAAATGTTTATGGGATAGAAGAAATTAATTCAGTAAATAAGCAATTAAAACAATCTACTCAAATGGGTAAATCTGTAAAAAAATTTGAAGAGAAAATTTCAAAA
>MDTE01184338.1_pt1 | contig 11434 bp, 14 predicted proteins | sample 811231 | NCBI WGS metagenome assembly MDTE01 (sample SAMN05326651, study PRJNA326480) | marine metagenome | isolation source: seawater | place: Indian Ocean: Red Sea | collected 2010
ACGTAAATGTCATCGGGCCCAGGGAGGTAGTTCGCTTCTGGTGAACGCAGAAAACCAAATCCATCCTGAAGAACTTCCAAAACACCGTTGCCAACAATCGGGACCTCATCAGCGGCGAGAAGTTTTAGGATTGAGAACATCATATCTTGCTTACGTAAGGTACTCGCGTTTTCGACTTCGAGTTCCTCCGCAAACGCAAGAAGATCTGCCGGGGTTTTCTTCTTTAAGTCTTGAAGGTGTATTTCTTTTACGGTCATTTTGCTATCGCTCGAAAAAATTAATGTTGTCGTGCAGCGTAACGCTTTGGCACATCGCCGCTTGGCGCGACAAACATCCGATAAAGGAAGGAAACGGTCCGAACGCCTAGATTCGACGTCCTTTAATCATGTCAACGGCCACAAACTAGAGCTGACGTCAAGCAAAAAAATATCGGCACATACGAATCCGCAACAGCTATTTTTCTTAACTCTCAAAATGGTTTTACAACTACCAGTATGACAATGATGATCATTAAAATAGTCGGCGCTTCATTTACAACGCGAAAATATTTAGCAGACTTGGTGTTGGTCTCGCATTCTAAATCCTTGCGCCAGACGACCATCGCCATATGCACAGCCGATAAGAGAACCACCATCAACAACTTTCCGTGGAGCCATCCTTCGGAGAACGCGTTCGTCAAAACAATTAGCCAGACACCGAATAGCCAAGAGGCTATCATCGCTGGCACCATGATTGCGCGTAACAAGCGCCGCTCCATAATTTTAAAAGTTTCAGACATTTCCGAACCTGCCGGCGCATCGGCGTGATATACAAAAAGCCGCGGCAGATAAAGCAATCCAGCCATCCACGCGATTACAGCGATGATATGCAAAGCCAATATCCATTCGTACATAATAATCACCCTAAAACCGGACACTGCGTACAGGAACTTGGACAGATGCGAGCACTATAAGGTCCATATAGACCAGCATCTCGATCTAAAGCGTCTTCGATAAGCGATTTCAAACCCGTAATAAATAGATTATCATCACTTACGGTTCTGACACGTCTGTAATCAACCACGCCTGATTCTTCGGCGAGTTTCCTATACTCTATATCGAGCTCTACTAAGGTTTCGGAATGCTCAGAGACAAATGCTATAGGCACGACTATTAAACCTTTACCTTCTGAGCCTGCCCGACGAATCTCATCATCGGTATAGGGTTTGATCCACTCGAGGGGTCCAACACGACTTTGATATGAAATCACCCAATCAAGCCCATCTATCCCAATTTCGTTAACTACAGCACCCACAGTTCGTTCCACAGCCAATTGGTAGGGATCACCTCGGTTCACCACTTTCTGTGGCAAACCATGTGCGGTAAATAGGACGCGTATCGTGTCCATATTTTCTATAGTTGCGAGCTCACCGCATAATTTAGCTGTAATCGCACCAACGAAATTACGGTCATCCGGATAGCAACAAACTGAATGAATTTTTTCTGTTAATCCATACTTCGCAGAAGCTCTATGCCAATCTGCGAAAGAGGACCCTGTCGTAGTGACAGAATATTGAGGGTACAGCGGCAATAAAACGATCACATCCGCACCCCACTCTTTAACCTTCGCTGCAACCTCATCCGCCATGGGGTGCCAATATCGCATAGCGATAAAACATCTGATACAATCTTCAGCCCGTGTTTTTTGAAGCTCTCTCTCAAGAGCTAAGGCTTGAATTTCTGTATTTTCTAGTAATGGCGACTTACCGCCTAGATCCGCATAAATTTCCCGTGCTATCGGCTCCCGGCGCGACGAAATCAATTTCGCGATTATCCAGCGGAACGGCTGCGGTACATCTATAATCGCCTTATCATTGAAAAGATTAAACAAAAAAGGCTTTACCGAATTAAGGTTATCTGGTCCACCTAGATTAAATAATATAATAGCTGTTTTACGCATTTTTTAGAGATTATATCGTTTCATCACATCTAATTTCGAACCTTTGATACTAACCGTGAAACCGCATCGGGGCTTGTATTCTTGTCCACACCGTGACCCAAATTAAAGATATGGGCCCGCGTGCGACACGCTTCTAGAATTTCATCGATCGCGCGATCCATTTCTACTCCCCCAGTCAAGAGAAAAAGTGGATCTATATTTCCTTGTACCGGCATACCTGCTGGAAGGTTCTGTATGGCCCAATGGATCGGAACAGAAGTATCGAGCGAAACCGCCGTAACTTCGGTCTCAACTGCAAAGGCTGGATACATTGCTCCAGCGCCACGGGGGAAGCCAATTATTGGAATATCTGGCCACCGGGATCTTACTCCCTCGACAATCTGACGAATCGGATTGATCACCCATTTCTCAAACTCCACTGAGGGAAGAACGCCCGCATGGCTCTCAAAAATTTGAAGAGCATCAGCACCGGAAGCCACTTGAGCGGAAAGGTGACAAATTGTTGCTTCCACCAAAAGATCGATCAGCTGACTGAACCCATTTGGATCACCATAGGCAAACGACTTCACCGCGTTAAAATCCCGGCTTGCTCCTCCTTCGACCATATAGCAGGCGACAGTCCATGGAGCGCCAGCAAATCCAATAAGCGCTGTCTCGTCATCGAGGCGGTTTGAGATTTGTGATACCGCTTCATATATTGGTGCAAGCATTTCTTCAAAGAAAGACATGGACAACGTTGCTGCCTCGCTCGCATTTCTTACCGGTACGAGAACCGGCCCTACCCCTTCAACAAATGATACATCTTGCCCGAGACCATCTGGCACCACCAAGATATCGGAAAACAAAATCGCGGCATCAAAGCCATAGCGTTTTATTGGTTGCAAAGTTACTTCTACGGCAAATTCCGGCGTATAACACAAATCTAGAAAGCCACCCGCCTGTTGCCTTGATCGTCTATATTCTGGGAGATAGCGTCCAGCTTGTCGCATAAGCCAAATCGGTGGAGGTTCATGTCTTATGCCATGAAGTACGTCGAGAAATGGTTTTACCATTAACCCGCTATCCCATTCTAGTTTTCGGCAATCCGATTTAATTTCAATACAAACTAAAAGAAATTATTAAAAGTATGTTGTTGTAGAATAACGGTGGAAAATGGGAATCCTTAAAATTATACACAAAGTCTTAAAGTTTCATTAAGATCGTGAATAACCTGTATATAAATTTGTATTTATATTATTAATATCTTGTTATTTAACCATAAAATTTAAATATTTTAATGTTCTGGATTAGTATACAGGGATCTATTTATGAGGATTTAGACCCCTAAGAGCGAAAAGTTAAGCTTGTAAAGAAACTTGGATGGAGTGAGAGAGGAAAGGGGATTGAATCGCTGGTGTGAGGGCTTTCTGTGGATAATATGTCGTTATGCTTAAGTTATCCGAGAAGACAGGAAAAGCGTTTCACCTCCACTTAGTCTCTGACGCTACTGGCGAGACTGTCCATAGTGTGGCGCGCGCATGTTTTGTTCAGTTCGAAGGAAACGAGCCAATTGAGCACCATTGGCCCCTCGTTCGTACCAAGGGTCAAATTTCCAAGATACTTCGGAATATCGAGGAGCATCCAGGGGTGGTTTTATTTACTATCGTTAAGGATGATCTGCGAACTGCTTTAGAAATCGGTTGTAGTCGTCTTCATGTCCCCTGCATATCAGTGCTCGACCCAGTCATTCATGCGTTGACCGCATTCCTTGGGCTACAAAGTAGTGGTAAGTCGGGTCGGCAACATACATTGAATTCGGAGTATTTTGATCGAATTGATGCGATGACCTATACCATGAATCACGATGATGGCCAGTCCACCCATGATCTAGATGATGCTGACGTAATTCTGGTTGGCGTCTCTCGAACTTCTAAAACACCAACTTGTATTTACCTAGCAAATCGGGGACTCAAGGCGGCCAATGTGCCAATTGTACCGAATATTCCTTTACCATCTGTATTTGATACTTTTGACAGTGATATCGGTCCTCTTATTGTTGGATTAACGACTGACCCTAAGCGGTTAATCCAGTTACGCCGCAATCGCCTCCGATTGCTTGAGCAAGATACAGATATGGATTATGTCGACCCGAATTTCGTAAGATCTGAGGTTGCGACTGCCCGCCGCCTTTTTGGAGAAAGGGATTGGCCGGTAATTGATGTAACACGCCGTTCTATCGAAGAGACGGCAGCGACGATACTTCAGTATTTTGAACGAGAACTACATGCCTGAAGGTAGTATCGTTCTTGCGTCCGCCAGTCGCTCGCGCGCAATACTATTAAAGAAAGCGGGAATCAATGTTGATATTTGTCCCGCAAATATCGATGAGAAAGCCATCAAGGATACTTGCCGACGCGACCATGTCGATGTTGCCACCACGTCAGCGTTACTCGCACGCCGGAAGGCTGAAAAAATTTCTCGCCAATCAGTGGAAGCTTTCGTTATAGGTGCTGATCAAATGCTTGATTGTGGCGGAGATTGGTTAGATAAGCCAACAGATATGAATGCTGCCGCCGAAACTTTACGTCTTCTCCGGGGAACGGTTCACGAACTAGTGACAAGTGTTGGCATTGTGCAGGCTGGTGAAGAAATTTGGAACTATACCGACCGTGCACAGTTGGTGATGAGAGAATTTTCTGACTCTTTCTTACATGATTATCTTGAGCGTGTTGGTGAGGATGCACTGTCCTCAGTTGGTGCGTATCAACTCGAAGGTCTCGGTATCCAGCTGTTCGAGCGTATTGAAGGAGATTACTTTACTATCCTCGGTTTGCCGTTGCTACCAGTTCTTGAATTTTTACGTGCCAAGGGGGTCGTTGATTTATGAGGGTTTCCGGCAAAACTAAAATTGCTGGTGTAATGGGCTGGCCAATTTCACACTCTCGATCACCGTTGCTTCACGGATACTGGCTGCGAGAATACGGAATTGATGGCTCCTATCTTCCCTTTCCAGTTGAACCGGCTAATCTGAAGGTAGCCTTGCGTGCACTACCTATACTAGGTATTTCTGGAACTAATCTTACGGTGCCACATAAAGAGGCAGCTCTCGAAATCTGCGACCGTGTTGATAAAACGGCGTGGCGTATCGGCGCCGTTAACACAGTTATCGTAGAACAGGATGGGACTCTGTCCGGCAGTAACACTGATGCTTTTGGGTTTATTGAAAACCTTAAGAGCGAGAGTAACTGGCACGTTAAAGATGGTCCTGTAGTCGTCCTGGGAGCAGGTGGTGCGGCACGTGCTGTGGTTGCCGCTCTTGTAAACCACGGCGTTACCGAAATTCGCATCCTGAACCGGACCCTCGACCGTGCAAGTGCGCTAGCGGCCACTTTTGGAGAGAACTGTTGCGCAGCAAAATTAACTGATGCGAATGATGCACTAAAGGGGGCTGTACTCCTCGTCAACACAACGACACTCGGGATGATTGGGCAGCCTCCGCTCGAGCTCTCGATCGAGACTTTACCAAGGGGAGCAACCGTTAACGATATCGTATACGCCCCGTTGCAAACTAATTTGCTTCGGGTAGCGGCGGCGCGTGGCAATCCAGTTGTAGATGGATTGGGAATGCTGTTACATCAGGCACGACCGGGATTCGCTGCTTGGTTCGGAGTTGAACCAAAGGTGACAAAATCTCTGCGCAACACCATTCTTGAGGATTTAAATGCATGATCGTGATCGGCCTAACTGGCTCGATCGGCATGGGCAAGAGTACCGCGGCGAATATGCTTCGCCGGCTTTATGTTCCGGTAAGTGATGCAGATGCAATTGTGCACGATTTAATTGGCCCCGGTGGAGCTGCGGTGGAGGCTATCGCGTCGGCGTTTCCTGACGTGGTATTGGGGGGCACAATTGACCGTGATGCGCTCAGCGCGAAGGTATTCGGGGAATTGGCTGCGCTGAAGCGACTTGAGAATATTCTTCATCCCCTCGTCGAGGACGTCCGTGATCAGTTTATTAAGCGGTCTCGGCGCCATCGCACGCGAGTTGTGGCGCTCGACATTCCTCTACTCTACGAGGTTGAGGCGGATGCACTTTGTGATGCAACGATCGTCATTTCTGCGCCGCCTTTTGTTCAGGCCGGACGAGTTCTTGTTCGGCCAAATATGTCACGGAAGAAGTTCAACGATATTTTGGCGCGACAGATGCCTGATCTGGAGAAACGACGACGCGCAACGTTTGTTGTGCCGTCAGGTAACGGCCGTCGCGCGACACTGCAAGCGCTTGCGCGGATAGTCAAACTGGCCCGACAAAGGCGTCTACCGTCATCTCGGAGGAAGTAGATATTGCGCGAAATTGTGCTCGATACAGAAACCACTGGTCTTGATCCACGAGGCGGCGATCGGTTAGTTGAGATTGGTTGCGTCGAATTGGACAATTATATGCCGACTGGTCGCACCTATCACCAGTATGTCAATCCTGAACGTGATATGCCTGATGAGGCATTTGCCGTCCATGGGTTGTCTGAATCCTTTCTCTCCAAATACCCGACGTTTTCGGAAATTTTAGGCGGCTTTCTAGATTTTATTGGCAACGCCGGTCTGGTTATTCACAACGCTAGTTTCGATCTCGGTTTTATTAACGCTGAATTAGCGCGAATAGGGCAGCCGATGCTCGATACGGCACGGGCCATCGATACCGTTCAAATCGCGCGGAGCAAATATCCGGGTGCGCAGGCGAGCCTTGACGCACTTTGCCGACGCTTCGAAATAGATCTTTCGGCGCGCACCAAACACGGCGCTTTGCTTGATGCGGAGCTTCTCGCAGATGTATATCTTGAGCTAGTCGGCGGTCAGCAACCTGGTTTCGAATTGGCAGCGGAACGAGAAACGGCGGTTGTGCGTGGCGATCCCGCGAACAACGGTCCCGCTCGTCCGCCACGTCCGCACGATACGAACAAGACGGAACGCGCGGCCCATCAGGCTCTTCTCAAAATGATTAGTGACCCGATTTGGCGTGATTGAAACGTAACATTATTCCTCTTGAGCCGCCTTTGCTGCGTTGTTTGCTGTCTCATGATACATTTTGACGAAGTCTACTGGCTGGATTAGTAATGGTGGGAAGCCCCCATCGCTGATTACGTCAGCAACAATTGATCGTGCGAATGGAAACAATAGCCGCGGTACTTCGATCATGATGAAAGCGTGAAGGTGTTCGTTCGACACTTGCCCCACTTCGACAATGGCGGCGTATGCGAGCTCCGCAATGAATAGGGTGGCGCTCTCACCGGTCGCTTTAGCTTCGACTGTTAGAACCACCTCGACGCGTTTCTCAGAAAGCCGGTGCGCCTCCACCTGGACGTCAATCTGGATGTCCGGAGACTGTTTGTGTGCCTCAATGAACAAATCAGGTGCTGCCGGGCTCTCGAAAGAAAGGTCTTTAACGTACTGATGGCTAATGTTGAACGGAATCTCGGTAGCCATGCCCTCAGATAGTTCGTCATCTGTTTTTTGATCTTCCGACATTTACGCTCCGTTATTTGTTTGGCTGTCGCCAGCTAACACGGAATATTCATTGGCACAACCGTACCACCTCCGGGGTGGTCGCAGTGCGGATTGAATTTCACCAGTTGTGCATTGCCGACAGTGTGTCCGGTAAGGCTCCTGATGAACCCCCAATGACTGACTACTAAAACTTTTCTCCAGTCACTAATCTTGGCCTGTCGAATTCTAAATGCCCGGCAACGCATATCTAGAGTCTCCTCGGATTCTACGGGCGTTGGCCACCAAGAATCGCCAATATGGTCCAGTTTCAGCTTTGGCCAAGCACGACGGAGGTCAGATCCGGGCGTGCCTATGTCGCAGGCGAAAGCGGCGCGTTCTCCGATTTGTGCATCGATGTGAATTGGAACCCCGAGGTACTTGGCGACAATGAAGGCGGTTTCGATCGCGCGAGTATAGGGACTCGTTAAAATTCTATTGATGTTTTGATCCTGCAGATGCTTAGAGACCTTGATAACCTGGCGTCGACCTAGTGTGGTTAGTTTTGGGTCGCGGATGCCGGGATCAACACGTGTTTTTTTATACACCACATTGAACTCGGATTCGCCATGGCGCATTAATATCATTTCGCTTCCTCGTCTTTACGGTTTTTAATTGATGTGCTCGATGATATGTCGGGTTCTTCTTTAACTTCAGAGTAATCACCATTGATGATTGTCCTATCAGCGGTTTGCCTTCTGCTTGTTTGCGCCTGGCTTTCTGTGTCGACATGGAAGGCGCTCTGACGCGAAAGCATTTGAAGAATGCCCCCACCGAGGAAGCTGCGCACTGTCGGGACAAGCAGAGTGAAACCGGCCAAATCGGTCAAAAATCCTGGCGTTAAAAGCAGCAAACCTCCAACAAGAAGGCATAGGCCTGAGAACACCTCACCCATGGGGATTTCTCCCCGCTTCAGTTTAATTTGGGCACGAGATAAAGTTCTCAAGCCCTGATGTTGCAACAAAATTGCGCCTAAGACAGCAGTCAGAACAACTACGCCTATAGTGGGCCATAAACCAAACTGCTCACCGGCCTGTATAAAGACAATGATTTCAGCAATTGGTAATCCGAGGAAAAGAAGTATTACAACGACCGGCATGCTTGCTCTTTGTGGGCAGAACCCCTATCTAACAGGGGTTTTGTGAGACCCTGAAACGCCCTGTGAAGCAGGAGTAGATTAGCTTTCCTTTAACCTAAGGGCGAAAGGGATTGTTCGCAACGGTGGCACCGTCCTTAAGCACGGAAAGGGTTTTAAATGAGTGGCGGTTTGGGCTTTATAGATATCATTCTTTTTGGGATGCTGGCCGCGTTCCTGGTCTATCGGCTGACCAATGTGCTCGGCAAGCGAACTGGACATGAACAACGGCGCCCGGACCTATTCGGCAAGTCCGATGGCGCAGACGCATCAGGGGAAGATAACGTCGTTACGTTACCGGATCACTCTTCCGAACCGGAAGAGATCAAGAGTGATTCGGAATCACCGTTAGAAGCTGCCCTTACGCAAATCAAACTCGTCGATCAGAATTTCGATGAAGGGGTATTTCTTGGGGGCGCTAGGGCGGCCTTCGAAATGGTCGTTGATGCATTCGCACAGGGTGATACAGATACACTGCGCAATTTGTTGAGTGACGAAGTATACGAGAATTTTGCGGTAGCGATAAGGGATCGAGAATCGAAGGATCGAACCCTTGAGACCACGGTGGTTAGTGTTGATGTTGCCGACATTGTAGAGGGTGAAATTCAGGGCAAGGATGCACTGATAACAGTTAAATATATTAGTGAGCAGGTCAACGTGACACGTGAAGCAGGCGGCGAAGTTGTAGGGGGTGACCCGAGCGCCGTGGTCCGGGTCACTGATCTTTGGACTTTTGCGCGCGATGTATCTTCAACGGATCCTAATTGGACCCTAGTCGCAACCCGTAGTCCCAACTAGTCTGTATAAGAGCGAGAACGCTATGATGCGGGTCTCCTCCGCTCTCGCCATATTTATCGTGTTATTAGCGGGTTGCGTGAGCCGCGATAAACAACATGCGCCAAATTCCATTAAATTGTCGGAGGCGGCCTACAGTGATTTGCCAGCGTGGCGGAACGATCAGCATGCTGATGCCATTCTAGCTTTCAAGATCTCATGTCCAAAACTAATTTCCGGAAAAGCTCGATCAATTAGTGACCGAATTATTGCCGCCGGCGATTGGGTGCCTATCTGTCGAGCTGCAAGTTATGTCACGGCGACGGACCATGCCGCGGCAAAGAGGTTTTTTGAGCGTTGGTTCGTTCCCTTTCTCGTTTCGACGCGTGGTGTGAGCAGTGGTCTGTTTACGGGATATTTCGAAGCTGAGCTGCGTGGTTCGCGGATCCGTAGGGGAAAGTTTCAGGTGCCGCTTTTCGGATTGCCATCGGATATGGTGCGCGTCGAGCTAGGTCAATTTGATAACGCTTTTAGAGACACGCGAATTGTTGGTCGAGTCGCTGGTGGAAAACTTCTCCCTTATTATCGGCGAAGTGCGATTCAGGATGGTGCGATCGAGGAGACGGCGCCGGTTGTCGCTTGGGTCGACGACGAGATAGATGCGTTTCTGCTGCATGTCCAGGGTTCTGGTCGGATACGCCTAGAAAACGGTGGCGTTCTGCGGGTCGGCTTTTCGGGACATAACGGACACAGTTACGTATCCATAGGCCGTATCCTAATTGATGCCGGCGAGCTTTCGCCTGGCCAGGCCGGTTGGCGCGAAATCCGGAAGTGGATTTCACGCAATCCCGAAAAGGCGACTGGGTTACTTGCGCAAAACCCAAGGTATATTTTCTTTCGAGAGATTTCAGGAATGGGCCCGATCGGTGCGCAGGGTGTGCCCCTAACACCTCGCCGTAGCCTTGCTATCGACCCAAAGTTCATACCCTTTGGCGTACCTCTTTGGCTCGATACGAAATGGCCTGGGACAGGGGGACGGCCACTGCGCCGGTTAATGATAGCCCAGGATGCTGGAAACGCTATAAAGGGACCAATTCGGGGAGATTTTTTTTGGGGCTATGGAAACGATGCATTGGCCGAAGCAGGCCGTATGAAGAGTTGGGGGAAATATTTTATATTGCTGCCACGGTCAACGGTGACACCAATTTCCTGAACCGTTGCCTTTCTGCGATTTCGCCCTCATTCTAGCGCCTAATCCAATAAGAAGGACGTTCTATGAGGGACAATAGCGACAGTCGGCCGCGTGTCGGTCTATTCGTTACCTGTCTCGTCGACTTGATCCGGCCCTCGGTTGGTTTTGCAGCGGTGAAACTGCTTGAGGATGCCGGCTGCGACGTGTCGGTACCCGCAACTCAAACTTGCTGCGGTCAGCCCGCATATAATTCTGGTGACCGGCCAAATGCCACTGAAATTGCGCGGAGCGCCATTGAGGCATTCGATGGCTATGACTATGTTGTTGTGCCGTCTGGTTCTTGCTCCGGCATGTTGACTAAGCATTACCCGGAACTGTTTGTGAATAGTGACGCTATGGCGTCGCGTGCTCGTGATCTTGCGCGGCGGACATATGAATTGATTTCTTTTCTCACCGATGTTTGCGGTGTCGCAGAGGTCAACGCGACATTCGATGGCGCCATTACCTATCACGATTCATGTTCCAGCCTGCGGGAAATGGGTGTGAGCGCTCAGCCACGCAAGCTGCTGCAGTCGATACAGGGCATTGAGCTTCGAGAGTTGACCTTCAACGAGGCGTGCTGCGGTTTTGGTGGTACATTCTGCGTCAAGTATCCTGACATCTCGAACAAGATGGTTGGCGATAAGTGCGCCGATATACAGGAGACCGGCGCCTCAATGGTACTGGCTGGTGATATGGGTTGTTTGATGAACATTGCCGGCAAACTGAAGCGAGAAGGTGCTGCGGTTGAAGTGCGGCATGTTGCCGAAGTTCTCGCTGGTATGACAGACGTGCCTGCGATCGGCGAAATGGAATAGGGTGATGCAGAAACCGACGACT
>MDTE01147237.1_pt1 | contig 11433 bp, 13 predicted proteins | sample 811231 | NCBI WGS metagenome assembly MDTE01 (sample SAMN05326651, study PRJNA326480) | marine metagenome | isolation source: seawater | place: Indian Ocean: Red Sea | collected 2010
TACCTTTTAATTAATTTGCCTTTAATTAAACTGTTGGTAAATTTCATTTTAATTTATTTATATTAAGAAATGACAAATAAAAAAGAAATAACTGCTGGTATTATCATTATTGGGAATGAGGTTTTATCTGGAAGAACAAAGGATATTAATACAAGCACACTAGCAAAATGGTTAAATTCACTTGGTATTGAGGTGAAAGAGGCGAGAGTGATTCCTGATTTAGAGTCAATAATTATAGAAACGGTTAATAATTTAAGAAAAAAATTTGATTATATTTTTACAACAGGTGGAATTGGACCAACGCATGACGATATTACAGCAGAGTCCATTTCTAAAGCATTTAGTTTAGAATATGGTTTTCACAAGCAAGCATACAGTATTTTAGAAAAATATTATAAACCTGGTGAATTTAATGATGGAAGACAAAAAATGGCAAAAATGCCGACGTCAGCAAATTTAATATTAAACCCAACAAGTGGAGCTCCTGGGTTTTATGTTGAAAATGTATTTTGTTTACCTGGTGTTCCATCCATTCTCCAATCAATGATTGGAGGTTTAAATAATGTATTAATAGGCGGTGACCCAATCTTAAATTTAACTATAAGCTTAAGAACAGTTGAGAGTGAAATAGCAAAATCTATTACTAACATTCAAAATAAAAATAATGATGTTGAAATTGGAAGTTATCCTTTCTTTAGAGCAGGTAGATTAGGTGTATCAATAGTTTTAAGATCAGCAAATAAAAAAAAATTAGATTTATGCAATGCAGAAATATTGGAGTTTGTAAAATCAAAAAATATTGAAATTATAGAGGAAATCTAATGCTTTATTTTGCTTATGGAAGTAATTTGAACCATTTTCAAATGAAACGAAGGTGCAAAGACTCGATATTTATAAAAAAATATGAATTAAAAGGATTCAAACTAAATTTTAGAAGTAAATATAGAGCTGCTGATATTGAAAAAAAAAAAGATTCTATTGTACCTGGTGCATTATTTGAAATATCAAAAAGTGACGAAAAAAAACTAGATGTATATGAGGATTTTCCAATATTATATAAAAAATTATATTTTAAATATTATAATAAAAAAGTAATGACTTATATTATGAATAATAAAAGTGAATTTCGCTATCCTACTGAAAGATATCTAAATGTTATAAAAAAAGGATATATAGATTGTGGATTAGATAAATCATATTTAATTAAAGCACTAGATCCAAATAAATAATTAATGTACACAAAAAAAAATTCTTTTTTAAGAGGAGTTAGTGACGTTTTACCTTTAATGATACCAGTAGTTCCCTTTGGTATAATATTTGGTGCTATCGGAATTGAATTAGGTTTTGGACCGTACATTACTTTTGCAACATCAATTATTATTTTTAGTGGCGCAAGTCAAATTGTGATAATTCAACTTTTGTCAGCCGGAGCTTCTTCAATTGTTGCTATCACCTCATCATCAGTTGTTAGTACTAGACATCTTTTATACGGAGCAGTGTTTAACCAATATTTAAATCATCTTTCGATATACTGGAAACTAGGGTTGTCTTATTTATTAACCGACCAAGCTTTTGCAGTCTCTAATGAATATTTTAAGGAAAATACAGAAAACAAATTTAAACATTATCATCTAATTGGTTCGGGTCTAACATTATGGCTTATTTGGCAATTTACTACTCTTATTGGTATATATTTAGGATCTATTGTACCCGATGAACTAGGATTAACTTTTACAATACCACTCACATTTTTAGCTTTATTGGTAAATTATTTTAGAAAAATTGATCATTTAATAGTTATTGTAATTTCAGGATTGTTATCAATTTTATTTTATGACGCCCCCTTTAAATCATACATTATAATCTCAAGTATCTTTTCATTATTAGTCGCATCAATTTTAATAAGATTTAAAAAAAAATGAGCATATGGATTTCAATAATTGTAGCTGGATTAATTAATTATCTTACTAGACTAGGTTCAGTTTTAATCATAAATCCAAAAAGAATGAGTGAAAAAACAAAGCAGGTTTTAAATTATGTGCCTTCTGCTGTTTTTCCTGCAATAATCTTCCCAGCAGTTTTTTTAGATTTAAACGAGAATCTAGTGCGGCTTAATGATCCAAAAGTATTATCAATATTAGTTGCTTTTATTTCCGGCTTAATAACAAAAAATTTAATCGTTACAATATTATCGGGTCTAATTTGTTTTTGGATTTTATTATTTGTGATTTTTTGAATTCTAATATAGTTAATCATCATGTTAGTTTCAGATAAAAATAAAGGATATAAAATAGACTTAATCCTTATAAATTTATTAATTTTTATAATTTTTCCATTTAATTTAGCAAATCTTGAAAATTATAATGCTCAATTTAATATATTTTTATCTATTGTTTTAATTGTAATAATATCAAGTACCTTTTCGATTATTTTTTTTTACATAATTAAAAAAATACTATCTAAATATGAAATCAATATTTTTCATTACTTTGAAAATTTTATTAAATTTAGTTTATTATGGATTTTTTTAACTGGAATGTTTTTTCCAGTAACAGGTGATCACGATGCATTTCTAAATTTAAGTATAAGTTTGGGTGGAAAATTTGTCATTATTTTGAAATTTTTGGTTACTATTTTTCTATTTTTTATTTTAGTAAAAACTAAGTTAAGCAAAATTTTTTTTAGATTTGTTTTAATTTACTTATTGATTAATCTTTTAATAATCTCAACCAATATTGATTTTACATTTAAAAAAGATAAAAAAATTGAAACAAAAATTAATCATTTTGGTGAAAAAAATCTTATAGTTATAAGTTTTGATGGAATATCCGATATTAAGATGTTTGATGAAATAATTTCTAATCCCGAATTAAAAAAATCTCTTAAAGATTTTACATATTATAAAAATGTTACATCGTCGTGGCCTGCTACTAATGGTTCAATTAATGCAGAAATAATTGGAAATAATTTAAATTTTGAGTCTCCTAATCCAGATTATAATAATATTTTAAATGATAAAAAATTAGATGTATCAGTTTACTCTAGCTATGAACGTATGGTTTATAATAAGGAAAATACAATGCTCAAAGGAAGTTATAAGAATTATTCCAACTCCTATGAATTATCAAAATATATCGAAAGTTATTTTTTAGGTTCAATTGGTAGATGGGCAACATATTTATCTGTATCTTTAGTAAAGCCTATTTTTTATATTCCGATTTATAAGAAATTTATTAATTTAATAGCTTTCGACAATAAAAATCAAATTAATCCATTTGAAAAAATAAATACGCCAGCTTTTATTGATTTACTAGAGTATGATTTAATATTTGATGAGATTGTGATTGATAAAAACTTGAAAAATACAGTTAGAATGTACCATTTTATATTTAGTCATTGGCCAGTACAAGTAAACCGAAATTGTGAAGAAGTAAATTCTCTTACCAATATAATTTCTTATGAGCAAGAAGCAGAGGTTATTAAGTGTTTGGCAAAAAAAATTAATAAAGTAATTAAAATACTTAAAGATAAAAATATTTATGATAATTCAATGATTGTTTTTAAATCAGATCATGGCAAACCAAACTATGTTCAATTAATTTACTCAACTAGTTTCTTCGATCTAATTAAAGAAAAAAAATATGATAAATTTTATAAAGATTATCCTTATAATTTGACAATAAACAAATCTTTTTATTGGGGATATGGCAGATACAAACCATTTATAATGATCAAGGATGCAAAAACCAAAAGAGATCAAATTAATTTTTCAGAAAAGCATGTATTTTTACATGATCTAAGTTCAACTTATTGTAATTTTCTCTATGAAGAAGAAGATTGCAAGAAATATCAAAGAAATAACCTTGCTTTAGATGACAGCTTATTTAAAGAATTCAATTATGATATTTTTTTACCATTAAGAGGAAATTCATTTGCAGATCCAAAAGGTTACAAAAAGTATTCGATTTCAAATAAAGTACCTCTGATTGACTCTCTAATTGAAAATAATATTAGACTAAAATAAAATATAAAAATTGCCTTAAAATTTATAAGTCAAATACTTAATTGATTTATTAAATTTTATTTGATATTCAAATATTTGAATGAAATTTATTTTAAAAATATTAATTTTTTATCTCGCTACAATAAATGCATCTTTTGCGTATTTAGACCCTGGCTCTGGGAGCGTTATTTTGCAGGCAATAATTGGTTTTATTGCTGCAATTTTTGCAACATTATCTTTTTACTGGGGTAAATTTAAATTATTTATTTTAAAGCTTTTTAAAAAAGAAAAAAAATCTGAAAAAGAATAGTTAAATTATAGATTAATTTACTAATCAAAAAAAAATTTTATTAATAAATAAATCTCTCAGCTCACTTTTATTTATAAACTTATAATAATTATTCTCTTCTATGCTTAAATTTATATTTTTATAGTTTTCAAGCGAAACATCTTCACTTAACATTTTATTTAATAGAAATACTCTTATTGCTGGATCAAAAAAAGAGAACCAGATATTGTATAAGTCAGAAGTTTTTAATTTTAAGCTATCAGGAAAATAAATTTTTTTAAAGTTTTTTTCAAATCTTTCAATAATTTTTCCATTATCAATTTTCTTATCCATTAAAAAAAAAGTAGCACCTACGTTATTGTGATATTTTATACTATTTAAGGTTCCGTCAGCTCCTCTTACTTTATACATATATCCAGGATGTATGTGATAAAAATTTTTTTTTGTATCTAAAATACTTTTTAAAATATTGTTATTTGTGTTTAAAAAATTTTCTTCTTTCAAGTTTTTAAAATAATTTATATTCAGTTTATTGTTGATATCTGGATGTTTAGCAAATTCAATATTTTTTAATTTATAAATATTTTCAAACTTGTACATTTCAATTAAAAAATCTTTATCTAAATTAAAGTATTCTTCAATTTTTTTTACAAGTGACAAAATATTCTTTGATTTTAGATATCCTAAAGTATTTTTAAAAGTTGTGTAATAACGAAGTTTTAAAAAAATTTCGTTAAAAATAATTTTATTATTTAAATAAATAACTTTATTTGCAAATAATTTTTTTTTAATTAATAAATATAAATATGCTCTTGCAATTGGATTTTCTGAAAAAATTAGAGTAATTTCTTTTACGTAATTAGACATTTTAAATTAATTTTTTTTTTTGCATTACATAAAATAATCTATCTTTATCGTAAAAATTTCCAAAATCATAATAGTTGTTATCTAATATAAAATAGTCTTTTTTAAGTTGATCAATTATTTTTATAAAATTTTCCCTTTTTTCGTACAAAGGATTATGAGATTCCACTATTAGAATTCCATTTTTATTTAATATATTATTAATTTTAATAAAATATTTGTTGCTATCTTCAATACCTTTGTCAAAAGTTGAGTGATTTGCTAAAGATAACACAACATCAAAATTTGATTTAAATTCATATTTAATAAAATCATCAGCTATAAATCTTAAATTTTTAATATCAAAATAATCTTTAACTTTATTTGCAACTTTAATTAATGTTGGATTATGATCTATTCCCACTCCATTTGTAAAATTATTTTCAATTGATATCGGAATTGCACCAATATTTGTTCCAATATCTAAAAAAGATTTACCATTTAAATATTCACTTAGTTTTAGCTTATTAATTCTCTTTTCAGTATTTCTAAGACCTTTGAGATTTATACTTGGAATACTTTGATAAAAAAAACCTTCGCCATAATCATAAAATTCATTACTTTTTTCTTTTACAATATTTGTAACGCTTTCTCTTATAGGCTTATGTTTATCAAAACTTATTTTGTGTAAGAATAAGTTAAAGTTGCTTAAAAGTTTAGCTAATTTCATATTTTACTATAGTGTAAATCTTGATAGTAAAAAAGCTTTTTTTCAAAAGATTTATAATGGCATTAAAGTTCAGATTTGATAATAATCATGCAAATTAAATAAAATAAATTTTACATTAATATGTTTTTCAAAAATATTTATTTCAATACAAAAAAATGTATAAGTTAAAAAACAAAGCAGAAAATTTAGATATACTAAAGAAAATATTTCAAAACAGTAAAGCTATAAATATACCATCTTACTTTTATTTTAATTTAAAAGATCTAAAAAAAAATGAAGATAGGGTTGTAAAAAAAATTTATTTATTTAATAAAAAATACACATTAATTATAAGATCTGCATCTATAGATGAAGATAAATTAAATTTATCTAATGCAGGAAAATACGATTCAAAAATACTAAATAAAAACACCCCAGATTATGAAATTAAAAAAATTTTAAGATCATTCATCAAGCAATTTAAATCTAATAAAGATAAAATCATTATTCAAAAAATGATTACAAATGTTGATTACTCTGGAGTAGTTTTTACAAGAGATATTAACCACAATAGTCCATATTATGTAATTAACTATGATGATACTGGAAAAACAAATCTTATAACTTCAGGTGCAGAAAATCAAAGAATAAGGTCATTAGTAGTTTACAAAAATAAGATTAAAATAAAAAATAAATTTAAAAAACTTATTTCATATTTGGAAAAAATCCAAAAAAAAATTAAATTAGAAAGGTTAGATATTGAATTTGCTCAAAAAAAAAATACAATTTTTTTATTTCAAATTAGAAAGCTTCCTAAACAGAAATTTCAATCTAAATTAAATTTAAACTATAATTTTAGTGGAGCATTAACAAATATAGAAAAAAAAATTAAAAAATTAACATCAAAAAATCCAATGCTTATTGGAAATAAATCAGTTTTTAGCAACATGTCTGATTGGAACCCAGCAGAAATGATTGGTGACAAACCCTATCCCTTATCTGTAAGCATTTACAAAGAGCTTATTACTGATGACGTGTGGAGAAAACAAAGACTAATTTATGGTTATAAAGATGTATTTCCTAATCCATTAATGTTTACATTTGCCGGTTCTCCTTACATAGATTTAAGAGTAGATTTTATTAGTTTTTTACCTAAAAATTTAAGTAACTCTGATTCTAATTTTATTGTAAATAAATATTTAGATAAAATCCAAAAAAATCCAGAAATACATGATAAGATAGAATTTAATTTAATTGAAACATGCTACTCATTTAACTCCAGAAAAAGATTAGAAAAAATATTTAATGGAAAATTACTTAAAAATTATTTATCTAGTCTAAAAAAACTCACTGAAAATATATTTAAAAACAATTTACTTAAAAAGGATAAAGAAAAAATAAATCTTTTTGAAAATCGACTAAATTTAATTTCAAAACAAAAAATAAACCCTATTCAAAAAATCTTTTATTTATCTGAAATAACAAAAAATTATGGAACACTTCCATTTGCAGGACTGGCAAGATGTGCGTTTATTTCACAAAGATTACTTTTGGACTTAAGATCAAATAAACTTATTAGTGATGAGGAGTTTGAAAATTTCTTTTCTTCAATACCCTCGGTAACCAATATATTTAATAATGATTATATTGATCTTAAAAACAAAAAAATTACTAAATCTAAGTTTATTAAAAAATATGGACATTTAAGGCCATCAACATATGATATAAATTCGTACAATTATCGAGAAGGTTTTGCTCAATATTTTTCAAAATTTAATAAAAAAAATAAAAAAAAGAGTAAGAAAATATCATTTTCTAAACATAGAATAATAAATAACTTATTAAAAAAAGACCTAAAAATTAATTATGAGCAATTTAAAAATTTTATAGTTGAGTCAATATATTTAAGGGAATATTCAAAATTAATTTTTACCAAAGGTGTAAATATGATTTTGGAAACCTTACTAGAGCTAGGAAAAGAAATTAAAATATCAAGAAATGAATTAAGTTTTATTGAGTTTAAGAAAATACTTAATTTTCACTCAAACCTTGAGTCAGCTAAATTAAAAAAAACTCTCCAGGATGAAATAAAAAAAAATAAATATGAATTTGAAATGGCAAAATTAATTAAGTTGCCAGATGTAATTTTAAATGAAAAAAATATTTATGAATTTTATGAGAATTTGAGTAAACCAAACTTTATTACATTAAATTCTGTTATTGGGGAAACTTGTGAAGTAAAATCAAGAAACGTAAATAAAATTAAAAATAAAATTGTATTAATTAAAAATGCTGACCCAGGTTATGATTTTATTTTTAATCATGAAATAAAAGGGCTCGTAACACAATTTGGTGGAGCTAATTCACATATGGCTATAAGATGCTTAGAACAAAATATACCTGCTGTTATAGGAGTCGGTAAAATTAGATATCAAGAAATTATTAAATCAAAACAATTAATTATTAATTGCGAAAAAAAACATATAAAATTAATAAAATGAAAAAAATTGGACTATTATTGAGAGTAGATAAATTTGGAAAGTATAAGGAAACAAGAGATAATATCGATACAAGATTTATTTATTTGTTTCAAAAACTTAATTTCGAACCAATTTTAATTCCAACAAGTATTAAAAATATTGAATTATTTATTGAAAAAATGTCTCTTGATGGAATTATACTTTCACCAGGAGGCAATCCATTAAAGAATGATATAAGAAAAAAAAATGAATTTAAAATCATTAAATATTGTATTAAAAAAAAAATTCCAATACTTGGAATATGTAGAGGCGCTCAAATAATTAATCTTTATTTTAAAGGCACATTAAAAAAAGTTAAAAATCATGTAAGAAAAAATCATCAAATATTTGGCAACATAATTAAAAATAAAAAAATAAAAGTAAATTCATACCATGATTTAGGTTTTGATAAAAAAATGCTTGGACGTAACTTAATTGTAAATGCATTTAGCAAGGATCAGGTAATAGAATGTTTTTCTCATAAAAAGTTTAATATTTTGGGTTTAATGTGGCATCCAGAAAGAAATAAAAAAATCAATCTTTTTGATATAAATATCATAAAATCATTTTTTTAATGGAATTAGTAATTTTAGCAGCTGGTAAAGGAAGCAGAATATTTAAATCAATAAATAGAAATAAGTGTTTGATAAAAATTCATAAACAAACTCTTATCGAGAAAATTATTAATGATGCAATCTCCTTAAAATTATTTACAAAAATAAATGTTGTTACTGGTTATAGGAAAAATAAAATTATAGAAAAACTAAAAAATTATAAAGTAAATTTTATTTTTAATAAAGATTTTAATAAAAAAGAAATGCTTCATTCTTTAAAGTTAGGTATTAAAAATTGTAAAAATGATACGTTAGTTACTTATTCAGATATTATTTTCTCAAAAAGAGTTTTTAAGGACATCAACTTAAACAAAAAAACGAATTATATATTACCCGTATTAAGAAACTGGAAAAAAGTGTGGAAGATAAGAAAGAAAGAAATTATTGATGATTGTGAAAGTTTAAATTTTGATAGAAACTTTTATCTTACGGATATAGGAAAAAAAATAATTAAAAATTTACCCAAAGGTCAATTTATGGGTATTTTTTTTATTCCAAAAAAAAAAATAAAAAAAACTATGAAGTATATTGACCAAAATAAAAATAATAAAAAAATGCATACAACGAGTTTTATAGATTATCTAGTTACCAAAAAACAAAAAATAAAATGTATAGTTAAAAATTATAATTGGTATGAATTTGATGACATTGAGGATTTAAAAAATTTCAAAAAACAGTATTAAACTTTTTGAAAAACAAATGAATTAATAAAGAAAATATAATAAATATTGTTGTTAAAATAAAATAATTTTCTGAATTAATATATATAAATATAGCCCCAATTAGATAATTTAATATGTAATAATTTTTTCTATTAAATTTTAAAAGATTGGCAAGTTTTTCAAAAAAATAATAAGCAATTAATATATTTAATATCATCCAGTAAAAACTTAAATATAATAAATCATAAGAAAAAAATTTAATTGTTTTTAAGCCAATAAATTGAGATGGCAATTCCATATCAGAAAATAAATGAATAATTAAGCCTAGACACATACCGGATATAAAATATAATTTTTTAAATTCATTGCTATTTTTTAATAATATAAAAAATAATAAAAAAATTATTACACTATGGGTCAAAATAGATCTATGACCTATATAATCTATTAAAAAAAAGTCAAAGTCTGGATAGGTCAATCCAACAACAATACCAAAAAAATAGTTAATATTAATTAATTTAGTTTTCATTTTATAAATTTTTTTTATAATTAAATTATTATAAAACCTATGCAATTTAAAAAATTATATATTTTAAAAGAGTTATATAAATCCTTTTTTTCATTATTATTTTCTCAAATTAACAAAAAAAAAGATTTTGTTTTTTATTCAGAATCTTTATTTTATAAAAATTATTATTATGATTTATTAAATAAATTGAATAATAAAAAAAAATCAGTGTCAATTTTGAGTTCAGACATTAATGAATATTTGGATCTTAAAAATAATAATTTCAATGTTTATTTCATAGGAACGGGTTTTTTTAGAATTTTAGTATTTAATATTATTAACTGCAATAATTTTTTAATGACTATGACGGATATAGGTAACAATCTAAATAAATCAAAATTTTGTGACAAATACATTTATTTTTTTCATTGCATGCATAGTACTCATAAAATGTATACTGAAAAAGCTTTTGATAATTATAATGTTATTTTTACAATAGGTCAGTTTCAAACAAAAGAAATAATCAAAAATGAAAATGTTAATAAACTCAATAAAAAGAAAATATTTGAAACCGGTTATTTTTATTTAGATTTCCTTGAAAAAAATTGTAATAAAAAAATAAGCGATAAAAAAAATATTTTATTTGCTCCAAGTTGGAATTATGACCAAAATAATTTATTTAACAATCATGGATATAATATTATAGACAAACTGTTAAAAAGTAACTTTGAATTAACTTTTAGACCTCACCCTGAAATTATCAAAAGAAATAAGAATGAATATATTAAAATAATTAATCAATTCAAAAACAATAATTCTTTTAAAATAGATAATCATCATTCTAATATTAACTCGATGGAAAAAGCCTCACTTTTGATTACCGATAACTCCTCAATTGCTGTTGAATACTCGTTTGTATTTTATAGACCTGTAATTTTTATTGATTACAAAGATAAAATACATAATAAAAATTACGAGAAAATAAGTAATTTTACTTTCGAGGGTGATTTTAAAAACAAAATTGGGATTTCTATTTCTAATGATCAAATAGATAATTTAGGACAAATTTGCGAACAATCAATTTCAAATTCATTTTCAAAAAGAAATGAGATCGACAAAATAAAAAATGAATACCTATCAAACATCTCAAACTCTGTTGATACAGCTTGTAAAATATTAACTGATGTGACATTCTCATAAATAAAAAAATTTTACTTATTACCCTTGTTCAATTATAAATATTAGCATAAATACTCATGAAATTCATTAATGCCCTCGTGGTGAAA